>QQTW01000061.1_pt1 | contig 58808 bp, 50 predicted proteins | sample 1904831 | NCBI WGS metagenome assembly QQTW01 (sample SAMN09435610, study PRJNA476489) | Subsurface metagenome, whole genome shotgun sequencing project. | reverse complement strand
ATACACCGTATAGAAACTAACACCAACATTCAAGGTAAGGACCTAGCTTCATTGGCAAGGCATGTGCTGACTAGTGTTGCCTGAAAGCGATCGCAGATGTCCTTCGCGAAGGTAAGATACCTATGCCGTCCTTGGTGATCTGACGATGATGCTAATTTCTGGTTAGACGTTCGGACCGCACAAGATTGGAACCATGTACATGCTTTACGGCAGTCGCTAGGATTTGATCCGACCGACGATGAATTCGGATCGAACCGTACAAGGCACTCCTTCAAGAGACTTTCGACAACGAACCCTACGCGGCAAAATTCCAAGACTTAGCTTGCCGACCGGAATTCCGTCGCTGGCGCACGAATTCTGGCTCGTGCTTGCTTCAACTGAATGGAAGAACCAATACCGGACAGGGCGGGTTGAGCTGGCTGTCGCCACTGGTGCTTCACCTGGTCGAGAGCCTACAACATGACCAGCAGCCGGTAGTGTATTACTTCGCCCATCCCACCAACTACATGGAGCGCCGCATGCCGGCACACAAGATGCTCTCTAGTGTCATCTCGCAACTACTGGCTCTAAAACCGCAGCTGCTCCGTGTTCCTGAACGGGTCGAACGTCTCAAGGTCGCTTTCGAGAACGATCAGTGGAAAGGAGACGATCTGGTCACGATCTCTCCGGTGCTTAGGGAGCTTTTCGCCGAGCTTTCTATGACGTACGTCATCCTCGACCGGGTGGACCGCTGCTCGTGCAAAGGGAACGTTGAACGGCTTGTCAATCACCTGCTTGAAGCTTCGAATCAAGAGGGTTGCCGCATCAAGATTCTGATGCTAGTTGCTCCAAATGACGACAGTGGCCGGGTGATGGTGGACGTACCCGAGAACGCTGTGAAAGAGGGCAGATACGTGACGATTGACAAATGGCATCAACCGACCCATTCCTTTCGAGGTAAGAGAAGATAGATATTGTCGAGTATTGAGGAAACAGACCGACAGGACGTTTTCACAGCAAGGTCAAAAAAATTTGGAAGAAAAATCGAATGTGTTTGGTAGTCATTGTATTCTATTCAATTCTTGTCTTCTAAAACCTTTGCCTTCTTGACTGTTATTAAGTGCATCCATCGCACCATACGCGATTGCCATCTCCCCCTTTGCATGTGACGAGATTCCATACTTAAACTACAACATCGCCACGATCGCCTATCGAGGTCAACGAACTTAAGTACGTCGTACACGTAGCCAGGAAAGACTGCCAGAAGCTGATGGTCTGGCTTATGCGATAGAGTGCTGGAGGCGAGCGGGGCGCTCTGGTTCAAATCTCAAACCCCTATTCTTCAACTGGAGTTGTGTAGCAATACACCGAGCGCCTCTCTAAGTTCGATCACACCGCGACGCCTCAACTAGACATCGGATATCTGAACACAGACGTGTATACAAGCATGACGATGGACGTATCCTCTGCCATGAATAAAGAGTGGAACAAGGAGCGTGTCTTGGGCGCCCTTCAACATCTGGACAACGTCCACGTTCAGGTATGAAATCTCCCACTTCATTATTATATTCCGTCATCTTGACCATCAACAATCATCAGAGGCTATCATGGAGGGTGCAGCCATGATAGTGGCTGTTAATGCTCAAAACTCATCTCGAGTAGAGTCAAGAAGATCGATGTTTGGGAGATCAAGATGTTGACGTGAACGCACAGCTGCGGGAGCTCCGGTCGACGATTCCTAGGATGATGAGTCCATTGAAAAAGCGGCATGCATCACGTATGCGCCTTCGTCTCCCCGTCTCTTCTTTCGTTTCGCCTTGCTTTTCCCTCCCCGATGCTCTTGTTGATCATGCGCTTGCTGTTATCGGCAAGCGGTCTTCTCGTTGCTCTTTCCAATGGATCATTTATGATCCATACAATGACTGGAATGGAACTCACGATGCCTGGTCTCCTCTAATTCGGTTCCAGCGGACGAAACATACCAGGAATATGCTCGCACTATAAAACAGGCCATGTCCGAAGTGCAGTCATTTACCGCCTGTATGCAATCCGAAGACACTCGGACGATATTCGACCGAGCAAATGAGAGTCGAAAGGAAAAATCTCAAAGCGTCCGGCCATGGCTAGTCACGGAACATCCGGACTGGTCGAATCCCAAAAGAGCATCGACACAATCGAATGGAGAAGGCACTGCTTCGGAGGCTGCAACGGAGCACAGTCAACATGTGAAGGTTGAAGAGGATGACGCTGATGATAATGAGGGTGCAGCTGTCTATGATGAGGAAGGCTTGAAGAAGCTCTTGACTGAATGGAGAAACCAATATCCAGGCTGTCATGCTAAAATCGTTGACCATATCACGAGCAAGATCGATGTATGTGCCTCTAGAATCTCTAAATGTGCTACCTACCGCGGTATCTGACGGGTGCCAGGTGATCCTTCCAACTCCATCCAATCTCCACTACCATATCGAGAAGGAGACCGACGAGGATGGCAACATCACCTATTTGGCATACTGCAAAGGCAGGAGCAAGCTCATAGCAGGAATCAACCATTGTATTGCTTCCCGAAGAAGACCCGGCGATCTGAGATATCTACTGGTACAGAATCCTCATCTAAAAGTTGTCGAGTAGCACCAGAGCTTAATCATCTTCTGTAGGAAATGATAGCAGCCTATCAAGACATCCTGACTCGCAAGTGCGACATCTGCGGCAATCTACTTGGCAAGCGTCCCCAGCTGCCTACGATCCGGAGAAAAATTGCTGCAAATGAAAACCAAGAGACAAAATGGGAAGCGCACCATGCCGATTGTCTTTAATTCTATCATCATTATGATCACCACCGTCTGCGTCGATACCAGCGCGGTCGATGCGTATCCCTCACCGAATCCAGCGACTCTTCATCACTCGACGACCATTCATCGGAGTCGAAATCATCGTCATCAGAGTAGTCGTCGGTGGATGACCGTCTCCGATGCCGATGTCGCCCGCGTCGACGCTGTCCGTAATGATCGTGGTGGTGGTGGGGATACCTTCCTGCATATCCCGATGGTTGTCCATTCAGCATCAGATGCGGATTCCAGACCCAATTCTCGCGATTCTTTCCGTTGACGATGGCCGGTCGAAAATCGTTCATCGCTCCTTGGAAACTCGTGGGCATGTTCTTCCGAGGTCGTCTCGCGTTGACTAGATCTCCCGTTCGAGGTCGTCCGACACCAGGAAAGATATTCGTCGGTTTTGGATATCCATGCGGAGAATACCTCCCCACATTCCCGTTCGCTCCAGCGGGGTGCCAGAGATGCTCATCTTCTTTTCGAATACCCTTTGAAAACGGATCGCGGAAATGCGGTGCTGCGAATGCTCCACCCCCAGCTCCAGTCCAAGGTCCACCTCCTCCTCCTCCGCCTACCCACGATTCACCATTACCGCCCCCCAACATCCCCTGCTGTTGAAGCAGCAACTGCTGTTCCTCCCACCCCATTGGAACCGGCCACGGATGATGTCCCTGATTCCAAGGATCCATTGCTCCAATGGGTAAACGTCGAACATACCTCCTCTTATTCAAATCATAAGCCTGATCTCCCCGTCTTGCCCACGGAGGCGTCTTCCGCGAATCGTCGTACCGCCACGGCACCGGTCCGTATTCAGGATATCGGGCCCAATCAACCCAGTCGAGAACAGGTCCGCGGCGGAAGTCGGAGATGTACATGTCTGGTCCCTTGCCCCGGAGGATGTCGAGGAAGCCGCTTCGGAGACCCCGGCGGTGCCGAGGTCGGTCGGCGGGCCAGATGAAGCCGCGGCGGTGCCAGGGTGTGGCTTGGAGATCGGGCATTTATGTCTTGACTTTGAGGCTTTGGATTGAAAAGCTGCGTCGAGATGGAGTTTGAGTTGGCTGAAGACCTCTGGTGTGTCGTGGCGTTGGAGCGAACAGTGGTCGAGTGTCAGGGCTTCAATCGAGTGCCGCGTTCCTCGTTAATGGTGATAAGACCAGCAAGACAAAGAACATAAAAGGATGTGAAAGACCGATGTTGGCCTTCTGAAAGATGGTAGCTGGATGGATGAATGAATAAATTGAAATCAGCTCAGCAAAAGGAAGACTTTCTTCTCTCTTCTTCCTTTCTTTCCTCTTAGTTCACTCGATGGCTGCTCGAGAGGGGTGTTCTTATACTGTTCTGTAATGTGCTGGGCTGTGCTGGGCTGGACTCTATGGAACTGAACAGTATCGAAGCAAGGGAGTTTGCATCGCCAGCCCTATAGCGTCGCTGGATACGGTGTGCTGTGCTGTGCTGTGTAGTTTGTCTGGTCAAAAAGTCCAGGTCACTCGACACAGTTCTGTGCTGTGTAGTTTGCTCCATCGAGATTCCAAAATCTCTCAGGTCACTCGATCCAATTTGCTGTTCAGAGCAGTTTGCTTGCTTGCTTGCTTACTTTGCTCGTCCTCGTCCATCGATCTTCGTTACTTACGACTTACCGAAGCATACAAGTACAGAGTGTCAGTTGATCAACTAGCTAATATGATCAGGGTTGTTAGGTTGAGTATCAATCAATCAATCAGTTTAAAGTTCGACAGATGATGATGTGGAGCTGCTAGCTTAGTCGCTCGAATGTACTGGCATAGATAGAGCCCTAGGTCACTCGATCCAATGTGCTGTTCAATGCAGTTTGCTTGCTTGCTTGTTCTTCCTCGTCTTGGTCTAACTCTACCTGAGGACTTTGCTTACGGAGGCGACTTGATCGATTAGTCAAGCGAACATAGTCAGTGTCAGCAGCTTCAGTATCAATGGCACCGGGAGTCGAGATGATAGTCAGAGTTCAGGATCCATATCGATCAAATCTGGATTCATCGAAGTGTGGCTTGCTTGTTTGCTTGCTTGCTTCCTTGTCTCGAATGTGTTGTTGGCATGGAGACTGTACGTTTCGTACGAGTAGTTTTGACCCCCCGGTGATGGTCTGTAAGGAGCGTACCAGGACGTGCTCCGTAGAGCTCTCATGGGGTTCATGGTTGGAGATTGTTCGAGTTTGATATACAAACGCCCCATGCCCACGCCCACGCCCATGCGCACCTCGGTTTCGGGTCTAGCATCGCTGGCTCTCCGTTCTTGATCAGCCGTCTCTTGCTTACGCACGCTTGCTTGCTTGTCTTGCTAGCTGTTCATCATGCGTTGTAGGAGAGGTCTGGCTAACCTGGAATCTTAGCTGTGCTGGAAGACTGCTGGCATGTTTGCTGGTGTTGCCATCCTTACTCTCATAAACTTGTTTGACACTACGGTACTAAAACGGTAAAGTACGGTGCGAGGTCTTTGTTGTACTCGTACAATTTATCCATCCATCCATCCATCCATCCATCCAGTCGTGCTACCATCCTACTAGCGAGTCACGCAGTCCCTCGGGTCTATGTAGACGTTCTGACTCGAGTTACTGACCAACGTCAGGAGCTTGACTTCAGACCTCGGACCTTGGTGTGGCGAGTAGTATCGTCACGCCGAGGTTAGGACTGGACTGCTAGGCCTCTGACGACTCTATTCTACACAAGACATGATCCCAAGCAAGGCGACCATGAAACATGGCATCCGTAGTTAGATCCCTCGGTCCTCGTGGGACGAAATGAGCTCCGCCAGCGGTTCCATTCATAATCTGACTCGTCATCACCACTCGTGGTCTCCTGTTGGGGATGCGCGCCTCAGACTGCCGTGTCTTCTTCGGCGACCTGGGGTACTATCTCGGCCTTCGAATCCCTGCGCCAGCCTGGCGGGGTCCTCTCTGATAGCGGAGAGGCGTCCATGAGCCCATCCCGCTCCATCGCCTCCAAGAGTTGCTGACCCGTCTTCTTCTCGTTTTCCCACAACCAACACCTCGACTGTGGAAAACGGGCGCGATACGCTTGGGCACTGATCACGGGTAGCGGTTTCAGCCACAAGCCATGAAAACCGTCGCTCGATAGCCAGCCTGCCGGAAAGCGAAATCCCTGAAGGGTCTCCTTCCATGTTCCACCCTCGGCTAGAGCGATGATCGTCCAATAGTTCGAAAGAACTTCTCGTCCATCGGGCATCCTAACAAAGACAGTCTCGGTTCTGTCAGGTATCGTGTCATATGGCATGACCCATGTTTTGAATGCAATCAGGTCACGTCGGTTGTAGGAACAGTAAAGGAGTGGGTCGAAAGGTTCAGGCACTTGCTTGTCGAGTAGCCAGAGGCGTCGAAGGGCGGGATAATAGCTACACTTCCAGGACCGACGTAGGCAGCCCACCAACGCTTTGCTCGCGTCCACCATGTTTTTGTAAGTTCGAGGGGAATGTTCTTGAAAGGTGCTGCACTGAGTCGGGCCCTTGTATCCAAGAATGCTCGTCGTACAATTGATGGTCACCGTCTGGAGGGTGGGAGCCCAGATCGATTCGGATGATGATTGGTCTTTCATGATATTACCAAGCCCCGAGGTCTCGCCGAACGCGGCTGGACATAAGTGGCCCAGCCAAAGACGAAGATGCTGCAGGTGTGGAATGCGGTTTCGAATGCGGTTTCGAATCAACTCGCAGAGATGGACCGCGCCCGGCTCATCACCATCGTCTTCACCTCGGGTATCGATCTCCAGCGCAACACAGGTATTCTAGAGATTTTCCAACATCGAGGTGATGGTTGGTCGCGGAACAGGTGACAGACCCGAAACCTTGAAGGAGAAGCAGCGCAGCCGGGTCATCTCGCTGATCATCTCGTGCAGCTGACGCCATAACTTCGGTTCGGCAGCTTCCGTTAGTCTGAGACGCTGAATTGCGTCGTAATTCGGTCCATGAACGGCATTCGAATCCGTAGAGAAACCCGCCGGTTCAAGAGCGATTGTCAATGATTGGACCGACGGGGCGTGCTTCGGGGGGAAGAGTAGAATGAAACGCACCAGGTCGGAATTCCGGAGAACGATGTGGTCCAGTAGCAGTCGTTGGCCGACCTCGCGCCAGCGTCTCAGCAGCGACGACGACGACGACGAGGTGCTTGAGGCATTCTGGACTTGCATGAAGATCTCGAAAAGAATCTCGGTCAGCAACCGGTCGATTGGCGACAACAACAATGATGCCATTGCTGTTGATCACACCCACAAGTCCTAACTGGCAGTTACCGATGACTCGGCCAAACGCTTTTCGTGGAGTCGTGCTAACCCACACCCCCTTTGCTAATCATGTAAGATTTCGTCCACTCAACGTGACTAGCAAGGCCAATTGATAGCTGATAGCTAATCAATCGTACAGTGCTGCATTGAGGAAGAATGCATAGAGCCAATGGGAGGCGCCTATACCTCCGTTCGTCCAAAGTTGAGGCTCATAGTATTTAGAAAGTGGTGTTCCTGGTGCAACGTAAAGTTGCAGCGAGGAGAAATGGCCGAGGATGTCCAGATTCGGATGCTGACATCTCAGCTCCTCACTAGCTCGCAGTATTATCCCACAAGGCTACGATAAGCGCTCCTCGATCCTCTCACCCTGCCAAATCTTCCCTACGGTGACTCGTATCTCTATTACAGATGATATCCAAGCCCAACGATCGCTGATATAACACTTCAAGCACTTGTCACGATATGCTAGGCATGTACCTTGTATGGGCAGTAGTGTTGTCGGATAGCCTGTTCCACCGAATCTAGAGCTTCACGCTATTCTTACTTGTGCTCCTAACGTTTGCACTCTACTTATCTCCTCGTCTCCGCTTATACTCTTCCCCTTGCGGTACTCCTTGTAGACCTTGCAGTATGCATGACTTTACCCCCCTTCCCGGATACTCCGCCGCACAGAACAGATGAACCCGGACTACTGTATAAGGCTTTGAACAACTCTCTCTTCGAAGACCAAAGGGCCTCTACCGTACGACCTCGCGTGGCCTCGGCCAGATTTAGAACCACAGATATCTTCCACGGTCACCACTACTTACAGGGCGACTAGAAATGAAAACGTCGATCAACACGGAAGGTACATACGGAGACAGCTACCTACCCATCACCACTTTCAACCTCGACTTCTCACGAGTACTCACACCTTTCCACAAGGACCTCGCTCCATTCCTAAAATTCGTCGTGGTCGTGGTCATGGTCGAACGACGAACCTTCACCCGTCATCGCCCTACCATTCCTTCTCTCTGTCTTTCTCGTTATAAAGCCTTCTGCAACTGGAATCCAAACAGACTATCCATCGCGACCCACTGTCTTCCACATTTATCCAAGTACCGATCCAGTACCGATTTGACGGTCGTGAAGCGCAGGCGATTATGTTCCGCCAGTGCGAGGATGCGTTCTTTCTCTTCGGTGGAGAGATTTGATTTTTCTTTCCCTATTTTGTTGATATCATTATTAGTCTCTCCTTAATTCATGGTTCTTCTTTCTTTCGAATGGCTCGTCCATGAATCAAGCCAACGACGAATAACACGTTGCAGCAGTGAGGTCGAAACTGAACGGAATGGGTGGAACATAAGAAGTCAAAAAAAAAAAAGAAGGGACGTCGGAAGGCAGGGTAGGGCAAGACATAAATAGGAAAACAACTCAAACATACCATTTCGAATCCTCTTCCCCACTTTCTCCACATCCCAAATGCCCTGCCAATACAACAACTGATTATACATCCCCTTCTCGGGCATTTCATATCTCATCCTCCCCAGACACCCCTTCGCCAGACCCTTTCCGCCTAAACACCGATGACCATAAACACTCATCTGCCTCGTCTTATTTCCACAAGAAGGGTCATCACAGACCAACCAGCCTTCATAATACCGAGCTGTCTGTTGTCGGACTTGGAACTCGACCTGGGCTAGTATCGATAGATTCGGGAGGATGCGGTTGCAGGAGACATTGGGGCATTTAATCCCTGTTGGAGAACACACTTCCTTAGCCTCTTTATTGCTCTCGTCTTTGTCGTTGGAGGCGGAGGCGGTGTTGTCGGAGGTGGAGCCGGTGTTCGATGACAAAAGCCCTTCAAAGTCGAAGCCATGACGACATGCACGACATCGTAGACGTAATCGTTTTGCATCCTGAAAACGGATCTCGTCCTCAATTTGAGATTCCAGAGGATGGATTTCTCCAGCAGAGTTCAAGCCAGAGGAGGATGAAGATGAGGACTGGATCTGGTATTTTCGTGTATCGAGTCCGAGACAGTCGGCTAGGCGGACGGCGTCGGTGCCTTCGATGGGTGCGCAGAGTCGTTCAATGGGAGGGAAGATTTGTTTGTAGAGGTACCAATCGATATCTGTATCATTATTGTCAGTCGCTGGAGATGATATGAAGGGAAGAATGGGGAAGAGAAATAAGGAGGAGAGGATAGAGGGAGAGATGTGAATAAATACCTGGTTTGAGACCAGATCCCGGCTTGAGTACATCCTGCGGTGCATACGCTCGCTTTGCGGCGTTTTCCGAAGATTGACTGTCCCCCGTGATGATGTACGCCATGACATCGTTCACTCGGACGGTTTTACCCTGTGCGAGAGCTCGAAGAGCAACTTGCACTGAGGGCATGCTGTCGGGGTTGGGATATTCTTTGGGGTTCTTTCCGAGTTTCTATTGTGTATTGTTTGTTAGCCCATTGACAGGTGACTTAGCCAGGTTGAACAGAGCTGGGATCATTGACGTACGGTGTAGATAATGTATTTCTGAGCGGGAACGGCTTCTTCGCGCATCTTCTCGGACACCTCACGTAGGATGTCGTGTACATTCTCCACTACCACCTCGGCTTCTTCGCCCGAGAGAATCTTGTTGAGCAATCTCCTGTACTATCATCAGCAAGCTAACTCTTCGAGGCAACGGAATAGAATGGTAAGGAAATCGAAAAACATACGACGACACCTCCTTGGACAGCGCGCAGTACTCCCTCCGTCGCATATCCAACCCTTTCACCTCCAATCGATCAACATACTTCCCATCCACCTCCGTCATGTTGATCGCCGCATACTTCTTCTTGGCATGCAACAACAGCCGTCGAAAGACGTTATCGATATCAATCTCGAGCAGCTTGTACCGGTCGTTCACCGCCCGCTTGAACTCACTTCCCACCTTCAATGCATCCTCCATATTATTCGCGTTGGTGTTGATCATCACCGAGTCGGTATCGCCGTAAATGACCCGTAGCTGGTTACTCTCCGCGAGTTCCTTGGTGCTCCGCAGAATCTCTCGTCCTTTGTACGTTGTGAGCATGGCCAAGGGTCGAGCGTAGAACCGCGACTTGGTGTATCCCAGACATCCGTACATCGAGTTGGCCGTGAGTTTGAGAGCGAGCTGCTTGATGTCCCAGATGGCCAGTTCATCAGCGGTCGCCCGCTTGTCTTTCATCAGACTCTTAACCTGTTTTCGACGATTGACCAGCGTGGCGATCAGCCGTGGTAGGATCCCTTGGGCTTGATCGGCCGACGGGATTTTGGGAACGTTCTCCTCGTCGCCATTCTATATATACTCATCAGCGAGAAGAAAAGAGAGGGAAGTGTAGGGATACGACTTACAGTATCCGCTCGATCCACCGTCGTGAAGCAGATGTTGAACTCCTGGATGATACTTGGATACAGACTGTTAAAGTCCATGACGAGAATGAACTTGTCGTACAAGCCCTTCTCCGGCTCAAACACCAATCCACCTTTATATTTGTCCTTCTTCTTGATATCTCCCCCATTCTCATCGTCCTCGAGACTGTCCGCCTTTTGCGCTTTATTCCCCCCAAACACCTTGTCCGGACAGATGTACTTGTGCTTGTGAAACTCGTGCAGCAAGATGTATTCGTTGCGTTCGGCCCGCGTCCCGCTGAGGGTACGCGCCCAGGAGTTACCAGCCAGGTTGGTCAGCACTCGCGTCAATGGCAGCATCTGCACTTTGAGTGCAATGGCGGCGATGAAGTAGGTGTCGGCCTCGCAGTGACTGAGGTAGTTGAGCAGTCCCTCCCTCGACTGCGCCCAGGAACTCAACGCCGCCTCGTTGTCGATCTCTCGACGAGGACTGTTCCCGCCGAGGACGAGTTCGCACATCTCAGTCAGGCTCCAGGATTGGCACTTCGTCATGAGGGACTAATGAACGTCAGTCATGTCATTGGAGGGCTGGAGAACGATATACACCGTAACATACCTTCCCCAAATCGTTAGCTAGATCGCAGAGCAACCGTCCCGATACCAGCTGTCGTTCGGCAAAGAAGCTCCCCCCGAGTTTACCGATCGTCTTGGGCCATTCGCTGCGTCGGAGCCGGCCAATTCGATGCCATTGCGGTGTCTTCCGCTCTCGCATCCGACTGAGAAGGATGCTGTAGTCCACCCCTTCCAGCTGATGACCCACCAACACATCCGGATCGAACTGCTGCATCTTGGCCATGAACGAGCTCAGCAGCATCGATTCATTCTTCTCCAGCCGGATCATCCCCCGCTGCTTGCGTGCTTCCGCTTCGAAGCCCAGAGGGAACGATTGTCCCGCGGGTCGCATGACGGTGAACGTGCGGCAGGGCAGCTTATCTGCGGGCGTGGTATCGCCCATCGACACATTCTCATACACTCTGGCGCTCGCCACGAGAATCTCCTGCTTGTTTTCCTTCACGTTCAGGGTCGTGCGCAGGGCGATGCTCATCAGAGTCAGCGGCGGCGCCTCTGTGTCTTCCGACTCCGCCAGATTCGAGACCTTGTCCGGCTTTGACACCTGCACCTCGAACTTGCACCACGATGCATTGCTGATCGCTGTGCAGTTCGGCTCGTCAATCTTGAGCCAGCACGGTCCCTTGATCTTTCGCCACAACACAAATTGTTCGAAGAGAGCGGTGTTGGTGCCGAAGACGTGAGAAAACGTCTCCCCTTCCAATTCGAATGGCATCGCCGATTCTGATTGTGTCAGCGAGCCCCAAGCATACATGGAAGACAGGATGACCTACTGTCGTACGGATAGAGGACCTTGAGATACTCTGCCTCGCGCGGAATGTCTGCCATTTCAAAAGCATACTTCCGAGCGCACGGCTTCATCTTGTGCATGCCCACTCGCCGCTTCGTGAGCAGATCGCCCACTTCTTCAATCACGTCCTCAATCTTGACTGTCTCGTCCGAGGACCGACCTTGGCCTGCTTTACATTAGTCACCATTTCGTGTCATTATAACGTTTTGACTTACGGTGACGGTACTCCCGTGGCAAGAAGTACAGCTTCCTCAGGATATTATCCACCTTCACAAAGCAGCTGACGTACTGTCCGTTGCTCTTATTCTTGACTTTTCCGAACAAGCACAGACTGCCGTTGATCTCGGTGTAGTCGATCCAGAACATGCGCAGGCTGCCATCGGCCTCGAGTACGTCCTGGGGCTGAAGCTTGCCAAAAGTCGCCGTCTCGGACGCCGCGCTGCTGCTGAGGACATTGAGCTTCGTCGTGACGTCGTTCCATGACGACGCGTCAACTACCTCCGGAGCTGGTCGAGTCGGGGATGAGCTTTCCGGAGATGGATAGGCAGTCTTCTTGACCGCCGGCGGCGGCGGCGCCGGTCGTGATCCAGACATGTTCACGCTGGTGGATGCGACGCCGCTATGGCCGACCGTTGGAGCGACCTCCATGAGATCATCACCCTCATCATCCTCTTCCTTCGCCTGCACTTGTCCTTTTCGCTCAACTGCGTTCGTGGTAGGCGATGACGGCAAGTTCGGCTCGCTCTGAAGTGGCTCATCGTCGTCCATATTCCGCATCAATGTATCTTCCTCTTCATCAAGCACAGCTTGCGCGGGAGGCGTGTCCGGAAGATATCCATCGTCTTGTACCACCGCCTTCGGACGCTGCGCCTTGACGGCCGACACTGGTGGCGACAGAAGTCGGACTTTGCGTCGCGTCTCGGACTTGACGGTCTTCATTGATGCAGCCTTTCCAGCGTACACGTTGCTGTCCACTTCGCCGAGCAGATCATTGATGAACGCGTCATCCTCTGCCGTCTTGGTGGCCTGGTAGTAAAGTCAGCGGCAGCACTTCACTGAGAGGAAAAGTGACTTGAAACGCTCCAATGATGGATTGGAAGATGCAAGGAAATGGTATGTGATCAAGTAAAAAGTAACTGAGACGCTCCAACGATAGATGGAGAGACGCAAGAAGGGAGTATGTTGCTATATGAGTATGCAAATTACCTTCGGCTTGGACTTAGGTGCCAAAGGACCTTTATTAAAATAGTTCGCAATACTCTTTCCATCCTTCTCCTGCTTCTCACGATCTTCCTCACGCTTACGCTTACCTAAGAACCACGGTCGATCAGTAATGTCCACAGACAAACCACATCACCACGCATCTGGACTCACCCTTCTTCGTCTGCGGTAACAAATCACCCTCGCTGTCCGTTTCGCTCTGCCCATTGCGTTCATGGAACCAGTCCTCCCGACCATCATCCGCGTATCCATCACCATTATCATCAATCACGAAGTCATCTTGATTCAGTCGGTCCCGGACGAGTTTCTTGTAGCTCTCTTCATCGAGCTCTTCGTACACCTTTTGTTCTTCTTGGACTTGATAGGTCGCTAGACGCGTCCTGCCGGCTGCGCGGTTGGCGCGAAGCTCTTCTAGTTGCTCTCGTCGTGTCGGCATCTTGAATCATTCGCGCTGGGAACGATGGTAGGATTGGATAGTGGTTGAGTTGGACGCAGAGAGATAGAGAGGATTAGGAGGCCTGGTACTTGACAGTTATCGACAGTGTCAAGGGCAGGACAATGTCAAAGTGGGACGAGGAGTATCTTCCTACGCAGATGGAGTTTGGAGGGGGAAGCGGGATGGACGAGAGGAAACGCGTTGGGAGGGAAGACGCGAGTTGCGCGACGAGACGCGATTTCCCAAGCGTCAATGCTTTGGCTGGATCCGGTTACCGTTGTAGACTTGAGCCTCATCCTGCTTACATAACGTCGTTACCCGCTTGACCCACTCGAAGACCAGCTTCTGGATTATATACCTCCTCCCACAACAGACTTGAGAGCCTAAAAAAGAGTCTACAATGCTCTAGAGCCTCGAGAGATTATCAGAAAAATTCGAACGGGCCCAAACGGAGCAAAAACTTTGGGTGGTCACCGAGCTAGGATGTTCGACGAAATATTGGCACGCGTTTGACGCGTTAAAAGTCACGTCTGAAGCACGTCGGCGTTGAGATTCGCCATCAGAGTCGTCCACGTGATCCTGCAACCTCCTGCCTCGCTCATCAAAGATATGACCGCGACGTTAGCAAGATTGCTGACTGCCAGAATGGACAATATATCGAAGGGGCTAACTTGCTATTCTAAAGCACCTTAGCTCGACGGATCAGAGTCTCGTCAAGGCTCGAATCGGCTTCGGAGCCATTGACTTCTTTTACGCCTTCTGGCTCCCCAAAACTCGAAGCTGTCTATATTGGCCCCAGACACGATTTAACGTCACAAGCAAAAGGACACAAATACGGCATATTCAAGATTTACAGTACTCCAGTCAAAAAGGCTTCAGAACAACTCTTGATTTGTTGACTATCGAGCGAAAAGCGAACCACAGCTACTAACCCCCCAGCGAGCCACTCCCTGAAGCTACCTCACCCTTTTCTTTCTTTAATTCATCTGCCGAATCAGACGATTGAGATGCTCCTCTCGATTACCCAGATCGCCACCTTCGATGAAATGCTTGAACTTGCGCGTCCGGAAGCCGCCCGTCGGGTTGCTCAGCTTGAAGGGCCACAGGAAGTTGCTAGCCTGCTTGAAGTTCGGTCCGACGGTGTAAATCTCGTGGATGAGGTCCTCCATGCACACGATACCGTACTTGCCCAGGTTGGCCTCGATCAGGGAATTGTCGGTGAGAGGGATGCGCTGCTTGTCGATCTTACCGTAACCGCGCTTGTAGATGAGCTCACGCACGGACTTGAGATTGGGATAGCCATAGGCGATGTAAGGCTCCACGGCCCGAAGCATCTCCAGAGTGGCCTTGGTCATCCGCACGAAGACACCGTTGTTGATCTGGATCAGACGAAGCAGTTGGAGGATCTTGCGCGGCTTGGGGGCAATCTTGTTGATACTGAATAAATAAGGGAAAATTATCAGTTGCGGTTGAGGCCTGAACGATGAGGAGGTGACACGCACCCCTTGATCCGAATGACAAAGACGAGCTTGGGCTCCGCAGGGACAAAATAGGTGCCCTCCTTCTTGCTCAGACGAGCGAGACGGATCCGTTCACGCTCCGCATCACGGTATTCTTTGACGTATTGCTCGGCCCGCTTGAAGATGACGCCTCGCTTCTCTTTGGCAGCCTATCAAAAACGAGCATGTCAGCTTGGCTTCGAAAATAGTTCCGCTTGACGATGCTCTTCTCCAGACGACATTCAGACCCGAAAGATGGTATATATATGGAAGCGACAACATTGGCCTGACGGCCTAGTCGACCAAGATTGTATTGTCATCACCATCGTCCGAGAGCACCGTTCTCCAGAGAATAGCCAATTGGATGTATTGGAATGGCTGTTCCGCACCCACCTTTCGCTTCTTGTCCCGTTCGGCCGCGTTTTCCTCGCGCTGCTTCTCCTGGCTCTTGCGCTTCTTCAACAGTGTCTCGGGGACGAGAATATCGTCCTTGGTTGGAACACTCCTATGAATCCAAGAAGACAGCGTTAGCACTTTCTGCATTTTCTAACAATTGGTAACGGAGATCAAAGAAGACTACAGCTGGCACGCATTGCTCTAGCCTGAGCAATGCCGTTGCTGGCAGATAAAAATATCCCATCCACGCTCGGCGCAGAAGGTCACTGGAAATGTTTCCTGATGGTCTCTGCGCTCTTCTGCCCCAGTCCAAGCGTCCAGAGGTGAGGAACATAGTGAAGCCAGCCACGAGCCCCAGTATGCCCGGCATACTTTGCCATGACCGTGCGCGCCAGCTGCTCTAAACGACTGTATGAGAATCTTGAACAATACACTTACGTCTTGACCTTATTGGCACCCATGCTGACGGTTGCTGCAGTCAATCGTTGACGCAACTGAGAAGACAGACCTAGAGTCGAGGTGGAGTTGGTAGTCACCGAATTTGATGTCGGCGAATTGTGACTGCCCCACACAGAGTAAATCTCCAAGCCCTAACGAGATTGCTTAGGTAATAAATAGCCATTGGCTCACAAACTCTATTCACCTGGACTCAAGTCACGTGGAGATCGAGGTGGATTATCTAAGCAAAGTCCCGTCCACTCTTTCGACGACCATCCGAGCGAAGTGAGAGCGCCAATCTTTTTGCGGCTTTTGAGCCCGTTCAAATTTTTCCAATGATCTCCCGAATTTGGAGATCACCCTGGACGACTTTTCTATGTCTCAAACAAGCTGTGGGATGGAGATATTTAGCCTGGAAGTTGGATTCTGCTGATGGTGGCAGCTTGCTGTGTGTGGGTAACTCAGTTGTTGTGGGGAGGGCAGAGCCTCATCGTCACCTTATCCGCATCGAGTCTAGCGTCTTTTTTGCTGACTAACGTCTCACAACGATGCTGGCCCTCGACGACCCATCACCGTCGACTCTCGAGGCACTGCTCTACTTTACTCAACTAACCTTCCACCAGCCATCTACCTCCTAAAGTGAATCAAGATGCGTAAAGGCGTTGGTCTCGCGGCCTTCGACCGCCGACAGCACATCTCCCAACAATACGCCTCGCACGGGAGCAGTCTACGAGCAGAACACCTCTCCTCGCTGACGACGCAACTCGAGGTGTTCCAATCATTACTACACCAATTCAGCATCAGCCATGCCAAAGAGATCCGTTCCAACCCTGCTTTCCGCGCCGAGTTCGCACGCATGTGTAATGCCATCGGCGTCGATCCCTTGGTCAGCAGCAACAGCGGCGGCGGCGGCGGCGGCGGGCAGAAAGACGGTAGCAGCGGCAGCAGGGTGGGCAATTTCTGGGCGCAGATGCTCGGACGGTCCGTCAATGATTTCTATTTCGAGCTCGCTGTGCGTGTCGTGGAGGTCTGTCGGGCGACGAAGGCGGTAAATGGGGGATTGATGGCCGTGGCGGAGTGTCGAGAACGTGTAGCAAAGGGACGGGGCGTAGGTGGACAGGTGGAGATCAGCGAGTACGTGGGGATGTTTATGTCTATGTCCATGTTTATACAAGATGATTGTAGATATCGATATATATACGTGATTGTAAACTTATGTTGGTTATTGACGATGCTAGTGATGATATTCTGCGCGCAGTGCGCTCCCTCAAGCCCCTCGGATCCGGGTTCAGTATTGTGGTCATCGGTCAACAGCCCATGATTCGGTCGGTGCCCAAGGAGCTCAATACGGATCAATCGACCGTCTTGGAGGCCTTGCAGGTGCTGGGATACGTGACGGTGTCGATGCTCCGGGCGAATATAGGGTGGGAGGGATTTCGGGCGCAGACCGTGCTGGAGGATCTGTTGGCGGACGGGCTGGTGTGGATCGATCTCCAGGCGGAGGAGCCTGAGTATTGGGCGCCGATGCGGATGCATGATAACGGCGGGTAGGAACAGTATGTACATAGTTAATCAATCAGTCCGGGGGAACAGGGTCGAAATATGATATCCGTCAGATCTAGCTACTGAAAGCAAACCCCAGAACGACTAACGAACCGGCAAAGAGAAACCGACCAGATGCTGGGCCCCTGAAGAGAGCACAACGAAGAAGCAAGTGAAAACCCAGGCCAATGTCTTCTTGCTTCCAGTCAATTAGGTACGCACCGCGCCACGATTCCCCAGCGCACCACCTGTGAATTGGAAGCCACCGGGACGTCGTCCGCCCTGACCACCTGCTCCACCGCCACCTCGATTATCGTCACGCGGGCCACGACCACGACCCCGACCACCGCCCCGTCCTCCTTGCTGCGCGTTCCGATCAAACGCGTTGGCCGTCCCCTGCGTGCGTTGCTCGAGCGTGCGCTCGTTCGACTCGATGAGCCCGCTGGCCTTGTCGCTGAGGGTGAGGGCCAGGCTCTGCAGCCGCGACAGCTCGACCCCCTTGCGGAAGATGATGGCGCTGTTGACCTGATCGAGCGCGGCCGCCAGTTCCTCGTGCGAGATCATCTTGCTGACCACGGCCGCCACCTTGCGCTCCGGCAACTCGAACATGGCCGCGAGCGTGTTGACCGACAGCGTGTCGTAGAAGGGCGCATACGTAAAAAGATACGTCCGCAACCCTTCCTCCTGGATCTGGGCCGACAGCATCGCCTTGATCGTCTCGGCGTTCGCCACCAGCTCCCACACCTTGATCGAATGGATGAACTCGGTCGCTCGCTTCCACTCGCCCGCCGCCAGCGCCTTGGACGCCTGCATGACGTGGTCGCGCGTGTTCTCGGGCGGACCGGTGAACATCTGCCGCTCGTGGTATTCCAGCATGCGTCGGTACGTTTTGCTGATGACGCGCTTCTTGATGTCGGGCGAGGATCCCGTCTGGGCGAGCAGCGGGATCTCCAGCAGCATAGAGCAAGTCAGATAGACGCATTCGAGCAGCTCGAGGTTGATGTGCATGTGGAAGGGCAGCTGCCGTTGCCGCTCCAGCCGTTCCTGCTCGGGTGACACCTGCGAGTACCGCTGGATCATAACGCCCTGGGCCAGCAGCTCTTTCTGTCGACCGCTGCCGCAGATCTCTTGTAGCGAGACCTGCGCGTCATACACAAGTCCCGCTCGGAAGGCGCACAGCCCGACTTGGACCAGCGTCCGGTTGTAGAGGATCTGCGTGTGGATGTCAAAGTTGGCAATCGTCTCTTGAAGATGCGACATCAACATCATGTCACGCGCGCGGTAGTACTGGTCGTGCAGGGCCAGATAGTAGATGTGGCAGAGCATGGCCCGGGCCCGGATGAAGTTCTCGCTGTGCTGGTAGAGGTAGGTGCAGAGGGTATGCACCAGCGTCTTGCTGTCGGCCGTGCTGCGGGGAGTGACATCTGAGTCGAGTGACGAGGGGATGGCTTTCCACGTCTGCTCTTCCAGAATGCTGACCACCTGCGCGGGCTGCACAGATGAGTGAGCTTGGGTGACGTTTTTGAGGTTGCAAATAAACCTACCTTGAAGTAGACATGTTCCAATCGTCGCATGACCACCCGGTTCAGATTCTCCTTGGAAATCTCGAGCTTGGGATTCTTGGCCAGCGCCTCGGTGTAGAGCATGCCCTTGACGATGCTCGTATAGAGCGATCCTTCGTCTACCAATCGGTCAATGTACTCGACCGTGTGGGGATCGATATGCTGCAACGACCGCGTCAGCTCGTCGTCGAGCCGCTCCACAAACGATACGACACTGCCGGGGATCTTGAGGATCTCGCCCGGAGCGGGGCTCGGCTGCTTCTCGTCGTCTTCCCATTCTTCGGCATTCTCGAGCACGGCCATATTGGGGTTCGCCCACAGCAGATCGAGCAGCGTCCCAAACTCTTGATTCGCCCTGTTCTGAAGTCAATATACGTCTTGAAGTATCCAACATGGAGGATCACCAACAGTTTCCACTGCTCGTGCGACATAAAGGCCCCGGAACCGGTCGTCAAGTCGAAGCGAGTCGAGATCAGTGCCAGCAAGAGACGAATCTTCTGATACGGCGTCGCCGCCACTTCATTCAGCTTCTCCATGACGCGAATCTGCTCGGCTCGGTCGGTATTCTTCTTGCCGCGCGATTCCAGGATCGCTCGCAAATTCTTCAGGATGCTCTCGGCGGTGTATTGCAACGCCTTGCCGTCCCGGCCTACCGTCGCGAAGCCCTCGTCATCCCCGGCCTCATCCAGGTCCAGTGGCTGTTGCGGTCGCTTCACCTTCGGCGCCGGCGCAGCTGGCTCTTCCTCCTCGTCGGACTCCATATAGCCATCCTTGTCCTCCCGATAGCGCTCAATTTCCTTGGCGTAGTCCTTGTTGTTGCGCTTAATCCGCTGCTTGACGGCGTTGAGCCCGCGCGAGTTGGTCGCGTTCATCTTCTTGGTCGACACCTTCTGCTTCGCGATGGTCTCGTTCATGAAGTCCTCCAGGTCCGCGATAGCCTTGACATACACCTTGGGTGTCGTCCCCGCCTGGACCAGCTTGACGACCTGCCGATTGAGCTTGTCAAACTCCCCGGCGATGTGGGCCCAGTCGTTGATCTTCTCGGCATTCTCGATGGAGCGGATCGTCGCCTCGAGCTCCTCGAAGCGTTTGTCCTTGGCGCTCTTGACCAGCGTCGGTCGCTCCTCATCGCTGCTCTCTTCGCTCTCTTCATCATCGCTCTTCAGGAACTTGTTGGCGCCCTTCTTTCCTTTCCCCTCCTCATCCTCGTCGGTCGACTCCTCGGATTCCTCTTGCTCGTCATCCGACCCCTTGGCCTCTTCTTCCTCTTCCTCTTCCTGACTGTAGAGCTCCTCTTCCTCCGAACTACTCTCGCTCGAGCTGTCTCCGTGGAAAAAGCGTGACATGTTGGGAGACTGGTCTGACTTGTCTGCAGTCGAGTTTGGGGGCCGTCAGTACAGCGCTTGACGTTCAAGTGAAGGGTTGATGCAATATATTTGTGTGAGGTGAGGTGAGGTGAACGTGAAAACAAAATGCCCCACCAACGGCGTGTGCCGTGATTATGTAAGGTTCCGTGATCTTCTATGATATTAAGTCATGCGACTTTTCCGAGCTGAAATGACATTTCACAGGAACAAGCTATTTTTGACACACAGCCGCTGAGACCCTGGATTTACCCACTAAGTTAAACATATCAAATTCACATTCCAAGACGCCAACCACATGATTTCTAGCAAGCAAAACATATTTGGACTCCCAGTTCAGAACTTCGGAACTGCTACATACTTCTGAGGCCAGCTCATGAGCTACTGATGCCTGCATGTGTCATTAGTAGAATATGCCGGTATTGAAATAGTCTAGTAACTGATCCAGCCGGCTCTACTTAGTTTTATAATGACTTGGTGTGATCGTTTGTTCTAGGTGTCAAATATGAAGCTTGCACATAAGAGTATGTCTTCGAATGGTTAAGTCTTTCTACTAGATTAAGAGCTTGTTCTCCAGTTCGGTTGGAATACCCAGTGCACAGATGGTGGAAGTGTGAGTTGAGTGTCGTTAAGGTCCACCCCACAAACTGCGCTGTACATATTTCCTTGACGGGAAACTGAATCTGGGAATTCGTGAGCGTGTACAGGGGAGAGAGTAGAGGTGGCACGCGGTGGACAAAATAAATGGAAACAGCTCAGCAGTAACCGCTCCATCAGTCTTACGACGAAGGTAGCTCCATCATCCTTAGAAGAACAACCTAACCATCATGATGATGATGATGGTAGCCTGTCTTTCATCGGACTCATTGAAGTCAACCAACCCTTCATCAAATTTGTGACGATGATCAATATATGTTGTCACCCACATGGGTGATAATCACCTTTGGTGGCCTTTAGGTCTGAGGGATCAAGTGGTGCTATATTAGCTAGCCAGTGGTCTGATCTCAAGCCATAGGCCTTCAACGCTGCATCAGGACTGAGACGTGACAACACCAGACTCGAATGGACAGTAGCTTCGTTCAAAGGGGCCGATCAAGCCCGTGCTCCATTCGATCCTAGAAAGACACCTCGCAATACAGATACATACATACAAGACGAGGTAGGCGAGTAAAAACTGATCGAATGCATAGAAACCAGAGATGGGAAACGTAAAGGTCATACTCGTGGATACGTTCCCAAAAGGAAAACCTATGCCTCCATCTCCACCCAGTTCTCATCATTCTCCGCCTGATGACGGCTCTAACCCATTGAACTCAGGCCCTAATACTGAACTGTGATGTGACGCGGAGGACGTCCTGAGTGTATCAAAGTGACGAGACCTGTGTTGAGACGACGCAGGGTGAGTGGGGCCTTCCCTGGAAATACCTCGGTCAGGCAGCTGATGTTGAAGTTGCAAAGATATCCCGCAGGAGCTCAACTGGCCAACAGGGCTGTGCGCGCTTGGAGTCCAGCATGATAGTGACGATGCCGAGAAGGGTAGTCATTGGCCCAATCAAATAGCCGCCCTGTCGTGGACGAGGGTTTGCTGGTCGTCCGCATGTCACGGGATGCCAGACCATCCAATACCAACCACTGATGATCGGGAATGATGGTGGCATCCCAACAAGCAGCATGACCTGTGCAGAAAAGGATGGCCCCTCAGTGCCACTGGGACTGATTCATAAACCCTTCCTCGAGCGTGCGATCCTCCAAGTGCCGAATGAAGTCGCGGTTGCGAGCGTGACTGTTCTGCCCGGCTCGACTCCCCCGTCGCCTGGTGCTAGCGGCATTGCCGTCGGGCGCACCATCCGGTGGCGGTGGATAATACGCTGGACTGGGCTGTAACCGAATGGGCGCATTGGGATCGAGATGGCTGGCAACACGTTGAATCGCCGGAGGGATGCCGCCTTGCTGCTGGTCCATGGTCGAGGCTCGTTGTCGGCCAGCTCGCGTCGTGGCCTGAGCGTACAGATTCGGCGCCGGTCCGTAACCGGCCGGGGGCATCTGGCTGCCCGATGGCGGCATGACGCTCATCTGGTGACCATAGCCCGCTTGATGCCCAGCATAGGGCGGAGGTGCACCTGGCTGAGACGAGTTGGGCGATGAGTACATGCTGCTGTACATGGGTGGCGGCTGTTGAGAGGGATGCGCTTGAGGGTATTGCGCTGCGACTTGCATGCTGGCGTAGGCGGACTGTGCTGCTGACTGAGCCTGCATCTGCGCCGCTTGGGCCGCCTGAGCACGCTGCTTGCTCAGCGCTTCCGCTTGCTGTTGCTGCTGCACGCCTGGCGCGGGTGTCTTGCTGGAGGAGCTTGTCTTGGGGTTCGTCGGTGGCACGAAGGGACCGGTGTACTTCTGTTGGGTGATGAACGGGTGAAACTTGGCTTGCTGAGGCGACCATCGCTCGAGCGGGTTGATGGTCAGCAGACCTCGTACGAAGTCGATAAACGCGACTCGGTTGTTCATCTCTGCACATCGTCAGATCTCCGGACGCAATTTCGGTCACGAATGTATGGGAGAAACATACCTCGGTCGATCTCAGACTGCTTCATGTTCTTCCGCGGCATGGCGTAACTCCGGATGATGTCGGGTAGGGTGGTGGCTTGGAAATACTTCTTGCTGGGTTGCTCCTTGGTGCCGTGTTCCCTCGAATATTGCTCCATGCTCTTCAACCGATACGTCCTCCGGCCATACTCGTCCACCGTCTTCTCGAAGAACTCCCCGGACTGTTTCCCCATCTCGAGCATCCACGTGGGAGGTAGGCCCAGCATCTCGGTGATCCTCGAGACTTGGTTATACTCGGACGAGCCGGGAAACAGCGGCAAACCTAGGAACAACTCGACCACGATACAGCCTAGGGACCACATGTCGATCGCGGACGAATACCTTTTGAACTGTTAGCGGGCACTCATTAAAATTGGGCATCTCGGAACATCATACGGCAAGCCCAACAGCACCTCTGGTGATCGGTAGAACCTAGACTGGATATAGGTATACACAGTCTGTCGCTCGTCGCAGGCCGACCCAAAATCAATAATCTTGATGATCGGACTCTCCAAGCTAGGACACGGCGCTCGTCAGCATCTCACTAGTTTCAACCGGCATCAGGAATGCTTACTTCTTGAGCAAAATATTCTCTGGTTTCAGATCACAATGGATCAATCGGGCTTTGTTCAACAGACTCAACCCGTTCAATAGCTGCTGGGCGAAGACGCGGACCAGGGTGGTGCTGAGGCCCCGGAACTGGTTCTGCTTGATGAGTTCGTACAGATTCACGCTGAGCAGCTCGAAGACGAGGCACAGGTGTTGCCGGTGGATAAAAGTATCCTTGAGTCGCAGCAGATGATGGTCGTCATTTTTGTCGAGTTTGCTGTTCAACTAGACCAATGTCAATCACAAATTCTCAAACACCCGGACAACAGCGTTCTACCAAGTCAAGCACCGACACCTCCATCATGCTCTGGTTGAAGTAGGCGGTCCGATTTTTGACGACCTTCACCGCCACCACTTCTTGCGTCTTCAAATTCTGGCATTTGACCACCTGACCAAACGTGCCCTGTCCGAGCACATCCAGAATGAGGTAGCGATTTCTACGCACCACCACCCCATTAGCATCCAACTCATGGCACCAACAAACTGGTTCAAGAGCGTAACGTACTTATGACCCGTCTCCTCCGACCCCAAGATATCATTGACGTAGAGGATATAGTCGCTGTCTTCGTTATCATAGCCGTCATTCTTCACCCCCTTGCTCGGCTTGGTCAGCACCCGTCGCGGATTGCGCGAGGATTCATATTTGAAATTCGGATTGCAGATGCGGTACGTCGATGGCAGATGCGTCGTCAACGCTTGTAGGGGCTAGGACATCATGTTAGGACGAGCAGATTTCCATACACACGACGAAGAAATCTCACGCTGATGAAGCCGCCTTCGGGATTTGCTCGTCGGAAGGCCGGTTGTGCATTGATCTTGGGATCGAGCTCTTGAGTCGAGTGGAGTTTACGAAACCGAGGTACGGGTCCTCGTGCCCGCCCATCAAGGCTATAGCCCTGCATCTGCCGCGGCGAACGAAGGTCGGGCGCGAAACCCGCACCGAGCGGCCCCCCGCTCGACGTCAATTGCTGCCGACTTCCATTGGAGCTGGGGGATTGCATCTGGAGCATCTGCGAGGATCTCGGGTATGACGCTGTCGAGGATATTAGCCATCTAGAGCTCCTTCGCCATTCATAAAGATCATCGCATACCGGGCGAGGAGTAGTACGCCTGCGCCGGGGATGAGTAGGCTTCCGCCTTGGTGGGCGACTGACGACTGCCATGTCCCGCATGCGGACCGGTCGGTCGAAAGCCGGCCGCGTATGGGGAGGAAGGTGACATTGTGTCCATGGGCGAGTACTTTCGGGCCACCGACGATTCCTCCGGCGCACCATACGGTACACCCGGCGGGCGAATGCCCGTCAGGGAGGCATGTTGCTGATGATGGGATCGCGAGGTCACGCGGCCCTTTCCATATGGATCCGCCGCATCGTGCATGGGCACGTCTCCATTTCCATGGTAGTTCATGGCGCGCTGATATGGCGTGCTGGTCGTCGAACTCGCGTTCGTGCGCGCACCGGACCCGACGGAAGGGCTCTGATAGGCTTCGTAGCCGTAGCCGGGACCTCGAGGCTCCCGCGGCGATTGCTGTGACGCTCCGGGTTGATAAGGAGATTGATGGTTGGCTGATTGTTCCGGGACGGCCTGCCACTGGTCCATCGTCGATGGGGAGTAGGTTTCAACGTCACCGACTCCACGATGCGACGTGTTACGACTTCAGGTCGCCAAATGTCGAAATGAAGCAATTGGATCCCAACTGTTCGGCGGTGCTGGATTCCGTCGGCAGTGTTCGACCTCGTGTGCAACCAATGCGACGACCTCTCTGCGCGTCTCGGACACTGCTCCAATTTAAGGGCGCCCGGTGGTGAGACAGGTGTACCGACGCAGCAAGCGGTTACGACGTTGGTCTTCGGATGCCTTCCTGATAATGAGACGTCCTGAGTGCGTCTTCGTCAGCCCAACCGTCCAACACTCGGTCCAATCTTGTAATCACCCAGAGAGATGAGCCCCCTCCGGACGTGATGGTCGTCAGAGAGACTGCACTGGACTGCCGTCAGCTCGCGGCGTGAATGCAGGGAGCGACGGTGCGATGGTGGTTGAATTGGCGGGATGTCGAGCATACGGATGGGGATAGAGTTTGGCTGGTGATGCGCTTCCGCCGCGACCGGCGCCTCGAGTCATGCGAAGGAGACCATGCTGGACCACATCATCATCATCATGATCACCATGGAGGAGAGCAGTCGAGGCAGTTGAGCGTGCACCAAGCTGTGCAGAATTTAGCTCGACGTTAACGTATCAGCAGCGACGACTAACAACACAGAAATTAGTCCGACCGGCGTCAGGCGGGCTGATTATATTTCCTAATCGGGCAGTTGTGATGAAGAAAGTCAAACCTCACAGTCACAGCTGTTCTGGCTTTCATGATTGGTTCGAGAGATTATATATCCATTCAAATTAATGAACATTGATGATTGGTTCACGTCTGGATGATAAGTTTTGAGCACGTGATCTTGAAATATCTTGATCACATGATCGGCAACCACGGGATCATTGGATTACTAATCCAACCAGCCTCGATGACGCTGCTGCCTCGACCGTCACATCGCGTCGTGGAGTGATCCATGACTCTCCTCCCTCTCCTCTACGCGTGTAGCCACGCGGTTGGGAGACGGTATACACCTATTGCGAGTGAGTGATTCACAAACCATGAGGAATGGAACGGCGATGGCCAGGGACACAATGACCTAGCAACAACAATAGGAGGACCAACCCGTCAAGAGGCAACTCCCGGCCACCTTTGAAGCTCACCGTCGTTACCCGCCGACATAGTGCCCTAGAACTACTGACTCCTCGTTTTCTTGTACTTCATCCACCTCACAACCCATTCTCTCATCCAACTCTAGCTCAAGACTATTACTTCTGCTTGCACTCTACCTCTCAAATAAAACACATCTTACTCCATACGCACATATACACATACATCACCTCAGACAGGTCGCTCTTCTCAGTTGACTGATACCTCACACTCATCTTCCCTCTATCTCGATCGCAAGGAACCAGTTGCACTCAAAGCAGATACATTTCTCAATTTCCCACACATTGCTCTCATTGCAGATCACAGTCTGCACTCGCTTGACGTTCAGTCGACATTTGCTCGAAACTCGAGAGGAACTCTTAATGGCGACCTCGGAGCAAAATAACGTTGAGCTGGACAACAAGGTGGCGATGGATGGAGACTCTCATGCGATGTCTGATGCGATGGCTATCGACAAGAACGGCAATGCCGACGTTGGCGGTGCTCAGCCGAGCTTCTCTCAAATGGACGGCACATCGGACGTGTTGAGCGAGTCAGATCGCCTCAAGGAGCTAACGACTACTGTTCGCGATCAGGCGGATCTGGAGCGGGATGTTGCTAAGCAGGTACGTCCTCGGTGGCAACGCTCCCTCATTACAGGAGGTCCAATGACTAACAATATGCAGGCCGAAAGCATGTTGATGGAACAGGCCAACGAGCGCGATCAGCGTCGTATGGAGAAGGCTACCGTGGAGAAGAGGTATGTGACTAGGAGAGCGGGCTGAAAGATTGATACTCGATGAAGCAGCGTTCCAGGCTAACGCGTTGCTACAGAAAGCTGCAAGTCCAGATCAAGGGCCTTGAGGAGCGTCTGAAGGGGGGTCTCAGCCCGGGTAATGCGGTGCGGCTGCAAGCCGAGCTGGAAAAGCTTCAGGTTAAGAGTGCGGAGGTGGAAGACGATATCACGCAGATCCAGCAGCGCATCGATGAACGCCAGGTCGATGGTGGTGAAGGTGGAATGGCAGGGCCGAGTACGGCAGCAGCATCAGGACTGTCGGCGACCCGCCGGATGCCGAACGAGACGCAGCGAGAGTTTCTGCTGCGCACCGGCAAGATCACGCCCTTCTCACGCGTCGCCCAGAAGACCACCCGAACAGGCAGTGGCCTGGAGGATGTGATTCTGGATGTCGAGGAAGGGGTGGACGACGTGGAGCAGTTGGTGGATGCGACCACCGAGGAGCCGCTGTCGCATCAGCATCTGCGACGCCCGGGTTTCGCGGAGGAGGAGCTCAGCACGGAAGCAGGGAGCACTACGGCCGAGGTGGCCGCCGAAGCACCGCGCAAACGCCGCCGATTGGTCGCAGGAACCGGCGATGAGGTTGGCCACCGCAGCCAGCGTGCCACTAGCTCTCCGGAGGCGGCTACAGCGGCCCAAGAGGTGCGACGTTCTCAAAAATCAAAGGCGCGTCGGCAGCCCAGTTGCGACTCGGAGGCGAGTTTCGAAGAAGTCGGTGGGGACGAGGCAGAAGAGCAGAGCGACGAGTCCGAGTACCAGGCAACCACCCCTGGAAAGACCAATGGAAAGCGACGCCGAGCAGCAACCAAGAAGCAGACACCCGAGGTGGATGCCGACCTGCCTCAGCAACAAGACCTGCGAAATGTGGATGATGGTGACGAGAAGATCTACCGCGCACGACTGAAGAACTGGACCACGAAGCGCCGAGCGGCACGTCAGAAGGCGCTCGAAAGATCCGGTGTGACCCAACCCACGGAAGCTACAACGACGGCACGCGACCCGCTCGAGGCACGCATCGTGGCGGGTGAGCAGCTGGATGAATGGCTGATGCCCCATCCGACCGTTCCGGATACCAGTCTCAACGATGGGTTGCGACTGCCGGGCGACATCTACCCCTCATTGTTCTCCTATCAGAAGACTGGCGTCCAGTGGCTCTGGGAACTGTACAATCAACAGGTGGGTGGCATCATCGGCGACGAGATGGGCCTTGGAAAAACGATTCAAGTCATCTCCTTCCTGGCCGGCTTGCATCACAGCGGTCTGCTGGACAAGCCCGTGATTGTCGTGGCGCCCGCGACCCTCATGACGCAGTGGGTCAACGAATTTCACCAGTGGTGGCCCACCCTGCGCGTTTCGATCCTGCATACGTCCGGCAGCGGGATGTTCAATGTACGTGGTGAAGATCGCATGGAACGCGAGTTGGAGAACTTCCTAGGCCCCAAGAGCACGTCTCGAGCAGGCCGCGGACACAAGAACGCCGCCCGGGTCGTCCAGACCGTCGTCGACAAAGGCCATGTGCTCATCACGACATATGCGGGCTTACAGACCTACGGAGACTTGCTGATTCCTATCGAGTGGGGCTACGCTGTGCTGGACGAAGGTCATAAGATTCGCAATCCCAATGCCGGCATCACCATCTACTGCAAGGAGCTGCGCACGGTCAACCGTGTCATTCTCTCGGGCACGCCGATGCAGAACAACCTGACGGAGCTGTGGTCGCTTCTTGACTTTGTCTTCCCCATGCGTCTGGGCACGCTGCTCAACTTCCGCCAGCAGTTTGAGATTCCCATCCGGTTGGGTGGTTACGCCAATGCGTCGAATTTGCAGATCCGGACGGCGACCGCGTGCGCGGAGACGCTCAAGGATGCCATCAGTCCATATCTATTGCAGCGCCTGAAGGCGGACGTGGCGGCCGACCTACCGCAGAAGACCGAGCGGGTGCTGTTTTGCCGATTGACGTGGGAGCAACGGCGATGTTACCAGGGGTATCTGGCCTCGGGTGACGTCACGGCCATCATGGACGGAAAGGTGCGAAGTTTTGCGGCCATCGAGAAGCTGCGCAAGATCTGCAATCATCCGGATCTGGAAAATCGCGAGCACCTGTCGCATAAGCCCGGTTACGACTACGGCAGTCCCGCCAAGTCGGGCAAGATGGAGGTGGTCGGCGAGCTGCTGAAGCTGTGGAAGCAGTCGGGACACAAGACGCTCCTGTTCGCGCAGCAGAAGATCATGCTGGACATTCTCGAGAAATTTGTCAAGAATCTCGGTCAGATCAAGTACCGACGCATGGACGGGACCACTCCAATCGAGCGACGACAGGCGCTGGTGGACGAATTCAACAATGACCCCGAAATCGACCTGTTCCTACTGACGACCAAAGTCGGCGGATTGGGTGTCAACCTCACCGGCGCAAATCGAGTCATCATCTTCGATCCCGACTGGAACCCGAGCACAGACTCGCAGGCGCGCGAGCGGGCGTGGCGTCTAGGGCAGAAGCGCGAGGTGGTCATCTACCGTCTGATGACGCATGGCACCATTGAGGAGAAGATCTACCACCGACAGCTGTTCAAGCAGTTCCTGGCCAACAAGATCCTGAAAGATCCGAATCAGCGTCAGGCGTTTCCGATGAAGGATTTACATGACCTATTCACGTTGGCACCAGAGGAGGATGATGGCAAGGAGACGGCGGAGATGTTCAAGGATGCCGCGACCCGATTGTCCAATGAGCCTACCAGCAACCAGCCGCAGCAGACTACCGGCCAGAGCACCAACGATTCAAAGTCTTCCGGCGGGGACGACTCTCGAAACCTGCAAGAGCTGTCAGGCGTCGCCGGCCTCGAGACGCTCCAGGATACCAAGTCGGCGCCAGCCAAGCGCGGCGGTGATGAATCCCGCATCCTCGACGGAATCTTGGCCACGTCGGGCGTCAGGACGGCGGTAGAGCACGATGTGGTGATCAACGGCAAGCGCAAAGTCGCCCCGGACCGAGACATGATCGAACGAGAAGCCAAACGGATCGCAACGGCCGCGGCGAAAGAGCTCAAGAAGGCCGGAGAGGCGGCCCGCCACGTCCCCATCGGGACGCCGACCTGGACGGGGGAGGCGGGCGTGGCGGGCCGGCCAGCGGCGTTTGGTGGGGCGGGGGGTGCTGGGGGTGGTGGTGTTGGTCCGTCGTCGTCGGGGGTGTTGGGGGGACTTCAAGACGGTGAGATGGGGGGGGTGATGGCCGCCGGTGCTCCGGCTGGGGCCGGACCGCGTCGCCCCCGTGTCGGAGCGAGCGCCGGTCTGTTCCTCGAACAGATCCGGACGTTCATGCTCCGACATGGGGGAACGGTCCGGTCGAAGATGTTGGTTGATCATTTCAACCACATGTGCCAGTCGGAGCATCGGTCGGCGATGTTCAAAGAGACGCTCCTAGAGCTGGCCACTCTGGAGAAGGCGGGGCCGCTGCGGGGGAAGTGGGTATTGAAGGAGGAGTACAAGTGAGGAGCAGGGGGGAGCAGCGGTCCGGTTGTAAGAGGGGGAATAAAAAGAAGGCCGGGGCAAGGTGCGGGAGGAGGTAGAGGGGGGTGAGTTTGAAATACTTTCATACTATATCGTACGTCTACTTCTGGCCGAAGAGGGAATGCTGATTCGGACTGTTGCTATAGGGAGCAGATTGCCGACCAGAGAGTTATAGCAACGAGATGATTTCATGACTGAAGATCGACGCATGATAGATTGGCACGGTGGAGAAATATACCCAAGCATGGACTGGACGGTGTTGCTTCTGTGGGAATGGAGCTTGTTTACGTGCATTCCAGTGTACATTAGAGCTTGATATTAGCAGCTCATGCTATGTTTGGCGTTCTACTTCACAGGCGCCTCGGGATAGATGCCCTGTGTTTACTCTATACAGATGTGTTCAACCTAGTCTCCAAACCTCTCGACTCGGAAAGGTACTGCGTTTCCTCGTTATAACAAAACCAAGTATCTCCGACTATCCCGTTATTAGCCCGCTCAGAGGGCCTATGAGATTGCGGGCTGTGAGAGACTCAACTCGCACTATTAACTATCTGCGAATTGATGATTTCAATATGACCTTGAGAATAGGTGTTTAGCCTACTTGAAGATATGATATGTAGAGACAAGTTCTCGTGACGCTAGTTTCACAGTTAAAAGCTGGAACCACGCACACGGGTGACAAAATAAAAGGTACAGCACAGCAGTAACTGCTTCATACTTGTCCAGCAGCTTCATTACATTGATGGCATTAACGAGGTTGTCTTCATCCTTGAGATGAGAGCTGGCTTGACCATCATTATGGCGAAGATACCTGCATCGGCCTTGCGAGGGTGAATTGACCTTCATCACATTGATGATGGTGATATAACCTATTTTGTACGAAGTCGGTGAGCAGAAATCACCGCCAGCCCTCCACTCATAAGGTCACATGATGAAGTAGATTTACCAGCTGGAAGCACTACAAAGAACGTAATCACGTGATGAAGCAAGGTAGGGGGTGGCGCTGATTTCTGCTCACCGACTTCGTACCATCAAGCTCATGACGAATGACCCAACTTTCACCACACCGATGATGGTGGTTTAAGCTACCCTTCATGAGACTCATGGCGAAGATACCCAACCTTCATCAAGCTGATGATCATGATAACAAAATGACGAGCGAGCCCCTCCTCGTCACAGTTACATTGAGCTGTCCCATTTATTTTGTTGCTTGCGTGTCACGATAGGTTGAGGATCAACCAAGCTAGGGAGAGAATGACTGGATCAAGTACTGCACTCTTTTATTGCTGACTTTGGACTGATAACATTCACATGCCGAAGTAGCCTCTATATTTGATCCAGAAAGGTATAATGATTTCTAGTTTAATATCTCTAATATATCCCATATGTCGTCAGATTCGCTCCTTGACTTGACGTTCTCTGGAACTTGAATCTGACGGTTTCGGTGGGGTCAAATTCAGTGGTCTTAAAGCCCTCCGAACGGGATATGTCTCAATAACAGCGACTCTATTGGCTGCACTGCCTCCACCAGATATGTCCCATCATTATTGACACCCATTCCAAAATCATTAATAGAACCATGCTAACTCAATCTAGCTTGGCTCCATCTCACCGGCTGGCTGAGCGGCGGCCTGATGACTAAGGTCTTACATAATCCGGGCTCACATGCCGGAAGTGGTTGTCCCGTTGAAGAGGCCATCAACGCCAAGACGACCACGACAACCCCTGCTCTCCGCTTTTCTCACCCAAAAAAACAGCGGCAAGCTGGTCTGCATAAAAGAAAAACAAAAGTCGAGTCCCGACGAGAACCACACACACCTCCTCTTTCGTTCCGTCCTTTCTGTTCTCTTGCCGTCACGACTTCATCTCCTCTTCTATCAACACCAGTCTCTCGCTGTTCATCGTCACTCGTTCAAGATTTTACGGACAATCTATACACGAGATAGTCTCCGGCTCCGATTCAACAACTCCAAGACAGGGATGAAGCAGTACTAAGATCGTCTGGGCTCAAGATCCGTCCGTTGGTCTGTCGAGGGAGGGGCGATCGTCAACCATCCTTCGAAGGAGTATTTACAAGGCTCTTATATCACAGGGCCTCCAGGGCTACTGTACACCAAGATGAAGACTTCCTCGTTGATCCAGCTGTGCTGCACATTCTTGGTATTCGGCTCGCCTGCTGTGGCGTGGCCATGGCCGGCGGCCTGGGAAGGGGTTCTCGTCCGACGACAAGACAATAATGACCGCTCTTCATCATCATCATCCTCCTCCTCCAGTCCATCACCCTCGGCATCATCGTCATCGGGGGCAGCACGAACCAGCGATGGATCTTCGGGTTCAGGGTCTGCAACGTCTACCAGGGGATCATCATTATCATCATCATCCAGTGGCCGAAACAGCGCGACGACCACGACATCAGGCAGCGAAAGCGCCTCTCCCACCGAATCCGGAGACGATTCCTCCCCATCATCCTCAGGAAACCAAACCAGTTCCGATTCCGCTTCCTCCACCGTGGACATCGACCCCCGTTTACCCCCGGGAGGAATCCAGATGATCACCCCCGCCCCCATCGCCGGCCGACAATACTACAAGATCGGTGACAATGTCACCTTTGCATGGAACTATACCAGTCTCAGCGTGACCCCCTCCGCCATCGATATTCTGGCCAGCTGCAGTCTGAATCAAAATACGTATACCATTGCCGCGAATCAATCCGTGCAAAGCTCGCAGGCTCTGGTTTGGGATACACGTAAAGAAAAGACGGGGAGTGCACCGTTGCCGATGTACGTCTATCTATCGTTCTTCACAGCCTTCTTTCTCCACATTTCTTCCTTTTTGATCTACCATGATCACGACTTGCATCTCTCCGTCGTATACATTACCTTCAGTAAACAATGACAATAATAGAATGCTAATAATTCAATACAGGGCAACATATACGTTACTAGTCTACGACGCCGCCCAAGGTCCCTCCGCCGCCCCGTCCCCGGGGTATCTAGGATCATCCAACAATGTTCAATTCTACATGTACGCGCCCAGGGAATACGAACCGCTCGATCAATTCAAATGCGCGAGCTGCAGTGGAGCCATATCCAACGCAATCAACACCAATGCTTTGAGATTTGCGGGAGGGATGGTGGTCATTACGTTGCTTTCTTTCACGTGGTTCTTGGGGGGTGCTCATTGATGGATTTATTGACCGTCGTGGGCTGGGGGTTGCTCATTAATTCCTGTCCTTCCACCACTTTATTGCTTCTCGGGTAATGCTCTTTGTTTCAGTGGGTTTGAGCAGCTCGTGGAGTGCGTTGAAATGTGCATGGCACGATGCTTGGCTTGGCTTGACTTGGCTTGGCTTTGGATATGGGATGTGATAGCAACGGGATGAAATGGGACGAGAAGCGATGAGATGAGCTGAGTTAAGCGCGTCATTCATTCATTCATTCATCCATCCATTCATTTATGAAAGAGAGAAGAGCAGCATTCAGATCAGGCGTCGTCGGTTGGTGTTCGTTGATCTTTCTTTGTTCTCTTATCTCATCACTTGTTACATTTATCGGTTCTCTAAATAGTGTAATGAACGTTCCTTGTCTGTCTTAATTCAATCTCAAGAGGGATGTCACTCTTTACGATCTGATCTGATCTGCTCTGGTTTGATCTCGTTTCGTTGGGGTGCGATGGGCTGCTAATGCATCTCGTTATTCAATGATCGAGGAATGGCAGGCTAGCTATTCGTTGAATAGGACGGGGAGGAGGACGGGGAGGCAGTCATTTATTCGGTCATTCATTTATTCGAGGAATGGCAGGTCAGCTGCTGAATAGAAGAGAGAATGATCAGTCATTCGATCATTCGGTTATTCAGTCAGCCAGTCCGTCAGTTAGGCAGCCAGACGTTGGCGTTGGCGTTGGCGTTAGTCTCGTTCGTCTCATCTGGTCATCATTGCATATACTCGTCTCGAAATCGTAAATTATCTCTTACTTTTCAAAATCTAAAAGACGGTCACTCCTCGAGATAGGGACTTGACTTATTATATATGACTTGGTTTCCATACGGTTATTGTTGGATGAATCATGTATCTATCTATATAGTCACACGTTCATTGGAAGAGAGGAATGGTAAACTAGCTAGCTGTTGAATAAGAGGAGAAGAGAGAGAGAGGATGATCATCTATAATAGTCAGTCAGTTATTCAGGGAGTGGCAGGCACAAGCAATGGAATGAGAAGACAGAAGATGATCGAAATCAGGCATTGATGTCGTTGTTCGTCTCTTCTCATCGTCACTTTCACTCGTGTTTAGTATCGCATTCCTCGTTGAGTTCGAAAAGCAGTCGTCACTCTTTGGGATTCGCTTTGGCTTGATTTGGTTAGGTACACACGTATGGATGCGGTTGGCTGGTTGTACATCTAGTCCGTCATTCGGTCATTCGATTGGTCGGGCAGCCAATCTCAGTTAGTCATTCAGTGTTTAGCAGAAGATTCCATGCTTGTTCAATCTGTTTGTACTCTCTTCGAGTGAATTTCCTATCTAGGAAAGCATCATGGGAGAAGCTAACTAAGCAGGTTGGAAGGGAAGAAGGTAAGGCTGAAGTTGACACCGACAGAGGAGGAGAGATCTACAAGAAGAACAGAGCAAAATGAGAAGCAAAGGAGGCTTACAGGATGACGAAGGAAGTAGTACACACAACGGTAGATGGAGGAAGGAAGGCAGGACATGAGCGTGGATGTTCAGTACTTTCGTTCGTCACTGATACGTTCGCGCGAGGTTGCGGAGATACCAATCAACGAGTCTCCGCCCGACTTTGGCTTCGGAGATGTGGATCAGATCCTGTATCATTCGTTGATCTCATTAGCACATCTTCATTACTGAATTTCGCACCACCAACATTGCTGGTCTGAGGGAATAACTGGATCGAGTCCAGTAGAACCATCGGGTATAGTCTCAGACTATACTTTCGAACTGGAGCTGCAGATGCAGCAACACATAACACAGGAGATAAAGAAATCACAGAGATGGACAGGTAAACAAATCATCACTTACCCCCTGCATTGCAAAGTCCAAATCCTGACTTCCCACCGTCTCACCCTGCAACAATCCCCCCTCGGACCAGCGTACCTGTCGATTCCGCTGTTTCAATACCAGCAACCAACTCCTCAACTTCTCGGGCTCGACCTCGAGAAACCCGGCCAACTTCTTGAGATCCATCGTGGTATACAATTTCAGATAACTCTTGACGGTAGGCAACCACATATTGGTCTTGACCTCGTCCATGAAGATGGCGGTATGATGATCGATGGGATCGACGTTGACCTCTGGATTATCCCAATCGGGCGGGGTAGGGGTGATGAATTTCGGACAAGCCGATCGGAACAATTCCTCGAACAGACCCAACGACTCGGGACCACCCCTCTGCAGCCGTAGAAACTGCTCGCCGTATTTCTCTCGCAGGGCACTATGAATCGTATCGTCGAGTCGAGTCGGATGGAATGCCACGCAGATAGCCACGAGAGCATACATCTGCTCATTCTTCTTCGTAATGGAGTCGTACTGGGCCGATTTCTGATGGAAGTTCTTCGTCCGCGATACATATACCAAAATGTGCGAGAACATTCGGATCGCGTCCGCGTACCGTCGCATCATCATGTACGAAAACCCGACGTAGTAATACGTCGTGAAATGCGCGGCCATGACTCGTGCGAACATGGCTTTCTTGTTGAGTTCGATGTCGTCGAGCGTTTTGAGCGCCAGACTGAAGTCCCCGAGTAGACAATGGACGCGGAGCAGCCCGATGATGGAGAAGTATCCCAATAGACGATACAACGGACGAGTGCCATATTCGCCGGCCACGCTCATCGGATCTTCGTTCCGCTTCATCGCTGCGAGCTGGTCGTTGATTTGAGAGCGCTGGATGAGGGAATATAACACGTTCAACACGCTGTAACAGCCCCAGGTGTTCGGGTTGTCCTTCAACATTTGGATCTCCTCGCTGTTGTCCCCCTTCCGAGCCGCTTTGTGGCGGTAGCTGCAGAAGGAATTGAATTGGTAGATGAATTCGTCAATGACGTCCCAGGCCCAGTATGACTGAGGTAATATGTTAACAGAGCGAATGATAAAGATGAAATGAGTAGAGATAAAATACTGACAGAGGGAACCTCGAGATCGACCGGTCCCGCTTCATTGTTGAGAATAAAGTGGAACAGACTGCAGTAGTTGTCGTAGCTGGCGAATTTCGTCTCGAGCGAGGCCTGATACTCAAGCGGCGTCGCAGCGGCTTGGAGTCGCGATTGGATGTCTTCCGTCGGCGGCAGCTGGCTCATCGAGTTGCTGCGATTGAGGTCGGCTGTCCCATCGTCGAACTGGACTTGCTCGCGGTAGTCGTTGACCAGCGCTTCTTCCTCGTCGTCCATGTCGTCGCCGTCGGGACGTGCTGGGGCAGCCCCGTTCTGATAGGGGAGTCGCTGGGCCAGATTCATCTTGTGGATGGTGTCTGTATGTGACGTTGTTGTGGAGTGAGAGTGACACTGGAGGTTGCTTGCAGAGTACTGCAAGCGTTTGCTGGAGGTGAGTACTTCGCCTAGCAGCGGAGATCGACGTGAGGTTGACTTTAGGGCTGCTGATTAGGGTTGCGATAACAGACTCGTGGAACAATCCAACGGCACTTCACGGGAGTTCATGTCAAAGCTGGAAAACGGAGAGTCCCTGCTGCATTGCCAAAGACGAAGTTCTTGTATTAGTGAACATGAATCATACAAGCTTCCAAGTTTGAAAATCAGTAGTCATCTTGCTGTAAACTACAAATGTCCTGTCACCGTTGTCGGCTTTCTCGATACGGTGAAGACTGCAATTCATGGCTTCAAGGATTCACAAGCCTGTCCGTAATGTGCAGCCACTATTGTGAGGCTCTCGAGAATAACCTCAAGGGAGCAATTGGTGGAGGCACTGAAAAATTGCATTGGACCATCTAAACAGTTGTTGAATGTGAAAAGAGAGATAAGTAACAAGCCAATCGACATTATATCCAATCAAGAAGTAGTCACCAAAGCATGTAAACATGAATCATACTACAACAGAGCCGGCCATGAGCCTTCCATCTATCATCAACCCAGTCTAACCATTCGTCTTCTCCAAAATGGTCTTGATCATCTCGTTGCCCACCCGGGTGGCTTCAGGAAATCGCGGTGCAAAGTAGGCCTGCGTCTTCTCGAAGCGGTCCCGGTAGCTCCGGAAATCGCCGAAACTGACGCACTCGCTCCAACCCTAGATGAGAGTGGCGTCAGCAGACCACGGATGACAGGATGAACGCAAAAGAAACAGAAATACATAGGAAACAAGGATGATATTACTGACCCGGGCGGCAAAGGTGAATTCCAAGTCATCAGATCGAAAGGTAGCGTCTTCGATGGCGGTACCAATCACCTCCTCAAGCAACGCTGGCTTGCGGAAGAGATATTCCGTCACTCCCAGCCACAATCGAAACAGCTGAGCAAGTCTCAGCGGGAATAAACGTGCTGTAGGGCAATTTTCAACACTCACCGGGGTCGAACAAATCATATGATCATAGGGATTGATGCCCCGCTTCCACCAACAGTCCACCATCGCCAGGAGGCTAAGGTGATTATTGGGCGTCTTCGTCTGCGGAGCTCTTCCCAGGGAAAATCGATCCAAGACCTCGTCCCGCAACAGCAGTTGCTCGTCGGGTTTCATGTTTCCAAATACCGCCTCTCCGGCTGCGGTGATGCGTCGCTGGAGTCCGTCGCGATCGCCCACCAGCATCAGCTTGAAGAGTTCCGTCACGGACTCGGCATACTGCTTGATCTGCTCCTTGGCGGACGGGTTCAGAATCGCTAGTCCCGCATAGACGTGCCATTTGTTGGAGTAGATGCGGAGCGTCACGTTGATCTTGACATTCTCGATTCCTCCAACATATCGAGCAATTTCCCAGGGGAATTGATTGTTGGCTCGCCACGCCGTCCCCATGCTACGAATGAAGATTAGTTGGGACACAGTCAGGAAGAAGTATTCAGATAAGTTGACGATGATCGTCATTTGCTCGTACCTGAGAAAAGCGGCATGCGTCACAGCCTGCGTATCTGCAGTGATTCGATCATGCTCCTCGGCGCTCAGGTAGACCAGCTTCGACCGAAACGAGGACATGATGCGTTCCACCAACTTGAAGCTCGCATTGCAGGCACGATGCCGGATGAGCACCTGTCGCGGTGGAATTTAGCTTTCAAAATCATCCTGCCACTTCACATTTACTCATACCAAAGGCTGGCCCTTGGGGTCGACGTTCGGTCCATGCAAGGAATGGCACGAAACAATCTCCACATCGGCGGGCAGGTGTTGCTCGAAAGCAGCTACCTCGGGTGCTTTACATGACGTCTGACCACCTACAATGGCACCCATCTTCGTGGCTATCACTGCATCTCAGTGGAGGGTTCGAGTTCTGGAGCAAGTAGATATCACATACAAGGCCCATATTGCGCGACTACCTGTTCAATCGCTTCCGCCTCTACGCTATAGATGATGTAGTCACTTGCTCGCGAGACCAGATGACCATTCGGGAGAATGGAGACATTCTTCTATTGGACATTAGTATACATTGAATGTGCTGCTGATATTCATAGTCATACTCTGCCATTAAATTCTTCCGTTAAAGCAGCATACTTGTCAGGTCGATCACAAGCATTGACCCTATTGGGTGAACATCATTAGCATCGTATGCATAAGTATATATGTCCAAGCCAGGAATTGAGTGATGGAGCTTTAATCGAAGAAGAATGTTATCAGAGGAAGGTTAAAGATAGGTAGCAGAGTATTGACATCATTGACGTACCACATCCATCTCGACTACCAGAATGATAGTGAGACGAATGCAGCCGTACTCGAGCCAAATGCACTCAAGTCATCATGAACATGCAACTCGATCGAGAATGAATCATGAACAAGAACGCCACAGGTAGCAGTGTCCATCGAATGGAGAAGAAAATGGTTCAGTTACCTCCAGCCCGCATCACTGATGATCCTAGCGTACATCTTGCCCATATCGCCCATGCCAATGACTCCAACAGCGATGGCGCCTCGCTCCGGGGAATGGTGGTCCGGCGCCATGATGGGTGAGAGTTGTAGTCCTATCCACAGGAGTGGAAGTGGCCACCTTCTTTATACCTAGCTCTCTTTTTTTCAACATGAGATGATGATGACGCCTGCATCGAGCTCTGGTGCAACGACCAAGAGCATGTTGTGATCCCCGACCGTCCATTGTCAAAGCGAGTAGTCGGTCAAGTGTCAGACATGGCGTTCATGTGTGACGGCGGGAAGGTCGAACGCAAGTCAGCGGGCAAAGACCGACACGGCATTTTCCGAATTAAATTTTCTCTTACCGAAAAAAAAACGAAGCCCTAATTCAAATTTCCCCCACACTCTGCCCCACCATAATTTATTCGCTTCACTGTATTTCTCACATCTCCCGGATCGACAGCTCCCCTCCCACCCGTCAACTCCGAGTCTGGTCAGCATACAAGATGCCTCCCAAGAAGAAGGTCGAGCGGGCTGCGCAGGAAAATATCTCTCTGGGTCCTCAAGTCCGCGAGGGTGTGTTCCTCTTCTGGTCCTCATTCACAGTGCACGCACACTGACCGTGCTGCAGGCGAGCTCGTCTTTGCAGTGGCCCGCATCTTCGCGTCCTTCAATGATACCTTTGTTCACATCACCGACTTGAGGTAAGTTGCATTTTGCACGGTCTTCAACATTCGGTTGCGAGATGGACTGTGACTGAGTACCCAATGTGTATGTAGCGGCCGAGAGACGATCTGCCGAATCACGGGTGGAATGAAGGTCAAGGCCGATCGAGATGAATCCTCACCCTACGCGGCCATGTTGGCAGCTCAGGATGCGGCGGCACGATGCAAGGAACTCGGCATCACCGCTCTGCACATCAAGATTCGGGCCACTGGTGGTATGTGCTTCTCATGTGCCTTTTCCTGATCTCCATCTGTCACGACATTGTATGTATGAACTGAACGGATATCTAGGCAATGGCACCAAGACTCCCGGACCCGGTGCGCAGGCAGCTCTTCGTGCGCTGGCTCGGTCGGGTATGAAGATTGGCCGAATTGAGGACGTGACGCCGACGCCTTCCGACTCGACTCGGCGCAAGGGTGGTCGGAGAGGTCGTCGTCTTTGAGCATATGCTTTTCTTATATTCATTCTAGCTTGAAGCAGCAGGTGATGATGATGGTGGAATACGTCCATCGTCTTTGCTCGACATTCTACCATTAAACACTACTTGCATTGTGCATCTTCGTGGTGACTTCATCAAACCTAGCCCTCTTGAGCTGCAAGGCTCCTGACGTCAAGCCTACCACATGCTTGCGAGCATTGTCGCTTGATTCTCATATACCCGGGAGCGACACGGGTAGCCGAGCGGGCAGTAACCGACACCAACTCTTGTTGAGGTAGCAGTATTGCGGAGGGCCGACTGCTGCCTGTTCAGTTATTGACCGTCCAAGTCTAACACCCTCAACCTCGAGAAAGCCAACATGGCCTGATCCCTCATCAACATCCACGTTGTCTACCAAGAATTAACAAATCAGTCATATGTAACTGCCAGGCGGCATTGCCGCTTTCGTTACAGCTCTACAGTAGAGTTCTATAGAACGTAATCCGCAATGACCACCTCCACCCGCGGCCCTCTCCCCACTCTGAATGTCTTCCTCCTGGAAGACATCCCCCCCTCCATCTTCTTCGGCATCGATCTCATCACCTTCACCACTCCCCCCAACTTCCAAGGGTTCAAACAGATCCCATCAGGATTTCACTTCCTTTACACCAGCCCAACCTCCTCCGAATCCATCCGCCACGGGCAATGGCATAGAAGCCGTGCTCACACCCTCGAGGGGATTCCGCTCGGGGATCATTTCCGCTGGATCACGCTCTCCAGATGGGACGCAGGCCGGGAACAGCTGGTCAACATCCACGAGCAACAAGGCTACACGAAAGCCACCGCGAATCTCAATTCCAAATGGGACAACTTGTTAAGTCCCTATCGAGATCCCAAAGCCGACCAGCCGGAATCTACGGTCGAAATATGGAAAGAGCAAACAGAATGGTATCGATTGACGGAGTATATCACTCCGAAAGTACTTGAACGGATTCTGGGACCGATATGGGAGCTTAATTCGGTGAGTTCGGCTACGCAGGATGTGGATGCCATTCCTGGCTTGGATGATGAGACGGTCCGACGATATATTCATGGAGACCACCATCATAAAGAAGGCGGAGGAGGAGGGGATGGCGAAGATGCGAAACAAAAACAACAGCAACGACCGTTGAATTTCTTGGGAATCGATTTAAAACAAACTTGGCGAGAGGGTGCCATTGGCCGGGAACGGACAGAGGCAGCCCAGGATCGATCGTGGGCTTTGGGAGAGCTGTTGAGACAGCATGGCTCCTCTATTCCCTATGATCCAGACAATACCCAGCAACATGTACAACAAGGCCAAGGCGGTGGCGGTGGTGGTGGCGATAGAAATGAGAAAGAAGAAGAAGAAGAAGAAGAAGAAGAAGAAGAAGAGCTCGATGAAGGCGAGAAGCAACTCCTCGGCGAGATGCAATTTACTTTTCTCATGACCCTGACTCTAGCGAATTACTCGTGCATGGAACAGTGGAAGAGGATCCTCCAGTTAGTATTCACGTGTCGAAAAGCCGTGTTTACTCGGCCCGTTTTATTCGTGAAGGTACTGGGGATGTTGAAGATCCAATTACGACATTCGGCGGAGGACGTTGAGGGGGGTTTGTTCGATCTTATGGAAGAAGATGCTGGGCATGGCGGAGAAGGCGGTGGTGGGGGGGCGTCTTTGTTGAAACACCTCTTGAAGACGTTTCGGAGGGGTTTGGATGATTTGATGGCTGTTGATGAAGAAGCATTGGCTGGTGAGGACGTTGGTGGAGAGGCGATGCAAGGTGGAGAGAATACAGCCCTTTCCCGATGGACAGACAAGACGCTCGGTTGGTGGAAGGGGAAGAAGGATGGTGGTGGGAGGGAAGAAGTAGCAGTCAAAAGAGTGAGACAGGCGTATGATGATCTGGAAATGTTTGTGAAGACGGAATATGGATGGGATCTGGGTGATTCGTATGTCAGAAAGGGGATGCTGCAATTGGAGGATGGAGAGGAGGTGGAGGTGGAGGTGGATGATCTTCAGGGGGAGGATGAGAGAGGGGAATATGCGCCTGTGATTGTTGATCTAGATGGGTTACAAGAAGACTGATGAGCTGGCCATCAACGATCCATCGGGAATTAGTGGACAGGTTTAGATACAGGCACGCCAGTGGAAAAAACGGAACGGCTAAGCAGTCACCGCCAATGAGAAGAGGTATATAATCATCATCAACCATCTTCATGAGTCCGATGAGAAGGCTATATCACCATCAGTGTGAAGGAGATACGGTCATTCGTCGAAAGAGTGATGAAGCGGTTACTGTTGAGCTGTTCCGTTTATTTAGCCCGCAGCGTGACAGGCTAGCATTCGGTCAGATATGGCATGCCATCATGCTAGAGTAAAAGTGGAGGAGCTTCAACGTGGTCGTGCGGATGTCAGATAGGACGTTCACGCCGAATTGCTAATTTCCCTTATCTGGAACCTGGCAGAATCAAGCAAATCCAGTCAAAAAGATTCACGTCAGAGATGATATGAACGTAGTTGGCAGAGTATCAACTTGCTAAACGCATTCTCTCCATCACTCTACAACACACACAATCCAGCCAATAACCACACCCCACTCAACGATAACTCTTCTGATACCTCGCCCGCGCACCAGGCCCACCAAACTTCTTGGGCTCACATCGTCGATTATCCGCCACCAACAACGTCCGATCGAATTGCACCAACGCCTGCTTCAATTGATTCTTGGCATGCTCGTCGATGTATTTCTGATAATAAGCCACGATGGACTTGGCGATGGCTTGACGGATGGCGTAGATCTGCGAGGTGTGACCTCCTCCGGTGACGCGGACGCGAATGTCGACGCCTTCGAATTTATCGGGACCGACGATCAGGAGGGGTTCATAGACCTGTGATCATCCAGATTTAATACTCGTCAGTTATAAATGATTAAAGGGCCATCGAAGATATTGTAGCATGGTCTGAGATGAGCTGGGGAGGAGGGGTTGAGAGAGGTGGTATAAAGCGACGGACCTTGTAGCGGAGGACTTCAGGCTCGACTAATGACAGAGGTCGACCATTGACTTTGATGAGACCTTTTCCCTCCTGTTATTTGGTTCATCTTGATCAGTATGATATTCTTGAACTTCGTCTGGCCATCGTTGGCTTGGTTGTAGATGGATGTACCTTACAGTGGGCGACCGCCGTGGCTGCAACACAGTATCATATCAGCTTTCATTGCCGGAGTGAAATTCAGACATTGAGGAGGATACATACCAGTCTTCTTCTTGCCGAAGCACTGCACGCTTTTCGTGTTGGAAGACATTGTGACTTGGATGTCTGTTCCTGGTGCTGAGGTGATGGTCAGAGGTGGGTTAATGTGGGATGAGGCTCAACTTGACGATTTTCGGTAAAGTGTACGAATTTGTGCGCGTTAGGGTTTACCCGCACTTTTACTTCAACCTCACTACCCATCACCACGTCCGACAAGGGCAATGCCGAGACCAGGTCGTCTCTATGCCTTTGGATCCAACGGCTCCGGCCAGCTTGGATTGGGTGATCGAGAAGATGTCTCGACGCCGTCACTCTCTCTGACTCGTGGCCTATCATCAGATGAAGTCCCTACCATGTTCACCGCAGGCGGCAACCACACTCTACTTCGATTCCGTTCTGGATCTGTCTACGGTGCAGGCGAGAACCATGATGGACGAGCCTGCTGCGTGATTGCCCCACAGCACGGTCTAGGTCGAGTCCAGTTCCGGAGTTCATCAAACGTGGGCCATCTTGTGGTCGATCGATTTTTATTCTGCAGTGCCACCTGGGAGGCATCCGTCTTTGTTGATGGGGAGCATCGCGTTTATTCCATGGGAACCGGTCACAAGGGCGAATTGGGCCAGGGTGAAGATGTTACTAGCTTGACGACTCCGACTCAGATCATGGATTTTCCTCCCTTGCATCTCCAGATCGTGGATTTGGCGTCCAGCATGTCCCATACCGTCGCGGTGCTTTCCGATGGGGACGTCTACGGGTGGGGTCACGGTCGTAAAGGCCAGCTGGGAGAACCAGCGCAGACGGTGTGGGCTCCCCGGAGGATCGCGGTACCGTTTCATGCGGTACCGTTTCATGCGGTACGGGTCTGTTGCGGTCGTGAGTTTACTTTTATCGTTGGAGATGCCGATGAGGGAGAGTGTATCGTACTCGGATCCGATAAATGGAGAGTCCGCAGCGATGCACCGTCGCATGTTCGTGGCTGGAAAGACATTGGAGCCACGTGGGGAGGCATCTATGTGTTGTTTGCGGATGGTTCGGTGCGCTCGTGGGGTCGAAAAGACCATGGTCAGCTCGCTCCCGAGGGTCTACCCCCTCTGCGAACGATGGCGACGGGCAGCGAGCATGTGCTAGCCACCACGCAGGATCACAAATTGATCGCTTGGGGCTGGGGTGAGCATGGTAATTGTGGACCCGAGACCGATGAGGACGGTGATGTCAAGGGCCGTTGGAGCGAGATTGAGATCTATGGAGAACCATCCATGACTCTTGCTGCGTCGGTGACGGCTATTGGGGCCGGCTGTGCGACGAGTTTCGTGTGGTGCACGTAGATCGGGTGGATTCGATTCTTTTAGTGAGAATTGGCCACGGTGATACTGCTACGATAAGCGCTCCGTTATCCATACCTGCGGGTCTAGGACCTGAACTTGACTCCATCGGGCTGAGGACGACGACTCGACGACGATGACGCTAACCTGAACACTTTATCAGACTGATAGTGATCAAGACTCCCTCGTCTGGCGGACAACGAAGGTAGGCCCTTCCCTCCGTTAACTCGACAGCCATGACTCCTTTAATGAGTTGACTACGTCAACAACTCTTATTGATCAAACTGATGTTGATCAAATCCTTTCACGAGACCGATGATGATGGTAGAATCTTAGCTCTTGTTGTCGCTCCGACGGGGATTGATTAACTTGACTTTCATCGCAGGCATGACGAAGGTGAATTGACCGATTGCTGATATCATTCTTGCCGGGATAGGTGTTGTCCCGGACAGATGTCGACAGACTCATCAGAGTTTTGGAAAGACAACACCTGAGAAGGACGCCAACCTCAATTGATCAATTGCTAATGATGCCGGGTCGATCGGCAAAAAATCAGCGGACATGGAGAGATCTCGCGTTCCGTCCCCTTCCCATCCGTTTAGATAATTCTCGTTTCTCCCCACCGAGCCTTATCCCGGAAGTTCTACCGCCGTCTATGCCGCTATCCTCGAACGTTTTGTAGGAGCAGTGAGAGGAAGGGTAGACCAGTGTAACTGATATCTGTTTGTAGTGCCAGGCCAAGGGAAACCTCCGATGAAGATGCTCTTGTTTTCGAGGCGGCTGTCCTGCTACGGACCAAGACAAAGCGAAGCGTTGGCCATCTTCTCCCTGCCACACAGATCGCCAACATGACGACACTCTTTCAAGCGGAGCAAGTTCAGCCCCTAGGGCACGACCAAGGGCATCCGGTTAGGAACCACCTGTCCTCGCATAATGGCAGACCCTGCTCCGTTCAGCATCATCGGCAGTGGAGCAACGGCCGCGGCCTTTTGAATTTGATCGATCATCCCTGGAACGGCATGAACCGCTTTTTGCCCAAAGAACATGATGTCGTCGGATACCTGTTCGGGTATCTGCTCCAATGGCTTCTCTGCTGCCGAGCTTTTCTCTCCAGATTTGACACGACGTCCGGCCCGAGCTTGTCCGTTTTGCGCCGTCGATTCATCTGGTTGCGGTGGCGGCTCCAGTTTGGCTTTAGCCACACAATCATTCAACATCCTGTAGTACAGGCCTGCAGGACATTTAGCTCCCCCTCGTGCCTGAAGAGACAGATTAGCAATGCTTTTAATCGATCAAGGGTCGTTGATGGCTTACAATTCTCAATTGAGCGTCGGTGCGGCATCTGTAGTACGCTGGTAATTGATATTTCTGAAGTTCCTTGAATGCCAGTCGGTAATCTTTTTGCAAGCCTCGGGCTTCCTTGTGCTTCAAGTCCCCCCAGTCTATCCAGGGTAAATTCGCATACTCTTCAGAGCCGCGCGATCGTTGTCGCCTTTGGTCCGCCCTTTTGGCTGCCTCATTGGACCGGTGGTTCGGCCGTGAAGCCTTCGCACGTCTGTAGATATGTGCGATGTCCTGATAACGCCTGTATCAGCTCCGCCACGCTCTACCAATGGAATCTCAGCTCAGTTGTAATCGAACCTTTGACGTCGCTACCGAGGCTGAATTGTCATCTACCAACGAATGGAGAGGCGATGCTGCTACTGCTGCTGCCACGATCAACCAAAGAGCTCCTGAGATACGCATCTTGGTGACCTCCTGGAAATGTCCGCTCGATGTGAGCCAAAGAAATCTGGACAATGACGGGTCATTTTAGAAGTATGAGTCTTGTGGATTAAGAGCGCAGGGGTGTGCGGGAACATTCCCTGTCGTAAAGCTCTATTGGTCCCCCAGCTAAAGAAAGTCGCAAACATGGTGTTGTGCGTGAAAGGTTTCAAAAGGCACGCGCACAGGCTTCCTGTCCCAAGCTCTGCGGTATTACTGTTGCCGACGTCAATCGCGTGTTCCATAACGTTTCCCGCGGAGAGTTTCCACCAACACAACATGCTTAAGCCTCAACCCCACAACCGTGCGGCATCTGTACCCGCGAACCTAGAAGACATCTTTACGAGAACGCATACTCATCTCCACGTTGCAACGCTGGCGCCGGTCTTGGCGGGCCTTGCATATGAGGCGGTTGAAGGGCGACAGATCCCAGCCGGTGCCATGCAGACGGTGGCTCCCGGTGGATGCTCGATCGAGCTGCTGCGAAGGACGCTTCGGCGTCAAGACCGCGGCGTGAGAGTATCGCTGATGCTGGCAAGGCCGCGCCTGCGCCACCGCTGGTCCCATAGTTGAGCAGAACCTCCGTCAGTCCACCGGCGAGCCCTCCGTGGGGCTACGGATACGGCACGAACGACGTCGACCCTGCATACGAATGAACGCGTTCGTATGCTTCGCTTGAGCCACCCTGGTTGTCTGGACCCTGTCTTGCTGCTTCGGGCCCTGAAATTGTGACATCAGAAACTTTTATAGATAAGGTGCGTTACTTTAGCGGCTCCGGTTTCGAGTCTTACTTGCACATAGGGGGCGTGACACGTCTTGATCCGATCATGCTATTTTCCTGATACGGGGCAGCGCAGAGATCGAGCTCTTGAATATGTATTGAGGCCTTCGTACAGGTGCGATCCTGGTTCAAACTTGTCGGTAGTGCACACCCTGGAATGCTTCAAATTGCGTTGACTGGTAGCGTTGACATTCTTTATGGCGCAACGAGTAATGTAATGCAAAATTCGGAAGGGCGGCAACCTTGGCTCGTGTCTCTCGCTTTGGCGACGTCGAGTGAAAACAACCGTTTGAGCTCCCGCTCCCTCTTCTGCGAGCAGAGGAGCGGAAGCTCATGCGATGCGATGTTAATTTGCGGAAGCTGAAATGTGCCGTTGGTCAACCTGCTCGTCTGGACAACCTGCTCGTCGGGACTCGTGGGCGGAAGTACGGAAGAGTAATAGCATGGGCTATAGAAGCAGGCAGAGAGAAGGGTAGCCTCAAGAGTGTTGAGCGCGAAGAGGGGCGGACGGAAGAAAATGGCCACTACCTACTGTAGCCGGAGGATCCTTATATTGTGATGCCAGGGAATTCAGGGCCGCGAAATTCTGAGGGTCGGTAACTGAGACCCTCTGAGAGGGAACATGACTGAGGCCTTTTCAGCGAGCATCTTTCTCCGTTCGGCTTGTTTCGTATGTCAAGCAAAGTGCCGTATATTTCGTACTTTAGAGATTTGGTCACCCTCGCTGAGGCGGAGAGGGTCACCCTACAGGTCGTCGAATATTCCGCGCACCTGGAAAATATTTTCGTCAGACATGAATATCGATGAAGGGCTATGGTTCATACCTGTGAAACTCGTTGCGTGGGTGCAATTCGCTGCTCTTCCGTGCCATCCCCAAGTGACCGCATTAACCTCTCAGGAGGTGGCCGTGGGTCATCTGGGACCAATGATCGGCGTGTCAGGTTGTTAGCACTCCCGTCCCAGCCCAGCTGATCCTCATTCTCGTTGTCGAAGTTGTAGGCATCCCAGCCTCGGTCATCGTCCTCGCGTTCCGGGAAGAACAAACTCTGATCGTCCAGACTCGCTTGTGGTGGGGGAGGAGACGGCCTTTGTCTCCACTGGCTATCCCTAGCAGACGCCTGCTGATGGAGGCGTGCCGCGGGCCGCTCCGGAGCAGCCATGGCCGTGAGCGTGTTCCTCTGCACGTTCGGCTCTGTTGATGTCCGGCGATCATGCGTGATTGGGGCGATGGAGGATCGCCCAGTGACCAGGCCTCCTCTCCCCGCCAGCACTCCTGGAACCTCGCCCGTCGTCATGAGCGTCAACTCACAATGAATTCCTTCTCCACCGTAGGTGATTTGCAATGGACGGGTTGCGTAGGAGTAGCGAGCGGAGACGAATGCATTCAGTGTATCCGCATGCAGCACTATGGCCTTGAAGTCTTTCACGCTGATGACCGCATGTAGCTTATCCTGTACCATGAAATCTTGAAACTCGAGGGTGTCGACGGCAACCGACGTCTGAAGAGCCTGGCGGAGGACCTCTGAGCGTCCATGTTAGCTGCCTATAAATGCACCGATCTTGACCTCTACACTACCTTTTCCATTGACGACCTTCTCCACGTAACTTTTGAGAATGTACCGACCACCCTCCGGATACATGTCGAGCTGTTCCGTCCTTGGTCCGAAGTGTTCGCTGTAGTCTTTCAAGGAGCTGGCTGAGATGGTCCAGCGGTTGTTTGCTGAGTCCCTGTCGAACAGCGCATGTGTGACCTCTACCGCCTCGTACGTCAACTTGCACGTCTTCAACACGCCTGACTCGTCTCAGCAAACCACACACCACACATGGCCTCCCTCATTGCTCACCATGTCTGCACACAATCTTGACCACCAATCGGCACTCGGTCCTATGAGGACCCTCCTGGATGCTCAGCTCGCATCGCTCGACCGAGGTGTCTCGATCTCGAGCATCCAAGAGCCGGCCTTTGAACACCGAGACCAGCGCCTGAATGTTTAGTCATGAGTTGATAGCGGGAGAATTACTCAAGCTGCGAACCTTGTTGTAGAGCTGGCATGTAAACCGACCTGGGGTCGTATTTAGGGACGTTGATCTCGCCAGTTGGCTCGAGGTCAGATGATACTTGGCGAAGAACCGGCTGTCCAAGGTAAATGACGCGAAGGCGGACTTGGAGGAGTTCAACGCGCTCAGCACCAGCTATACCGAGTGTGAGTATAGAGTGGAACATCATGCTGGGTCTAGTCCACCGCACCTTATTGTGCTGTGCTTCGATGGATACAGACTCGCTGAACTTGCTCAAGCATAAGATAGCATCATGAAGTTTTCCAACAGCCTCGGGGGCAAGGACAGCGCTCAACAAAGGCATCTTGATGTAGAGAGAAATACAAGTCAGTTGACTTGCGTGCCCCTTACACAACCTGAGTTGTCGAGGTCAAGCGGAACGATGTACCCGATTAAGACGCCGCAGGTATAGCATGAACTCCTTCAGCTTCTCTCCAGTGGCGATACCATTGTGGCCTGAAGCTCTCGACAGGTGACCCGGTCTCACACAACTAAGTGATGGACCAGTCACAAAGAGACTCGACCACATTAAAAGATCTCATAATGTTGCGTGTGACAATCGAAACGGCCAGTAAAAACTACTTCAGTTGCTCATGTGAAGAGTTACGATTGGCAAAAGCGGCACTCAGAAGATAGATCGAAGAAGATCTAGCCTGAAAGAGAATGATTCCAAGAACTCATTGAAGTTCTTAGCGGGATGAAAGGAATGAACAAATATAATGTAGTATCACAGGGGGGTTCCTAGACCTCTTCCTAGAGGAATCTCCAGGATGCCAGTTTTAGTAAACGCCACGGACGTCTAAGACCGCTTTGATGTTCACCGAGCAGCTGCGGACGCAGAGGCATTTATAAGACGGGGGAGATACAAGTTCTATTAGACTACTAGGGGTCTTGCAGTGCTATGGAAGTACTTGAAGGTCACATGATTAATCACGTGATTTAGAAGTCACCTGATTAGAGCCTCACTAGCTGTATCAATACTGACTTTTACCCGTGAACTCCACTCAGCTACAGATACCAGAGCGCGTCATAACTCAGATATCGGTTAGGTGAGTAATCAAGTCGCTGAGGTCTTGTAACTTGTGATATACGCACGTGAATGTGGGGCTGCCCTAGCCCTAAAGAGGTAATCGGAGTCTCGGTTCGGTGTTGCGACGTCCGTGGGGCGAGGCTCCTGAGAAAATTTCCCCATCGAATCTGATGGTCGGACTTCCCACCTCAACAACGTCCTTCTCACTTCACCTTACCACACCACACCACACCTCTTCTGCTTCTCTTCTCCACCTCCTCTCTCATCCTCTTTCATCTCACAGGATCTCCACTCGTCCGTGTTCTCATCCAGAGAGCGCAGTCAGTTCACTTGAAATCGAAGCAACAATCATCTCTCTAGTGGTCAACTGAGGCTTTCGCGTCATGTCGTACGGTGGAGGCTCTTATGGCGGAAGCCGCAGCGGCGGCTACGGTGGTGGCGGAGGATATTCTAACGGGTAAGCTCTTCATTTTGTCACTGTGCGACCTGACTTGGTTTCATGCGATGTCACGATCATTGCCTTCTGCGCTCTTCTCGCTGTCCCCATGGATTTATCTTGTCTGCTGTTGCATATCTCGGAAAAACGCGTTGGCAGAGTGGCGATGTATCACAGCCATATTCAAATATGACTGGATCGAGTTTTGCCCTTTCGTAGGGTACGTGACTGACTCGATGAAGTTACAGCAATGGATATGGTGGAAGTAATGGTCACTCCAACGGAGGGGGCTATGGTGGCAGCTCTTATGGCGGCGGCTATGACAGCTACGGTGGAGGGGGAGACCGCATGTCTAACCTCGGCGCGGGACTGAAGCAGCAAAACTGGGGTGAGTGATGACCAGAATATTTTTATTGACGGCTACTGATTCAATTCAGATATGAATACGCTGCCCAAGTTTGAAAAGTCCTTCTACAAGGAAGAACCGTCTGTGGCCAACCGCTCGGAACGGGATGTGGCCAACTTCCGCAAGGAGCACGAGATCTCGATCCATGGACAGAATATCCCGAAGCCCGTTGAGACGTTTGATGAAGCTGGATTCCCCACCTACGTCATGAGCGAGGTCAAGGCCCAGGGCTTCTCGAGACCGACGGCCATCCAGTCGCAAGGCTGGCCCATGGCCCTCTCGGGTCGTGACGTGGTCGGCATCGCGGAGACCGGCTCGGGAAAAACGCTCACCTACTGCCTGCCGGCCATCGTGCACATTAATGCCCAACCGCTGCTGGCGCCGGGCGATGGGCCGATCGTGCTTGTGCTGGCGCCCACGCGTGAGCTGGCGGTGCAGATTCAGCAGGAGATTACCAAGTTCGGCAAGTCATCTCGTATTCGCAACACCTGCGTCTATGGTGGCGTGCCCAAGGGTGGTCAGATTCGCGACCTGGCTCGTGGCGTCGAGGTGTGCATCGCCACGCCGGGCCGCCTGATCGATATGCTGGAGTCGGGCAAGACCAACCTGCGTCGCGTCACGTACCTGGTGCTGGACGAGGCCGACCGGATGCTGGACATGGGTTTCGAGCCCCAGATCCGTAAGATCATCGGCCAGATCCGGCCGGACCGTCAGACGCTCATGTGGTCTGCCACCTGGCCCAAGGACGTGCGTCAGCTGGCCTCGGATTATCTCAAGGACTTCATCCAGGTGAACATCGGATCCATGGACCTTTCGGCCAATCACCGCATCACCCAGATCGTCGAGGTGGTGTCCGAGTTCGAGAAGCGCGACCGCATGATCAAACATCTCGAGCGCGTCATGGAGGACAAGGCCAACAAAGTGCTCATCTTCGTCGGGACCAAGCGCGTGGCTGACGAGATTACACGCTTCCTGCGGCAGGACGGATGGCCGGCGCTCTGTAAGTTTTATTTTCTTGTTTCCTGGCGACGATGGCGGTCACTGACTGGAATAGCGATTCACGGCGACAAGCAGCAGAACGAACGTGATTGGGTGCTCAACGAGTTCAAGACTGGCGACAGCCCCATCATGGTGGCCACCGACGTGGCCTCTCGTGGTATTGGTATGATTGATGCGATCCCCACCCTGCCCGTCCCCTCCATCTCCTCCTCCTCCTCCTCCTCCTCCCCCTCCCCTCCATTTCCTGTTGCTCGTCCCTCGCTGCTGCGATGCTGCGCTGCCTGATGTGATGCCTTTGCTCTCCCGGTGCTCGTGCAGCTGTTTTCGAGTGCGCGTTGCTTCGTCCGGGGCCCCCTCCATGGCTGTCGTTTCTCGAACCCGGAGGAACCTTGGAAATCCGGAGCGCAGCATGGGCTCCCCGCTGCGCTCGTCGTTCCGCGTCTCTACCGTGCCCCGTGGATACGGACGGAGAGGCGGAATGACTGGGACCAATCTCTCGACCTGTTCCTGAGTTGCGTCTCCAAGGCTTCCCGAGGATGGCGCGATCTGACCTACCAGCCATGGGACCCGGCGCCGGAGATGTTGCCGTCGTTGGCATCCGTCATGGAACGGATCGGTCCGTCTCAGAGCGTCACATGGGTTTGCTTGCCGGCCGGCTGGGCCAGCCAACGGGACTCTCCGTCTCTCCCTGTCGCCTCGTGGTGCGATCATTTGCTAACCTGTTCGCTGAAGATGTCCGCAACATCACTCACGTGTTGAACTACGACTATCCTAACAACTCGGAGGACTACGTGCACCGCATCGGGCGCACGGGTCGAGCCGGGGCCAAGGGCACGGCCATCACGTTCTTCACAACTGACAGTGAGTTGTCCATCATGATCCCTTTCTTCTGAGCATGCTGATCTAACAAATTTTCCAGATTCCAAGCAGGTACGATTTTTGCTGGCATCATGGCTGTTCCCGCAGCCACGTGATGTACTGATATGGTATCTGAACTAATGGTGTCGACAGGCTCGTGATCTCGTCAGCGTGCTCACCGAATCCAAGCAGCAGATTGACCCTCGTCTCAGCGAGATGGCTCGCTATGGCGGCGGTGGTGGAGGCGGCTTCAACCGTTACGGCGGTGGGGGTCGTGGCCGCGGTGGTGGCGGTGGTGGACGTAGCGGCGGAGGTAAGCATATCTCCCTTTGACGTCGATCGTCGTTTCCTCCCTCCACACATGCTGACAAGATTTTTCAGGTTACACGTCGTCTAATGCTGCGCCGATCGGCGGAGGACGCCGTTGGTAAGGCAGTGCGCGTCGACGCGTGTTCGAGACGTTCAACCGGACCTTTGCTCTGCTCTCACCTGCCCGTCCTCCGGCTGGCGCGCGTCGAACACCCTCGGAGCGGACTGCTTGGCCTGCCTGCTTTCCGTCCAGCGTCTACCCTTGTCCCAGGAGCCGCCCTTGCGTGGACCCGTCTCTCGTTCAGGCAAGCTCTTCTTCCGCCCGACCTGAAGGATGAGAGCTCCCCCATCCTTCATTCCTCACTCTTCTAACCTCGTTGCTGTTCTTCCCTTATGCATCTTCTTCGCGGGCCTCCCTCTTCATTAGAGTTCTCTTATCGTCTGCCTTGCTGAGCTTCGCTGCGGCGGCCAGCCCTTTTAGAGGATGTCGTTGCTCGAGACCCAATAGATTGATACATGTTGCTACTTTCCGGTCCAACTTCTGTAATGCTGCCTACGTTCCTGCTGCTTCTCTGTGCGTGTGCCTTGCTACCTGACAATACAGTACTTGCTATCTGCTGTCTCCCGTCTTTGCTGCCGTTCCGTTGTTCTTCTAAGCTGCAGGCCTTCGATCTTCATCCCCGCCGAGGGTCCAGACTCGACCCACGACCACGACAACCGGTATCGGCTCGGCAAATACGTCTCCCGTCTCCCCAGCCGCCGATCAGATCTGCAGCCGTCTCGAGCTTGTTGAGCTCTTGCGTTCCGTTCAGTTCTGTTGGTTTGCTCCCGCCGATCGTCATGGTTCGTCGGACAGAGCGGGGCCGGCGGTAGATGTGGTGCAGGCTGCACCGGTGTCCCTTTCGGGGCGTCCGAGCACGATGCCCATCTGCCGACGGTGGGGGGCCGAACTGGGCGGACTGCAGTAAGTTTCAAAGTCTACGGAGATGTCGAGCATCCGTGCACGGACTGATGTTTGTGGTCAGTGGGAGAGTTTGTGATTGTGTCTCCCCGGCTGACGTCTTTCATCGTGTCATGGACTTCCTCTGGTCAGTTAACGAGCGAGACTGTATGAAAGGACTCCGCCAGACATCTCGGCGCCGTTCTACCATACATATCACGATACACCGGCAGGCATATGCGCCGACCACACCACCACCGGGCATGGGGGATTCCAAGCCAAATTCGTTGGACCATGTTCTACAAACAAACAAACATCATCATCTCGAGCAGCCATCGGCCTCCAATGACCGCGCTCGGTCACGCCATCAATCAATTCAATCAATCTTGGTCGTCATCCCTTAGTCATTCACGCCTCAACTCCAATCGCGCGGTCATCCGCAGCACCAAATCCACGATGCGCTCGATGTTCGACGAATTTTCGGCATCGAGAAAATCGAGTGAGGGGGCAAGCAAAGGCGGGATAGGCATCGATGCATTGTCCAATGCATGTGACGGTGCTCCCGCCCCTCTCTTTTCCACCGTGGCCTTTTTGCGCGGACAAACCGGACTTTGGGACTTCTGCGGGCCCCATCTCCTCCCTCGACCACGGACCTGGGAAAAGGGACCTTTGGACATGTTATCGACCGCGGCCCAGACCGCGTGCCCGTCGACCCTCGTCGGTCAGGTGATCGTCCATCGCTGCGACCGCCACGCCGAACCTTGTTCATGGTTGACGAGAAGGCCGCATCGGGACCTGCATCCGTCCATATGGCGCCAGTCGATTGGGGGGACGAGCCATCGGCTCGCCACCCCAAAGGGGGGCCATTCGACGAGGGGACTGAGCGATTAATTCTCTCGGGCGCCTATTTCGACCAATGACGGTCCTCGGAAGCACCGTCGGCGCAAAAGCACCGTGTGGAACGTTCACCGTGGGAGTGGGAAGATATGGAGACCGCGCAACATGATGATGATGGTGATGATGGTGATGATGGGGGTGGTGGGACAGAGCAACCGAAGAAAACGGCTGTCAGACGAAGTCCTGTCGGTCGTGTCTGCTGAGCGAAGCACCGCATCCTGCACGGCAGCGTCGCTCTCACTCGGCTCAGCTCGGCGCATCTCCCTCCGATCAGGCGGTGAGAGGAAAGATCAGGAGGAGGAGGAGAAGAAGAAGACGACGAAGAGAAACGACATGCAGGTGGACGACCACGAGAGCTGACGACGACGACGACCATCAGGACGATCACTGACTGAAAGAAAAAATGGGCTGAAGGCAAGGGCGCACAACAGCCAGCCAGCTTTGCGCAGGACAGCAGCACATGGTGGCGGCTATTTCGGAGACGCTCGGCGAAATCCATTTCCGGACCGACCGACAGCCTCGGCCCCTCCGTGCTTCGTCCATTTTTGGAGTCCCCGGGCAACACAGTCAGCAGCCGCTCACGTGCGTCCGTCCGCTTCCTGTTCGAGCTTCATCACGAGCTTGGTCCCTGAAGGATGAAAAAAGACCCCGTCATGATCGCATTGCATCGCATCGCATCGCATTGCATTGCATGTGCATCTCGAAGAAGCACCGTCGGATGGGCTGGCTGGCCTGGCATGGCATGGCAGGGCAAAGGCCAAGGGCAAAGGGGCATCACATCGTATCGTCCGGCCATGCCATGCGGTGTGCTTCCGCAGCGAGCGTGGTCGTGCACCGTGGGCCGGGTCACCTGCCCTGTGCTTTTTCCCGAAAGGCAACGACCCGATTTGCGGCCGGTCTTCTCGGGGCTGAAGAAGGAAAAAAAATCATCTCGAGGAAGAAACCGAACAGGGAAAGGGAAAGGGAGAGGGAAGAGGAAAAGGAAAATCAAATCGATAAGGCGACGAATTGAATTTGAAGAGGATGGAATCGCGCCTAGAGACGTCATCTGAATTCTGGTCTGGTCCGATAGAGCGACGGAAGTGTCACCACGGATGAAGGTCATCAGGAAAAAAATATCCGAGAGATGAAAGAAAGTAAGAAGACAAGTTCGCTGAGACGATGAGAAGCCTGCGGCAGGCTTCTACCTTGCATCAGATCTATTACTCCTGACATGGCTGTTGCCACGTTGTGGACCAGCCTATGAAGACCAGTGGTGAAAATTCGACACTGGGACGGCGGAGAATCCCTTCAGCCCACAACCTCTCTTCAAAATCCCAGCGAGGAAGGCGACTGGTTTCCTCTTTTTCCAACTCACCACTTTAACTGAACGGCAACAACACGTCTTAGGAAGGACACACTCAGACGTCAGTCATATCGAATACCGCAAAAGTTCCGAATTCGCTTCAGATACCGTTGATAGATCGATGAGTCCTAGATAAGGTGAGTCAGAACTCATCATTAACAATTCATTTCACGATACATCTCGAGTAACATAAACCAGGCTCAGCGTCCAGTAGAAACCAGTCATTTATATCTCATCACTAGTGAGACAGCCGTGTAATTTTCTCGTTTCTTCCATTTTTATTTCACTGCATCTTCGATTTTCAGGGCACACTCGACTGACTCGGTGAGCACTCTCAGGGCAGCGAGTAAGTTAATCGGTAAGGAACCACTTGGTTCCTGCGCTGGCCACTGCTCCACCGCTGCGCACACTCATCCTTGGGCGAGACCAGTTCTTCAAGTGATCCATCCGTGTACGACCGACAGCACACGACCAGGCGCATTGCATCGCATCACATCGCCTCGCATTCCTCACATCACCCTTCCACGAGGGCCCGGCTCGTTCGAGGCGCGTTACCGGACGCACATCACCACGCTGTGTTGCCCTGCGAGGCAGCACAATCTTACATACGTCGACATCTCACATCGTCGACGCACGTCGAGACGTCGTACCACCAGGCCCGCTTCACCGGCGCCACCGAGATTGCATCTGCGTACGGTACGCTCAGAGAGGCAGGCGGAGCGCAACCGCTCAGCCCACAACGTCCTTCCTTCTCATCCGTCCGGACTCGAATATCTCGAGGGACCGCGACCTCTTATTATCCAACGGAACCATCGAGGGAGCGCCGGAAGTGAGGCCGAGGGCAGGATATCAAAAAGGCCGAGGCAACACACCACCCCAGGCAAAAAAACAAAAAGGCCAAGACAGGTCAGGGAACCGCTGTTTGCCCCTCCGTCAAATCCATCTTTGCGCTCCCGTGTTTTCCTCGACCCTCGAAGTCATCCTCATCCTCATCCCGATCCGCAAGTCCAAATCTTCAACCCGCGCCCAGCCCAGCAGCCCGCCACCAGGGAACGGACACCAACCAGCCAACCAAGAGCCTCCGTCGAGTCCCCACCGGCGCACGTCCCTCGTCGGCCCTGCTGCTTCTTGGTCGTCCTCCCTCCCTCTCGGGCCCTGGTCGGGTTCTTGATCTGACCCCAAACCTCGACCCCCCGGCATCGACCGACGCAAGCCTCGTCCAGTCACGAACCCGGCGCTCGGGCGACGGCCGCCCCACGCGGACGTGCGCGCCGCGCGCGCGCAAGGCCCCCGAACTTGAAAAAAGCGCCAAGCGCACGCTCCCCAAAGACAAGGAAACAGAAGACGGACGATCGATCTCACGACCATCCGCAGCCAGCCCGCCCGTCCGCCCCGCGGCCGCCCCCCGCAGCGCATCAAGCTTCCATCCAAAGCTGTTCGCCGCCCCACCAGCTGGGAAACCAAACCCGGCAGAGGGAATCGACAGCACTCCTCAGCAAGTATCGACCGGCATCAGCGACAGCGCCGCCGCCGCCGCCGACGCCCTGCTCGAGCCTAGTCACTTTCCCGAAAGAGCCTCTCATCGACCCTCCATCTCGAGGCTACAGGTGCTCTGTGCGCGAGCGGTACAACCCCCCGGTCCGCTGCGGCCCTCTCCACCGGATACCTATCCCCCCTCTTCCCCCCCCCCCTCTCCGGTCCT
>QQTW01000060.1_pt1 | contig 59301 bp, 53 predicted proteins | sample 1904831 | NCBI WGS metagenome assembly QQTW01 (sample SAMN09435610, study PRJNA476489) | Subsurface metagenome, whole genome shotgun sequencing project. | reverse complement strand
GAAGTTTGACATGAAAGTTGTTTAGCCGATTTGAGCAAATTGTCTATATTATTGGCACAGTTTAATTGACTTACTAGCAAAGTAATTAAAGCGATCGCGTTATTTTTAATTTTAAACTTCGATTTTTATGGATTTACCGCTAATTTATCATCCTGACTATGTTGTACCTTTGCCAGCCCCGCATCGTTTTCCCATGCCCAAGTTTCGGCAATTGTACGAGCTATTATTAACGGATAAAGTAGCTTCCCCAGCGCAATTTTTTTTACCAGAAACTCCCCCCCAGCAGTGGATTGAGCTAGTCCACACCTCCGAATACGTGCAAGCATACCTACAAGGCACGTTAGATGCTAAAGCCCAGCGTCGAATTGGCTTACCTTGGAGTCCGCAATTAGTTAAACGCACTTGTACGGCCGTCGGAGGAACAATTTTTACGGCAAAACTCGCCCTCAAATATGGTTTGGCTTGCAATACGGCGGGTGGTACTCATCATGCTTTTCCCAGTTACGGATCGGGCTACTGCATTTTTAATGATTTAGCAATCGCCTCGCGCGTTATCCAGCAACTCAATCTTGCCCGCAAAATTCTCATTATCGATCTAGACGTGCATCAAGGGGACGGTACGGCGTTTATTTTTCAAAACGATCGCAGTGTATTTACTTTTTCTATGCACTGCGAAGTTAATTTTCCTAGTCTCAAACAAGTCAGCGATTTAGATATTTCCCTTCCGGTAGGGATGGAAGATGAGGATTATTTACAAACTCTGGCAAATCATTTATCCAATCTACTGGTTACTGTTAAACCCGATTTGGTATTATACGATGCGGGGGTAGATACTCATATAGGCGATCGCTTGGGCAAATTAGCCCTTACCGATACAGGGATTTTTCGCCGGGAAATGCAAGTATTATCTACCTGTATTGCAGCTAGATACCCGGTGGCTTGCGTAATTGGTGGCGGCTATGCTGACGATCTTAGTAGCCTCGTATACCGTCACTCTTTGCTGCACCGCGCTGCTAGTCAAGTTTATCGTCAATACAATTTATAAACTGGAAGGTATGGAATCGCCATACCCTCCAGTTCATGCAAAGCAAGGGTTTACTAATTACCTTTACTAGATATTTACTTGCGGGGGAGATGTTGGTATCTCACTAGCTGTAGGCTGCATTACATACTTGTCTTTATCTACTGGCACTAAAATGTAGGCAGTTTGATACTAGGAAAATTAACTTCGCAGTGCATAGAAAAAGTAAATACACTGCGATCGTTTTGAAAAATAAACGCCGTACCGTCGCCTTGATGCACGTCTAGATCGATAATGAGAATTTTGCGGGCAAGATTGAGGTGTTGAATGACGCGCGAGGCGATCGCTAAATCGTTAAAAATGCAGTAGCCCGATCCGTAACTGGGAAAAGCATGATGAGTACCCCCCGCCGTATTGCAAGCCAAACCATATTTGAGGGCGAGTTTTGCCGTAAAAATTGTTCCTCCGATGGCCGTACAAGTGCGTTTAACTAATTGCGGACTCCTTCGACGCTGGGCTTTAGCATCTAACGTGCCTTGTAGGTACGCTTGCACGTATTCGGAGGTGTGGACTAGCTCAATCCACTGTTGGGGGGGAGTTTCTGGTAAAAAAAATTGCGCCGGGGAAGCTACTTTATCCGTTAATAATAGCTCGTACAATTGCCGAAACTTAGGCATGGGAAAACGATGCGGGGCTGGCAAAGGTACAACATAGTCAGGATGATAAATTAGCGGTAAATCCATAAAAATCAAAGCTTAAAATTAAAAATAATGCGATCGCTTTAATTACTTTGCTAGTAAGTCAATTAAACTGTGCCAATAATATAGACAATTTGCTCAAATCGGCTAAACAACTTTCATGTCAAACTTCCTATTGAGTTATCCGCGTCGCCAAAAGCAGTTAGAAAAATTGCTGCAAGTAATGGGAGTTCCAGCAACTCTTGTAAACTGGCAGTTACTAGATTTGGCGCTAACTCATCCAAGTTTCTCTACCGAGGCAAACTACGAACAATTAGAATTTGTCGGCGATGCGGTAGTGCGCCTTGTGGCGGCAGAAGTGTTGTGGGAAGTTTACCCAGATTGGACTGTGGGGGAATTTACGGCAATTCGTTCGGTATTGGTGAGCGATCGCATTTTGGCTTCTTTGGCGATGAATTACAATATTGAACCTTATTTACTGGCGACTAGCAGTAGTAAGGAGGGGCAACAATCGAGGTTAGCCGATGCTTTTGAAGCGGTAATTGGAGCTTTATACCTTAGCACTCATACTTTAGAACTAATTAGACCTTGGCTCGATCCGCACTTTATTCAATTAGCTACAGAAATTCGCCGCGATCCGACCCGGCTTAATTACAAAGCTGCTTTGCAAGAATGGACTCAAGGACACTTCAAAACCTTACCAGAGTACCGGGTCGTAGAAAATCAAGGGCATCGCCTAGAGGCAGCAGAGGAGCGGTTTACGGCTCAAGTTTGGCTGCAAGATCGGCAACTTGGTGAAGGTAAGGGACGCTCGATTAAAGCCGCAGAACAAGCCGCCGCTCAAGTGGCATTTATGGCATTAAGCCCGCCGGAGGAGTAGCGATGCTCGGTGGTTTTATTACTTGCAAGTCTTGAGGCAGTTCCACAAAATCGATTATAGGTAAAGAAATTGCTACCGTTGTGCCGCGATCGATTCCGGCACTACACAACATGATACTGCCGTTCATTAGTTCTATTAGGTTTCTGGAAATAGCAAGTCCTAGCCCTGTACCGCCAAATTTTCGCGTTGTCGTTCCATCTGCCATTGCGAAGGGACGAAATAGCTTATGTTGCTGGGATGGATCGATACCAATGCCTGTGTCTTCAATAATTATGACTACGCGCAAGCTATTACTGCTAGATTCAGACTCGAATTGAGTTTTAATAGTGATGCTGCCAGTTTCGGTAAACTTTACGGCATTGCCAATTATATTGATGAGGACTTGCTTTAACTTAGCGCGATCGCCTTTAACAATAATTGGCGCGGGTGTTTTAGCAACGATTAATTGCAAGTTTTTTTGCTGGATGTGAATTGCCTGCAAACTAATTACTTCTTGCAATACCTGCTTTAGGTCTATTTCTTCAATAACTAAAGAAAGCTTACCTGATTCAATTTTGGCAATGTCGAGCAAGTCGTTAATAATGCCTAGTAAGTGAATTGCCGCATCTTCTGCCCGTTCCAAAAACTCTGTTTCTTCTTGCGCGTCGTCGCAGCAGTCATCTCGAACTAAACGAATGCAATTGATGATGGCATTGAGGGGGTTTCGCAATTCATGAGAAGTTGTGGCTAAAAAATTACTTTTACTTTCGTTGGCGGCTTTGGCTTCTTCCCAAGCTATTTCTAGTTCTTCGGCGGACATTTTCAGCCTTTCTACCATGCGATCGAGAGCGGCAGCTAGTTGGTTAAATTCTTTAATTTTGAAGTTATGGGGCATCCGTTTAACTTCATGGTGATTTTGCAATTTGAGGGCATAGTCTCGCAACTGCTCTAAAGGTTCTGCTAATTCACGAGCTAGACGCAGTGCTGTTAGTAAGCTCGCACCTAGCAAGCTGAGGGTAAGTAAAAATAAAATTAATTTGATTTCTTCTAAACCCTGTAAAGCTCGGCGCTGGGGGGTTACGGCTATAACGATCCAGTGCTTGCCTTTTTCGCTAGTAATTGGACTCGCAATCGCTTGATAGCCTGCTATTAAAGTTTCTCCATTTTGGCTAAATGATAAATTTTTTAGATCGTTTTTTTCTTGAGCGATCGCTTGGTTAATTACCTGCTGCCATAATTCTGGCTCTGACTCTTGACGAATATTTCCTCCTAGACGCTCGACTAATGGATGAGCCACGATCGTGCCATCTTCGGTAACTACAATTGTGGCATCGGTCATTGCTTCTAAATTGGACTTGTTCGTACTGCCTTGAACGTCTAAAACTGATTGCATTTTCAAGACATAACGTAGTTGCAGGGCATTATTGTATATAGGCGCAGATAAGACTAACTGCATTTGCTTGGCAGTGGATGAGCCTGCTTGTACCGATTCAATCTGAATATTTTGCGGTTCTAAAAGCAAATCTTTTTGCTTGGGCGACCATAACTGCGATTTTGTTTTCGGATAAAAGCGATCGCAGGTACTAGCAATTACTTGATTGTCGGGCAAACTTGTAACTTGAAGGCATTGAGTATTAGTTGGTAGTTGGAGCAGGAGTTTGTCTAAAAATTGTTTAATTGCTACGGGCGTTCCCGATTTTAGCACTGTAGTTTGACTTGCTAACAGCATTTTTGTTTGCATGGTGGCAATTTGAGCTTTAATCTGTTCGCTTTTGCCTACAGCGCTAGTATTGATGTGCTGGCGCGATGTTTCTAGCAAACTAGAGCGGACTTGGCGATAGGCTACAGTTTCACCTATCAACAAAACTGGTACGCTCAAAAGCAATATTCTCGATAGCAATATGCGGCGAAACGAGGATTGATTGAGCTTAACCATATAACAATGTCCTCAAATAAAGACACAACCTAAGATTATTTATGCTCGTAGTGCTAACATCAATTTTTGCGGTTTACCGATGTCTGGCGTTGTTTGAGCAAAATTTTTTAGGGTCTGTGTATTCCTACTAATTACAACTTCTATGCTTAATTCTCCAGACCAATTTAATAAATATATTCTTTAAACAACACTACTTACTAACTAATTCTTCCAGCGCGTGGAGTGTATAAATAATCTTTGCACTTGTTATGATACCCCGATCGCTATTAAAAAGCTGTTATCTATGTACAAGTGTTTTTTTACCAATTACTAAATATACGCGATGACCTTATCTAACAATCGTCCTTACACTACGGTCGTTTTGGCAATGAGCGCCGATGGCAAAATTGCCGATCGCTCTCGATCGCCGGCGCGGTTTTCGTCCCCCGCCGACAAAGACCACTTAGAAGCGCAAATTGCTGCCGCCGATGGCGTTTTGTTCGGTGCTGGTACGCTCCGCGCTTACGGCACGACTATGCGTGTTTCTCAGCCACAACTTATACAACAAAGATACCAGCGATCGCTACCTTTGCAGCCAATTCAAATTGTTGTTTCTCTTAGTGGCGATTTAGATTGTCAGTTGCGTTTTTTTCACCAAAGAGTTCCCCGATACTTGTTAACGACAAGTATCGGCGCTGAGGCTTGGCAAAATAAACCCCAATTTGAGCAAGTTATTGTCTGCGAAACATCTACTAAAAGTCAGATTGATTGGCTAAGTGCTATGGAAAAACTATCAGCGATGGGGATAAATCGTTTGGCGGTATTAGGCGGTGGCGAAATCGTAGCCGCTTTGTTAGCCGCCGATTCGATTGACGAATTGTGGTTAACAGTTTGTCCGTTGCTGTTGGGTGGAAGTAACGCACCTACGCCTGTAGGCGGTGAAGGATTTAGCGAAGCAATTGCACCGCGTTTGAAATTACTATCGGCAAAAGTAATCGCTTCAGAAGTTTTTTTGCACTATCGCCGCCAATGGCAGGACGATTTGAGTACGCTGTAATGGTAGCCTTGCCGTTATAGATTTTTTGTATGGTCAAATCAATTCAGCCTAGTTATCAAGTTGCGTGGATTAACAAAGTTGCGGAAATTCCTCAAGCGGCTTGGGATGCACTCGCTATGCCTCTGAAAACACCTTTTTTGGAGTGGGAATGGTTAAATAACTTAGAAAGCTCTGGAAGTGCTATACCCCAAGCTGGTTGGTTGCCAAATCACTTGACTATTTGGCGCGATCGCCAATTGATTGCAGCAGCGCCACTATATCTTAAAGGTCATAGCTACGGGGAGTTTATTTTTGACCAGCAGTGGGCAGAGGTAGCGCAACGAATTGGCATAGATTATTATCCAAAATTACTGGGAATGTCACCCTTTACACCCGCCGAGGGCTACCGATTTTTGATTGCGCCAGGGGAAGACGAAGGCGAGATTACAGAGTTGATGGTGGGGGCGATCGATTATTTTTGCGATCGCCAAAATATTTCTGGCTGTCATTTTCTTTATGTCGATCCAGAATGGAAAAGTGTTTTAGAGCGTCATGGCTTTACTGCGTGGCTGCATCATAGCTCGATTTGGCAAAATCAGGGCTTTAAAACTTTTGATGATTATTTGACGATATTTAATGCCAATCAGCGTCGCAATATTAAGCGCGAGCGCAAAGCGGTAGAAAAGCAAGGTTTGCAGTTGCAAGTATTCACAGGAGATGAGATTCCTAAGTCTTTATTTCCGCTCATGTATAGCTTTTACGCCGATACTTGCGACAAGTTTGGCTGGTGGGGAAGTAAGTATTTAACTAAACGATTTTTCGAGCAGTTACACGCTCATTATCGGCATCGGGTGGTATTTGTCGCGGCTTATAACGAACTAGATAAACGCCAGCCGATGGGGATGTCTTTTTGCCTGACTAAAGGCGATCGCCTCTACGGGCGCTACTGGGGTAGTTTTCAAGATATTGACTGCTTGCACTTTGATGCTTGCTATTACGCGCCGATTGAGTGGGCAATTAACCGCAATATTCAAACTTTCGATCCCGGTGCTGGGGGAAGACATAAAAAACGGCGAGGTTTTCCCGCGACTCCCAATCACAGTATGCACCGCTTTTACAATCGACGGCTAACGCAGATTTTGCTGCCTTATATCAAAGAAGTAAACCAGATGGAACAACAAGAAATTGCAGCAATCAATCAAAACTTACCTTTTAATCCCAGTAACGATGGGACATAAAAATTGCCTGAATAAAACTACTCAGGCAATGGCTAATTTGCTTTCCATATCTAGGCTATTACAGATAATTGAGATATAAAACCGTAAATTTTCGGGGCTATGTTTATTTGTTGGTCAGAGAGCAAGTGTAAATACTTAGTTATTTGCACTTAAAGCTATTTTGCCCTCGCTTTTCATATCTGTAACCTTTTATACAGAAACTCTGCTTGTGATGATACAAAATTAAACACTTAAAAGGTGCTAACAAACGATTTTAGTTTTAGCCAAACAGGTTACTTTAGGCATTTCTATTGCGTTAAGGTAAGTGTTTCGGAGGCTAAAGCATGATGTTGTTAAAAGTTAAGATTTCACCAAATTATTAAGTATTTACTAACTTAAGGATCGTTGCGACGGATGAAGGTAAAAGTCACGCACAAGCCCAAGTGGAAACAGACAAAAAGGCGGGTATACGGGAATTCAAGCTCGCGTCATAAAAATAATATACCAATTTTTTTGGCTCGACTAGAGCGGGCAATTAAACAACTGACTCCTAGTTGGCAAGCCTGCATTCCTTTAGCAATCTTGATTGTCATGGTATGGAGTTACGCCGCCGTTGCTCAAGACGCGCCTCCGGCAACTACGGACAAGGTAACGCAAGACTTGCAAAGCTTGAGAGTAGGGATGGATACCTTATGGGTGTCCATCGCTGCCTTTTTGGTATTTTTTATGAATGCTGGTTTCTGTATGCTAGAAACTGGGTTTTGCCGCCAAAAAAACGCCGTCAACGTTCTAGCGAAAAACTTGATTGTATTTGCAATATCTACGGTGGCATTTTGGGCGATTGGTTTTGGCTTAATGTTCGGCGATGGCAATCCATTTTTTGGTACTAATGGCTGGTTCTTAAGTGGCGCAGACAATAGCCCCGCGACGGGAGATGCTTATCAAGGTGTTTTTAGCGCTCTAAATTGGACGGGCGTACCTTTGGGGGCAAAGTTTTTATTTCAGTTGGTGTTTGCTGGAACGGCGGCAACAATCGTTTCTGGGCGGTGGTTGGCTTGCAAAAGCTGGATTTTGGGACTTTGCCGGATCGACGGTAGTTCACGCCGTTGGTGGTTGGGCGGCATTAATGGGAGCAGCCTTTTTAGGGCCTCGCCTAGGCAAATATCAAAATGGGCAATCAGTAGCAATGCCAGGACACAACATGAGTATTGCGACTTTAGGTGCTTTGATTTTGTGGTTAGGATGGTTTGGGTTTAATCCTGGTTCAACTATGGCAGTAAGCCCAAGTATTGCCCATATTGCTTTAACAACAAACTTAGCAGGCTCGTTAGGTGGGATTGCGGCAACTACTACCGCTTGGTTATACCTTGGCAAACCGGACTTGTCGATGATTATTAATGGCATACTAGCAGGCTTGGTCGGGATTACCGCTAGTTGTGCTTTTGTGAGCTTACCTTGGGCGGCGGTAATTGGCGCGATTTCTGGGGTAATTGTCGTTTTTGCTGTTACCTTCTTTGACAAAATTAAAATTGACGATCCGGTTGGTGCCACCTCTGTTCACTTAGTTTGTGGCGTTTGGGGAACTCTCGCAGTAGGTTTATTTGCCGAAGGACCGGCTGGTGCTTTGAATCTATACGAGGAAGGTTTAGGGCCTATCAGGGGCTTACTTTTAGGTGGTGGTTTCCAGCAAGTTTGGTCTCAGGTTATCGGTATTGTCTCCGTAGGCGGAATTACAGTTCTTCTCAGTACCATTTTTTGGGTGGCACTCAAAGCGACCTTGGGTATTCGCGTGGCTGCGGAGGAGGAAATTCAAGGCTTGGATATCAGCGAACATGGCATGGAAGCCTACAGTGGATTCCTCAAAGAAGCTGATGCTACGGGGCTTTACGACGACCCTGACGATCGCGGAAATATCCCAAAGCGACCGGGAGATTTATCTAGCAGATCCTACTAAATAAATACTTGATAGTACCTTAATTAGATTGAAGCTGCCTGTAAAAATACAATTTTTACAGGCAGCTTTGATTTTTATATAACTAAACAATTTTTCGTAGTCTCAAAAAAGCAAAGTTTTGTTTGAGCTTTACGTTTTAGCAAAAGTCGATCGACTAAAGAGACTAAGAATTTTGCTTGATACTTAGGCCCCCAGCAAATTCTTCTCCATAGCCTTCTTCACCGTGTTCGTTGATATCCATACCTTGGTATTCTTCCTCGGCGGAAAGACGCAATCCGACGGTAGCATCAAGAACTTTGAGAATTACAAACGTGCCAACGCCAGCAAAAATATAGGCAACAGCGATCGCTGCTAATTGCAGTAAAATGAGGTTAAAGTTACCGCGCAGCAGTCCATCTTTACCAAATTCATTGACTTCAACGGTAGCAAAAATCCCGGTTAAAATTGCTCCTACCGTACCGCCCACACCATGTACGGGAAAAGTATCTAAAGAGTCGTCAATTTGAACTTTGTGCTTGAAACTAATCGCAAAAAAGCAGCACACCGCCGTAATACTACCAATTAATATGGCAGCAAGAGGCGTAACAAATCCGGCGGCAGGTGTAATCCCAACCAAACCAGCCACCGCCCCCGTAGCTACTCCTACCGCCGTTGGTTTCCCCCGTAAAACTTTTTCTAAAATTAGCCAAGTCAACGCCGCCGCCGCCGCCGCCGTATTAGTAGAAACAAAAGCAACCGTCGCCAAGCTTCCAGAAGCTAAGGCACTACCAGCATTAAAGCCAAACCAACCAAACCACAGCAAACCCGCACCTAGCAAAATAAAAGGTACATTATGAGGCGATGCTAACTGACTTGGATAGGTTTTGCGCGGGCCAATTACAATCGCGGCGACTAAAGCCGAAACTCCAGAGCTAATGTGTACTACCGTACCACCCGCAAAATCTAGAGCGCCAATGCCGCCATACAAGCCTAAAAAGCCACCTTTTGCCCAGACCATGTGAGCTAGAGGGCAATAGATAACCGTTGACCAAATCAGCACGAATAGCGCGTAAGCTCGGAAACTAACTCGCTCGACAATTGCACCAGAAATTAACGCTGGAGTAATAATTGCAAACATTGCTTGATAGATCATGAATGTTTGGTGGGGAATAGTTGCCGAGTAGGAAACTACATCCTCTGGTGCCGAACCTGTTAGATAATCAGTTGTTGCCGTCGCGCTCACGCCATTCAAGCCCAGCCATTGCAAGCCGCCAATAAAAGGCAGTCCCGGAGCAAAAGACAGACTATAACCCCAAAGTACCCAGGTAACGCCAACTATGCCCATGAGCAAGAAGCTCATCATCAAAGTATTTAAAATATTGCGATCGCGGACAAATCCGCCGTAGAAAAAAGCTAGTCCTGGGGTCATTAATAAAACTAGGGCAGAACACATCAACATAAACGCTGTATCTGCCGCCGTTTGAGCGTTCGTTACCGCCGCTTGAGCATCAAAAGGTGCAGCTAATGCGGGAGACATTGAAGCCGAGCCTAGCAGCATTAATGCGATCGCTACTGTAATCAGTATTTTCTTTATCACTTAATCTAACCTTTTACATCTATCTATTGAATGCAGTGAATCCCATTGCATCAGTATGTTCAACAGCAATTCCGTATCTTACAATACATTTATCTCTATTAAGTAAAAGATTGTGGCTATCAATGCCCTTTACTGAACTGATTCATTGATGGGAAAACGATCTATTAACTGCACGGCGCGATAAGCATTGCGTTGTAATGATGCGGGCAGGTGGGGAACGTAAGGGATCTGCGACAATAAATCTAAGGTGCGGCGCAAGAGGCGGACAACATCACCTTCATCTAAACTTGTGTGACTGCATAGTTCGACCCAATCTACCCCTAGCGCCCAGTGTTCTAGCAGCGCCACCAAGTCGTACTCTAACCAAATTGGTAAAGCGATATTGTAACGGCGTTGCAATTGAAATAAATGCCGACGAGTAGAGCGCAAGCCTGCAAGGGCTTCTTCTACGGGGATAGATAAGGTGTAACGCACCCAGGTATCGGGACGCGGTGTTTCTGTAACTATGGCTGCCACCGCCGCCGCTAAAGCGTGGGGATCTAATTCATCAAATTCACCGCTTGCTAAAGCAAGTCCAATCCACAACTCATTGTCACCGCGAATGGCGGCAGCAATTTGTCCTAAATCTGTAGGAACTAATTCTTGCAAACAACCAAATCTCTGCAAAATTTCAATCAGATGTAAAAATTCTTCCCAGTGACGTTGAGAAGTCTTTTCTAATTCTGCTTGACGGGCAGTAAGGTCTGCTTCTAGCTCGATTGCTTTATTGCGGCGCTTGAAAAGCGTTGCTGGATTGCCTAATTCGTGCAATGGATGAGTTTCGATTTGGGCGGTAACGGCGACAACTCGCTGTTGTTGGGCTAAAACTTCCGGTGCAACGTGAATCATCGCCTCTGAATTAGGAATTAAAGCGGCAATTGCTTGAGATTGTTGATTTCCTCGGCGCGATTGTCCGGGTTTAATGGGCATTTCTACCGGGGGCAAAAGATCGCTCTGGATTTCTAGAGGCGGTAACTCGGCGTGTAAATCTACAACATCGTTAGTTGTAACGACATACCAGCGATTGTCTGCGCCCAAACAGATTAAATAGGGCGCTTGTCCCGCTCCGGGGGTTTTGGCTACTAAGACGGCGCTGAGAGGTATGGAAGTGGGAACATTTTTGCCTTTCAGGCTAAGGAGAGTGCCAGTCATGGCGAAGCTAATAGTTAAACTTAATTGCTCTCCTCGCTCGTCAATAGCTTGCTCAGTTAGAGTTTTTAGTAACTGAGTTTCAACTTTAAGGCGTTGGCGCAGTTTTTCGTAGTTTTGCAAGGCAATCGGATCTACCGATGCAAGCTGGGCTTGAACTTGGGCTAATTGTGCTTGCACGATCGCTAGTTCTTCGTATTGAGGTTTTAAATATAAATTGGCGATGTACTGCCCAAAACTGCGTTCTACAAGTTCTTTAGCTTCTTCTAGAGTGTGAGTTTGCAGTAAATTCAACACCATGCCATAGGTGGGCGTAAACTGACTAACTAAGGGGTCGGCGGAAGCCGTTGCCAGATAAGCGGCTTCTTTTGCCCCTTCAAAGGGCGTTTGGACGGTGACGACATAGCCGCGCTTATCCATTCCCCTTCTGCCCGCTCTACCTGCCATTTGCAGGAATTCGGAAGCATTCAACAATCGATGTCCGCGATCGGTGCGTTTGGATAAACTCGAAATTACGGTTGTCCGAGCGGGCATATTGATTCCCGCCGCTAAAGTTTCGGTTGCAAATACAACTTTAATTAGCCCTTGCTGAAACAATTCTTCAACTAAGCCTTTCCATGCTGGTAATATTCCCGCATGATGAGCGGCAATACCGCGATATAAGGGCTGCACTTGTCCCAAACGTCCTGCGTCGGGGTTGCGCTGCAAAAATTCATCGATTTGCCACTTTAACTCGGCGGCTTCTGAAGGATTAACTAATGTTAGCGTTCCCAAGTCTTCTACAGCTTTATCGCAACCCCGACGACTGAAGATAAAGTAGATAGCTGGGAGCATATCTCTAGAACTCAACTGATTGAGAATGTAGATTATGCTTGGTGCTTCGGGTCTTATACCATTACGTCGCGCATCTTTAGCCTTTTGAGCGTCAAGGCTACCGCGTTTTGGGCGGAGACGGGGGTTAATTTTGCCGTTTTCGAGTAAAGGAAATAACCCTTTAGGATTGCAAAACTTAAACTCTAATGGTACGGGGCGAAAGTCTGAATAAATTAGTTGGGTAGGCCCGTGAACTGTATTAATCCAGTCGGTAAGTTGGTCGCTGTTGGCAACGGTAGCAGAAAGGGCGACTAATTGAATTTCTTTGGGACAGTAAATAATTGATTCTTCCCAAACCGTACCGCGCTGGCGATCGTTCATGTAATGACATTCATCTAAAACTACCGCTTCTACGCCCTGCATTGATGTACCTACTTCACCGATAGGCGTACCGTAGAGCATATTGCGGAAAATCTCTGTTGTCATGACAAGAATTGGCGCTTCCCGATTAATCGAAACATCTCCCGTCAATAAACCTACTTTGTCCGCACCAAAAACTGTGCGAAAATCGCGCAATTTTTGGTTAGATAGAGCTTTGAGGGGTGTAGTATAAAATACTCGCTTTCTTTGGGCTAGAGCGCGATAAATAGCATATTCGCCAATTAATGTTTTGCCCGAACCTGTAGGGGCGCATACAACTACCGACTTGTCAGCATTTAAAGCCGCGATCGCTTGAAGTTGAAATTCATCTAGTTCAAACGGAAATATTTTTTTTAAGTCCAATTCGGGCAAGGTATGGGAAACGTCCACTGTTAGTTAGGCGAGGGGCAATAAATTTTGCAATGCGTGCCAAAGCGTCTTGGTCTACATTGATTGTAGGGCAATTTATTTGATTAGATATTTCCGGCACTTGCTGGAGGGTCAACTACCTAGTTCGAGCGATCGCTTTGTTGCTGCTTGCACCGCTTGAATCAATGCCGATCGCAGTCCGCCCCTTTCGAGTTCGGCAACTCCCGCAATTGTCGTTCCTCCAGGACTTGTAACGCGATCTTTAAGTTCGGCGGGGTGAATTTTCGTTGTTTGCAATAATTCTACCGTACCTTTAATTGTTGCTAAAGTTAGTTGCATGGCAATTTCTCTAGGCAAGCCCGATTTTACGCCCCCATCGGCTAAAGCTTCAACGATTATCGCCGCGTAAGCTGGCCCTGACCCCGATAATCCTGTCACCGCATCCATTAAGTTTTCTGCTACTTCTACTACTTCGCCAACGGACGCGAATAATTTTTTAGCTATTTGGCGATCGCGATCGGTGGTATGAGATCCCATCGAAAGGGCGGTGATGCCTGCGCCTACTGTAGCTGGCGTGTTGGGCATGGCTCTAACTATCGGTAGTTGCGGTAAAGCTGATTCTAATTGACTTAGCTTAACTCCTGCCAAAATTGAGATTATTAATGGCTTTGAAGTGCTGTTAGCCAAAGTTTGATTTAATACGCTGGCAACTTCTGTAAATATTTGGGGTTTAATCGCCAGCAAAATTGTTGAGGCGCGATCGGCTACAGCTTGGTTTTCGGCGGTTACTTGCACGCCATAGCGATCGGCTAAATGTTGGCGGCGTGTCGGTTGCACTTCGCTAACTATAACTTCTTGGGGCTGATAAATTTGCTCAACGATTAAGCGGGATAATAGCGCCTCGCCCATTACCCCGCCACCTATTAAACCAAGCTTGCATTCGAGCAACGAAATTATCCTTTTACGAGCAGTAGTTATTTTCACCTGCTTTGGACAGGACAAACATTAGTATAAGGGACTGATTGCCCCTCCTGCTAACAACTATTAGCTAGACTGGGCTATCCGGGTAGATTCCGGTGTCCAAGCTGGAGTTGGGGTTGTGCTGCGTCCCGTGCGTACTTGCGCTTGTACCGCTTCGTGGATGTTGCCAGACTGAGTCGTAACTTGAACGCAAATTGGCGTGAACAAAAATATACTTTCCCCTACACGCTCTTGATGACCGTCGATCGCATAAGTTCCGCCCGCAACAAAGTCTACGGCTCTTTGTGCCTGGTCTGGATCTAACATGGTGAGATTGAGAACTACGGATTTGCGATCGCGCAATGCTTGAATTGCTTGGGGCATTTCTTCAAAGGAGCGCGGTTCCATTACAATTACTTCATAGGTGCTGTTGTTTGTTCCTGGCATACCAATCACGTTATTTAGTGGTGTACCCATTTCGGCGCTGTCTGGGGCAACGGAAATTCTTTCACGCATCCGCCGCCGCCCGTTGCGTTCTTCTTCGGGCATGGATTGAACCTGCTCTTGCTGGTACATATTGCGGTAGCCATCCCCATTATCTTCAAGCTCATCATATTCATACTCGATAGGGTCGTTCAAACCCACAAATTCTCGCAACTTTGAAAAAATATTGTTCACTGTTTATTTCCCTCCTGACGATTCACACCTTTAGTTAACTTGTAAAAGCAAGTTTTATCAAGTGCCATAGGACAAATCCCAAAATAGACACTTTAAATTTTCTGCGGATAAATACCTTTTTCGGCAGTTGATGAATTTATTAAGATTAATAACCCATGTTAGTAATTAACGCAACCATTAATTCGATAAATCTTTTTGTACTACCGGACGTTCACCAAACAAAATTCTGCCCAAACGTACCATTGTCGAACCTGATGCGATCGCGATTTGGTAGTCGTCCGACATTCCCATAGATAGCTGCTGCATTTGCTGCAAATTCGCCCAATTTTTAGCTTGAATTTCTTTAAGCAGAGCGTAAGTGCGATCGAACACGCTTTTTGTTTGACTTTCATCTAATCCCACCGGGGGAATTGTCATTAACCCGCAAATCACCAAATTATTACAGCGATCTAATTGGGGTAAATCTACCCATAGTTGCGGTACAGTCCACCCGGTTTTCTGAGGCTCGTTTTCTATTTTCACTTGCAAGCACACTTGAGGTTTGCGCTGATTTTCTTGGGCAAGTTTATCTAATTGCTGTGCTAATTTTAGACTATCTACTGAGTGAATCCACTGAAATAGTTCTATTGCTTTTTTCGCTTTATTACTTTGCAATCTGCCAATAAAGTGCCAGGTAATATTAGTTAAGTCTGCTAGTTGTAGTTGTTTAGCTTGAGCTTCTTGAATGCGACTTTCGCCAAAATCCCGAATTCCAGCAGCGTAAGCCTCGCGCATTGGCTCTACAGATACTTGCTTTGTGACGGCGATTAACTTGACTGAATCGGGCGGAAAACTTTGACGAATTTGATTAATCCGTTCGGCGATCGTCAGACTCATTGGAAGGTGCTTTGGAGAATTTTTTGTAATTGTTCGTACTCTGGATATTGCCCGCTACGGCGCAGCAGGCGCAAGCGAGTTTCTAAAAGTAGACGAGCTTGCGATCGGCTGACAGATTCAAATTTCATGCCCCCTCCAGAGGGTTCGTGGGTTACTAAAAAAAATAAGCGTTGAGCATAGAGAGTCGTAAATAGCTCTTGCTGTTGCTCAAGTATGCAAACTCTAGAAAGTAGACCAAATGTTGGATGAGTTAAATAGTTTTCTGTATTCATCAAATCTTGACGCAGGTAGCACCAACTTTCCTCTAAAGAATCGGGCAGATTAAGCCGATAATAGCTCGATCTGGTAGCAAAAGGAAAATAAAAGTTGAGATATTATTTAGGTTAAAGCTGCAAGCTGTGCTTGGGCTTTAAGCAAAGATTCGTACCATTCAGTTTCGGGATCGCTATCGGCGACAATTCCAGCGCCTACTTGACCCCATACACAGTTAGCACTGGGACTTGGAGTGACAAGTAGAGTGCGAATTAAAATATTTAAGTCTAAGTTACCTCGCCAGTCGAGATAACCGCACGAGCCATAAAACAAGCTGCGACGCAGGGGTTCTAGTTCTTCAATAATTTCCATACAACGGACTTTAGGACAACCAGAAATCGTCCCGCCAGGAAACATGGCGCGAATTAGTTCAATAGGGGAGACTTGGGGCGGTAAAACTCCGCTTACGTTACTTACTAGGTGCATGACGTGGCTGTAGCGTTCTATGACGAGTAATTCATCGACTTTGACCGATCCCCACTGACAAACTCGCCCCAAGTCATTGCGTTCGAGGTCTAATAACATAATATGTTCGGACTTTTCTTTGGCATTTGCCATTAATTCTCGTGCTAGTTGGTTATCTTGTTCGGTAGTTGCTCCGCGCGATCGCGTTCCGGCAATGGGTCTTGTTTGAGCAATCCTATTATGTAGTTGTACCAGTCGTTCGGGAGAGCAGCTAATTACTTGACCCCAGGGACTCCGCCAATAGCTTGCAAAGGGTGAAGGATTAATTTGCTGTAAGGTGCGGTATATTTCCCAACTATCGGCGGTTGTTTGAGTAGCAAATCGCACAGATAAATTAGCCTGAAAAATATCCCCAGCTTGAATATATTGTTTAGCTCGTCTGACGGCGGCTTCATAGGCGCTTTGTGCTGTTAAAAAACGAATAGGAGAAGTTCGGGAAGCAAAAGGCAGTGGGGAAGCAGGAGATGATTTTAGTTGATGTGCAAGAGTATCTAATTGACTAATATTTGGCGCAGCTAACCAGATAATTTGCTCCACATGATCTAATACGGCGAAAGAGTCTGGTTGATACCAATAGGCGACGGGAAAGGGCAAACTATCAGTTCTCCGCACGGGCAATTTTTCGATTTCCCAAGCTGCATCGTAACCCAGCCAACCCAACCAACCGCCTGTAAATGGTAGTTCGCTGGGACAGTCGTTAGAGGTTTGGGCTAAAGATTGGTTGAGGAGTTGCTCTAAAAACGCAAAAATCTTCCCGATTGGTGGTGTCCCCATTTGCAGACATCCATTGACGATGCGGGGAGAACCAGCACAAATTGAATATCTAGCCAGGGGAGTACGATCGCCTTTTATGGGTAAGGGGCTTTCTAAGAGGGTAGAAATTTCCGCATTGCCAAATAAAGCAGCAAAAATCTCCGCACCGGTGCGATTTTCTAAACTTAGCGACTTCCAGTACCAACTCTGTTGCATTTACGTTTGTTTGCTAAACGAGCAGATAAATTTGAGTGATGAGCGGGACGTTTTGAGGATAAGGGAATATATTTGGATAGCTGGCATCAAAAGCGATCGCATTTAATGCTAATAACTTTCTAGCAGACAAGAGCAACGCGGCAATTATGCCTGATGGAAGTATATATAGATAATGCTTGGGCGATCGCAGTTCTGCAAAAATTAAGCCGTACACGATCGAAAGTGTACGGCTCAAAGCATTTTAATAGACTACTTGCAAAAGGCTAAAAATTTTTCTTTAGTTGACCCCGTTCGACTTTAGCTATAAGCAAGCGGGTTTTAACCTTAGGCGAACTATACTTCAACGATGAGACTTGCTCTTTTTGACCCTAGGCGAACTAGGCGGGCTGAAGCCACAAGGTCTGATATTGAGTTTTCAGCTTTTAATTTTGAGATGATGTTGTAGTTGTGGCATACTCTCGCGCTGGAGTGACAACTTTAGCTGGCGGCTGCTTGGGTTTATTGCGATCGTAATTGTTAGTCAGGTATTTATTGATAACTTTGTCGGTGGTGACGAAGATTTTACGGATACCTCTTTTCCATAGAGAATTGCTTTTTCCAAAAGAAAGTCGCGTTACCAATGGTTCAATCAGCGTCATGTTTCGCCGCCAACCCAAACGCTTGTACTTATTTTTGAAATAATCGTCTTCGGTGAGATCCCATTTAGCCTGTAAATTCTGCAAACTAGCTAGTTCCCAAGCATCGCTCCAACGCAGCATATAAAAAGCCATGTCGGACATCTCTAAAGGCGGCCCTGGTACATAGGTGATGAGGGAATCTGGTTCTAAATAAACTGTTCCACCGGCTTCAACTACAGTCATGCAAAAGTCTACGTGTTCTTTGGTATTCAGCATTCCTTCATCTAGTTGACCGATTTTTTCAAATATACTTGTTTGCACTAACATACAATGAAACTCGGCAAGCCCTGTTTCCCCGCGCTTTAGCCCGTCGCGCACGTCTGCAACTCGCCGCCCTTGTTTGTATATTTTCTCTACAATCCGTCGTCTGACGTTACCATTTTTGTTTTCTAATAGTACCCCCGATTCTCCTCCCGCACAGTGAACGATTTCATGGACGGGTGTACCTTGGCAAATTAATGGGCTGACTACTGTTGCGTTTGTTTCTTCCGCACAGTCTACGAGTTTTTTCAACCAACCTGGTGTCACTTCTACGTCGTTATCGACAAAAACAACATACTTGGTTTTTACTTTAGCTAAACCAATGTTTCGGGCTTGATTGGGTGAAAGATAGTAATCTGTTCTAATTAGTTCAAACCCTTTTTCCCACGCTGCTTGTTGTAAATAGCTTTTAATGTTTTCTGGCGAACCGCCATCTACATAGATAAGTTGAAACCCATACTCTGTGTGGTTGTAGATACTCTCAAGGGATTGGCAAGTATAATTAAAACGTTCTCTAGGCGAGACAACGATTGTAACTTGGGGATTTGTCATTGATGACTCCATTATTTTCTCCTAATGAATTTAAACGAAATTACTTTTGTAGACTATTTGCAGTTGGCAAAAAATTTAGTTAATTAGTTTGAGATGCAGATTGATTTGGGCTTATAATTCAATTTTTAGTCATAACTTGCTGATAAATTTCGACTAAGCGATCGTTAAGCTGGTTATTGTCATAGTGTTTTTCTACATAAGTTCGTCCAGCTTGACCCATACTTTCCCAATTTGAAGGATGTTCTATTAGCCACGTTAGTTTTTCAGCTAAAGCATCTACATCTTTTTCTGGGACTAAAAAGCCGGAAACTCCATCTTCAATAAGTTCGGGTATACCGCCGTGTAAAGTGCCAATTACGGGCATTCCCATTGCCATTGCTTCTTTTAATGTATTGACTGGGGCATCTTGATTGCCATCTGCGGCGGTTACACTTGTAGCCATGAAGATAGAAGATTGACTGAGAATTTTTACAATTTCTTGCTGCTTTTTCCAGCCTAAGAGTTTTACTTGTTCGTTTACTCCCAATTCGTCTATTAATTGCTGCAATTGTTCCTTTAAAGGGCCATCGCCGATAATATTGTATTCAATGTTCTTATTGTGTTCGGTAAGCTTGGCAACAGCACGGATGCAGTATTCTATGCCTTTTTTTTCTACCAACCGCCCAGTTGTGGCAATCTTTACTAAGCCGTTTGCTGGTAGAGTTCGGGGCTTATAAACAAATTTACTGCAATCTATACCCGATCCTAATACTGTTAGTTTATGGCGATCGCACCCAAGTTTGAGTAATCTATCTTTAAAGTAGTTGCAGTTAGTTAGAAAAAAATCTCCAGTAGCAAATAGTTTATCGTAAACATTTTCTCCTTGTTGTTGAATAACTTCGCTAATGTCATAACCGCGAAATGACGTAACTAACTTACCTTCAATCGCCCCCAGGTCGCGCAGTACCATCATCATCTGTGCTAATGTACCAAACTGACAGTGAATAATGTCATAAGGTTCTTTACCTATTAAAGACTTTGATTTGTACAACAGTCTTAAAGAAACTGCTTGAGTGCCATACTTGATAAAGTTGAAACTTCGCAACCACACCAAAGGCACTTGATAGAAATTGGCTGATAAAGCTATACCTTTAAGCAGACGAAGTAAAAAATTTTTGGGAATTTTAGGCACGTAGTAAGTGCAATCGAGTAAATTGTATTTTTCTACATCTGGATGCACTTTAGTTGTGTCTCCCTCTGCACCATCTTCGATTGCATAAATGTCAACAGCAAGTCCACGTTCGATTAAACCTACAATTTGATTTAGTATAAACGTTTCCGATAAAACTGGAAAACTTGCGACAACAAAAGCAACTCTCATAAATTTCTATTAATAATTAATTTTAACAATTTATTTTTAAATCCTTTATCATCTCCTTACTACTTTATTGTTATTAGTATAGATTTTCCCACTGTAGCTTACTATCTTTGTTTTTTCAGCCGATTTTAAACTCTTTAACTATATTAGTAATTCTATAAAGATTTAGCAAAGATACACTTTAAATACAGAAAATGCAGATATATGACTTAAATTTATAAGCAATAGTATACAATAATAGGCTGTAATCAGTTAGCTCTAACAGACAAAAATAGATTTGCATATGTATCGAAAGATATAAAAAACAAGATTGAATCTTGGTTAAGTAATAGTTAAGAATCGGTCCATAAGTTAAATTAAAAATTTATAAATTCTGCTTTCTATTTCACTATTTATAACTTCATAGCTATAAATATGTAATAGGTCAGTTAATAACTATGAAAGTAAAGTGCTAATATTCAGTCAAACATTGTTGAGTTTTTATAAAATCAGCTAAAAAATTCTATGCCGACGGTTTCAGTAATTATTCCTACTTACAATTCCATAACTTACTTACAAACAACAATAGAAAGCGTTCTTAACCAGACTTTCACTGATTTTGAGGTAATAATTATTGATGATGGAAGTTCGGATAATACGCAAGAGTGGATTAGTAAACTTGAAGACTCACGAATAAAAACAGTATTTCAAACTAATCAAGGTGTAGCTGTAGCCCGAAACGTTGGGATTGCTCTTGCTTCAGGAGATTACATAGCTTTTTTAGACAGTGACGATTTGTGGAAGCCAACAAAACTAGAAAAACAAGTGCAGTGCTTAAAAGCAAATCTCGATGTGGGTTTAGTTAATACTTGGATCGATAATATAGACGAACAAGGAAATTATTTAGCTACTGTACCTGCGCCAGAAGCGGAGGGCAACGTCTGGAATCAGATAATCGAAGAAAATTTAATTTTATGCGGTAGCGTCCCGATGATTCGTCGTTGTTGCTTTGAATCTGCCGGGGAATTTGACTCTAGTTTACTTTCGGCAGAAGATTGGGATATGTGGATTCGGATTGCGGCAAATTGTTCTTTTGCTTTAATTAGAGAACCTTTAGTTTCCTACCGCCAGCATCTACAAAGCAAGTCCAATAACCTAGAAAAACATTTATTGCATAGACTCAGAACAATTGATAAGACGTTTGAATCCGTTCCTTTGTCATTACAACACCTAAAAGATCGAGCCTATGGGCGTGCGTATTTAGCAATAGCCTGGAAACCTCTGCTGCAAAAAGATTATAAAAAAGCGAATGCCTATCGCAAACAGTCGCTAATCTACTTTCCAGAGTTACGCAACAGCGCTAACTACAAGCGATTGACTTTACTAACCTGGGCAAAACAATTGTTGGGCGATGAAATTTACACCTTTTTAAAAAGATCGATACAGCAAGTTTTTTTTATGAAGGTAAAGGAAAAAAGCTCTTGTCTCTCCCCTTCCGCGCCAAGTTTGTCCGAGACGGAGAGCGCGAATTAGTCGGCTAAGACTGTCCGTAGCCAATTAATTGCAGTGGAATTAACCGCGCGATCCAAAATATAACTAGAAAAGCGATCGCAATTCCATCAATTGTCTTTAACCGTAACTGCTGCCATTGGACGCGATGCCGATTTGGGCTAGTAAAACCCCGCACTGTCATTGCATTTGCCATTTGCTCGGCTCTTAATAACAAGTTTTCTAGCAATCGCTCGGCGACTAGCATCCATACTCTAATTGCTCCTTTGAAACCGAGCTTTTTCCAATTAATGGCGCGGGTATTGATCGAGCGAATGAGGTTTTGGACTTCTTCTAAAACCAAAGGAATAAACCGCAGCGATAAAGTCAAAGTTAGAGCAATTTCAGTTACCGGGACGTTGAAGCGGCGCAAAGGACGCATTAAACTTTCAATTCCGGCAGTAACTTCCTCTGGAGCAGTTGTCAGCAGGTAGAGGTTGCTGCTGTAAATTAAGGTAAATATAATTGTACTGACGCGGATTGCCAAATCGAGCGATCGCCGAGTGATGGTAAAGCGATTGATTTGGAATAATACATATTGATAGTCAGAAGCAAAAGAAAAGCTAGGATCTGCTTCTGGCAGGCGGGGTTGATACTTGACATTAAACGAGTCTGGGACAAAAGCACCTAAAAGAAATATAAAGCTAGATAGCATCAACAGCCAGCCCATTTGTTGCCGCCAAGCTCGAAGCGGGATTTTTGCCGTGAGAGTAATTGCGATTAGCATTAATACTAAAGCAATGCGCCAAGGCGAACTAGCTAAAATAGGTGCAGCCAAAAAGCTCAATAGCCAAATTAGTTTTACTCTCGGATCGAGCTTATGCAGCCAAGTAATTGGTTGTTCTAAATATAGCCCTAGGGGAAGATTTCGCAGTAAATCCATTGGTTAGCGGTCAACTTGTCAACTTGGAGCGCGATCGCTTTAAAAGCGAAGACGATGAGGTAAAACTTTTTTATGGCAAACTATTACCACATTTAAACGCGAGTAGCCCGATTAGAGTTAGCACCAGTGCTTTCGACATCGCGGACTTTTTTGCTGCGCCAAAATAAGCGGATGGGAGTACCAATAAAGCCTAGTTGCTGGCGAAATTGTTTTTCGATATAACGCTTGTAGTTTTCTGGAAAGCGCGCAGCATCATTAACAAATAATGCGATCGCGGGTGGTTGGGTACTAACTTGCGTACCGTAATAAAGTTTACCTTGACGACCTTGGCGGGTGGTGGGTGGTGTATGCCAGCGTACAGCTTCTTCTAGTACTTCATTAATTACGGAGGTACTAACGCGGCGTTTGTGGGCGGCGGCGGCGGTGTCTGCTAACTCTAGGATTTTTTCTACGCGCTGTCCTGTTTGGGCGCTAACAAAAATCATTTCTGCCCATTCAATAAAATACAGTCGTTCTTTAAGAGTTTTTTCATAGTCGTAAATAGTAAAGGAGTCTTTTTCTACCGCATCCCATTTATTCACTACAACTACACAAGAACGCCCTTCTTCTTCAATTCTGGCTACTAATTTTTGATCTTGTTCTGTTACGCCATCCACCGCATCTAATACAAGCAAAACGACATCCGCGCGGCGAATTGCTTTAAAGGCGCGATTGATACCAAAAAATTCTGCTCCGTATTCAACGTTTTTTTTGCGGCGAATCCCCGCCGTATCAATTAAACGGTAAGTTTTGCCATCGCGTTCGATGACAGTATCGATCGCATCGCGGGTAGTACCAGAAATCGGACTGACGATCGCGCGATTTTCACCTACAAAGGCATTTAGCAAGCTAGATTTACCTACATTTGGTCGCCCGACGATCGCAATTTTTACTTCTTCTGTTTCGAGCAGTTCGTCCGTAGGAGGTAAGTGGGCAATTAATGCGTCTAATAATTCTCCCGTACCATTGCCATGAATCCCTGACATGGGGAAAGGTTCGCCTAAGCCCAATTCCCAAAACTGCGCTGCTTGCATCAAACCTAGTTCTGGAGATTCGCATTTATTGACGGCTAGAAGCACCGGGACGCTTTGTTGTCTTAGCCATTGGGCAATTTCTTCATCGGCGGCACAAATCCCTGCTTGACCATCGACAATAAATATTGCCGCACTAGCTTCTTTGAGGGCGAGAGTTGCTTGTTCGCGGATCATGGGTAAAAATTCGGTGTCGTCGTCAAATACTAATCCGCCCGTATCGACAACCACAAAATCGCGATCGCCCCAGTAGGCATTAAGGTAAGTGCGATCGCGCGTTATGCCTGGTTCATCGTACACAATAGCCGCATTCGTCCCTGCCAGACGATTTACTATTGTAGATTTGCCCACATTGGGACGACCGATAATTGCGACTATTGGTAGAGACATAAAAATATATAGAGGCTGCAAAAAATGCTTTAGTGTTTATATTTTAGCTGTCTATTTGGTGCGGTAGTTAAATTTGATATGCTGATCTAGAGCAACTAACTGTAAAAACTATGCCTGCAATCTCAATTCCTACTTTTCCTTTAACGGCGGTAGTGGGTCAAGAAGCCATAAAATTAGCTTTATTGCTAGTAGCTGTAGACCCAGGATTGGGAGGAATTGCGATTTCTGGTAGGCGCGGTACGGCTAAATCAGTTATGGCGCGCGCGCTTCACGCTTTATTACCACCAATCGAGGTAGTTACAGGCAGCATATTTAATGAAGAACCAAAATTAGATAGCACTGAGACAAAAGTAATTCCCGCTCCTTTTGTACAAATTCCCCTCGGTATTACGGAAGATCGCTTACTTGGCTCAGTTGATGTAGAAAAATCGGTAAAAACTGGAGGATCAGTTTTTCAGCCGGGATTACTCGCCGAGGCGCACCGGGGAGTTTTGTATGTGGACGAGATTAATTTATTAGACGACCAAATTAGCAATCAGTTGTTAACGGTTTTAAGTGAAGGGCGCAACTTTATCGAACGCGAAGGTATTAGTTTCGAGCATCCTTGCAAACCTTTATTTGTGGCTACTTACAATCCTGAAGAAGGTGCTTTAAGAGAGCATTTGCTCGATCGCATTGCAATTACTTTAAGCGCCGATGCTATTTTAGGTTTAGATCAAAGAGTCCAAGCGGTAGACCAAGTTATTCAATACTCTGCTTCTCCTCAAGAGTTTTTACAGCAGTACGACGAAGACTTAGACAATCTCAAAACGCAAATTATTTTGGCGCGGGAATGGCTCAAAGATGTCACTATTAGCCACGAACAAATTATTTATTTAGTGGATGAAGCAATCCGCGCCGGAGTTCAAGGACATAGAGCCGAATTATTTGCAGCTAAAGTAGCTAAAGCGGCGGCGGCGATTGATGGGCGCAATAAAGTAAACGCCGAAGATTTGCGCCGAGGGGTGGAACTTGCGATCGTTCCTAGAGCTACAACTATTCAAACGCCGCCAGAGGAAGCGCCACCCCCGCCGCCACCACCTCCCCAAAATCGGGAAGAATCTCAGCAAGAGCAAGAGGAGCAAGAAGAACCCGAAGAACCTAAAGAAGAAGAAACAAGTATTCCCGAAGAATTTGTGTTTGATGCGGAAGGGGTTATTCTTGACCCCAGCGTGTTGTATTTTGCTCAAATGGCGCAAAGGCGAGGCAAGTCTGGCGCTCGGAGTGTAATTTTTTCTGACGATCGCGGACGCTATATTAAACCAATGTTGCCTAAAGGTACGGTGCGCCGCATTGCTGTAGATGCAACGCTACGAGCGGCTGCACCCTACCAAAAAGCCCGCCGCGAACGTCAACCCCACAAAAAAGTAGTAGTCGAACAATCCGATGTGCGCGTCAAACGCTTAGTTCGTAAAGCTGGAGCGTTAATTGTTTTTGTTGTGGACGCTTCTGGTTCTATGGCGTTAAATCGGATGCAGTCAGCAAAAGGTGCGGTTTTGCGCCTGTTAACTGAAGCTTACGAAAACCGCGATCAAATATCCTTAATTCCCTTTCGCGGCGAACAAGCAGAAGTATTACTACCCCCAACTCGTTCGATTTCCGCCGCCAAAAAGCGCCTAGAAAGGATGCCTTGCGGTGGCGGCTCTCCCCTAGCACACGGCTTAACTCAGGCAGTTAGAGTCGGCACTAATGCCCAAATGAGCGGCGATATTGGGCAGGTGGTAATTGTCGCAATTACCGATGGACGGGGGAATATTTCTTTGTCGCGCAGTTTGGGAGAACCCCTTGCTGAAGGTGAAAAGCCCGATATTAAAGGAGAATTGCTCAATATTGCGGCAAGAATTCGCGCTTTAGGGATGCAGTTATTGGTGATTGATACGGAAAATAAGTTTATTTCTACGGGGTTTGCTAAAGAATTAGCGGCAACTTCGGGGGGAAAGTATTACCATTTACCAAAAGCCACCGATAGCGCGATCGCTTCTGTCACTAAAGGAGCTATAACAGATTTGCGATCGCGTTAAATTTCTATTGTGTGCTTTGATTTTATCTAACTCTAGAAAACTCAAACAATATTACGATCAGTTTTTTAATTAAAAATTAATAGAGTATGCAAATTTTATCTTTTTAATCTTGTAATTCACAGGATAAATTTGTAAGCTTTCTTTCTACAGCAGATGCCCAAAAAATCTCGCTGCCTTTGTTTCTAAAAATTTCTCGATGATGGGTTTCGCAGTTTATTAGTAAAAAAGCTAAAAAATCTGCTATTTGCCCAGCAACCCAATCGGAATCTCTGCCAAACATCGTAAAATCAAACTGACCTCGAAACAAAAGATGTAGCTGTTCGGGATCTCGATTCAATTTGTACCATATCCAAATTTGATGGGTATAATTTGGTTGAAAGCAGTAAGGTTTAGCTCCCTCACTGGCAATATATCTGAGATGTTCGCATTTAAGTATGTGCCGAGCAGTGCGACGAGCGCAAGGTAAAAAACCGTCATAGAAACGAATATTTCTGCCACTCACAGGTAGATGAGAAAATTGCTGGTGGGGATCGATTGCAGCTACTTTTGTCTTAAAGATTTGACCGACATCTGTTTGTAATGTATCCCATATTTTTTTCATCTTTATTTCATACCTGCTTTAGATATTATTTTTTGCTAGTATCGAAAGCAATGTTAGATTTTGGTCAAGTTTAAAAGCAGCATCAAAAATTTGATAATTTGTGTTTTTATTTTCTTCAAGCATCTCTTAGTAATTAAATAGTATTACCTCCTAGTATTTGGTTGATTTGGGCTGTTTTATCGTTAGTTGAAACTTGAACATCAATACTTACTGCCAGATATCAAAGGGAACTAATATGTTCTCGGTAATTCTGGCGCGGACTGGTTGACTGACATAACGAGCATGATTGAGACAATCTACTAATAGCTTATTGGCATAGTAGTATTGCTTCAATACTTGCTTTTGATGCTTACTAAACTGACAATTTTTTAGCTCTTGGGTATAAGCGTGTAAATGAGCGGTGTTTAACCCAATGTCGTAAGCAAAATCATTATCTAACGTTAATGCAAAGTTAAAATCAAGATTGAGAATAAATTCTAAAGATAAGGCGCGAAAGGCTGAAGACTTGTAAGGTGCTTTTATTTCTAAAGCTTTTTGCGTGTTCCAGTTGAGAAAATGAACTAATATTTCGTCTTTAGCAACTAACGCATTGACTCGCTGTTCGAGGGATTTGAGTAAATAATCTGCATTCCGCACCATCCCAGCTATTAATAAAAATACTTCGCGCCAGGGATTTTCAGTTAAATGATTGACTAAGTTTTGTAGGGCTTTTTCTAGTTGTTGGGGTGTTGGACTATTGACGATTTCTCTAGCTGTAAAATACTCATGCAAAGCTAAGTCGGAAAATGAGTAAATACCTTTTGATTGTTGCACAATTATACCATGCTGTGCTTCGATTGCTTTTAGTACGGCTTTGCTATTGAGTTGATTTTCTTGAAAGTCAGTACTGGCATGGGGTAAATTAATAATGTAATCGCCAATATATTCTTCTACAACTTGTTGAGTAAAGAAGTAGTCGCCATTAGTGAAAGTTTTTAAAGCGATATAACTCAACAAATCTTGCTTACTTTGCAAAGACATTTTTTTATAGAGATCGCTTTTTTCCGTATCGTAGTTACTATCCCACTGCTTTAGTAATATTTCTACTCCATCGCTGTAAAACTGCGAGTTATTTAAGGGAAATTCTGAAGTTTCCTCAAATACTAAATCCAGCATTGTCAGCAATAGTGAATTTGTGTTGTTTTGCTTGATACTTTCACGTTTGCTGTTTTTTTCGGCTTTAGCTAGTTTTTTAGACTCTACCCATCTATGAGTAAAGTTAGTAATATAAATTTTGTCTATTGTCATTAACTTGGAAACATTTAATTCTAAGGTGTTAGCTATATTTTTCATAATAAAAAAAATTATAATTTGGCGTTCAATTAATAACTGAAAACTGATATTTAAGCTCTTGTTTGCATCATTTGAGGTTGAAGTAAAGAGACTAACTGCTCTTTTCCCCTTTGCAAGTATCTAGTTACTGTCATTGGGCTAATACCAATTCTTTTAGCTGCTTCTTTGCGCGACAATTCTTTAAGAAATACAAATTCAACGGCGGTTCTTGTATGTTCTTCTAATTGACTCAGCGCCCCTTGTAGTTGTTCCCGATCTTCAGCTTGCTGCTGCATATTAGTAGCTTGAGAATCCGGTAAAATTTCCCCTAAAGTAATCGGACAATCAATATTTTGTACAATAGTACTGTCTAAACTTAAAGCCATGCGATTTTGAGCCGCTAAGTTGCTGTCGTACCATTCTTGAATAGAAACATTAAGATGACGAGCAAGTTCTGTATCTGTAGGACAACGACCTAATGTTATTGTTAATTCTTTGCGAATTTTTTGCCCTTGATTGTAAACTTCTTGCCAACGCCGGGGAATTTTTACAAGTCCAGAGCGATCGCGCAAAAAGTGCATAATTTCACCGCGAATATAAGGTACGGCAAAAGAACTAAAAGCATAACCTTGTTTGGGATTAAAACGCTCGATGGCATGAATCAAACCAAAGTACCCAATTTGCTCTAAGTCTTCGTAAGGTTCGGTGCATTGATGGCTAAATTGATGAGCAATTTTGCGGACTAAACCTGTATGCAAATTTACTAATTTGTTGCGAAGTTTGATAGAGGGATTTTGATAATATGCAACTAATAATTCTATGCCATCGGACTTGATACAAGATTGAGTTGCCGCCATAGGAATCCTACTTTAATTAATAATCTCTTTTACCTAGTAATAGTTGAGGAAACCGTTGTTTAAACTTTCCTCAAATCGCTGAGATTATTGTCCGTAGAATAGAGGAAACAAACCATCGTTGTTTTACTGAAATTCCTAAGAGGATTGCTGGCTATACTGCCATTTCTACGTATATTCTCTGATTAATTGAATAAATCGTTAAGTTAAATTAGATAAGTTCGCGCCGTCGGCAAATAGAAAAAGAACTCGCTAGAGCCGAGAAAAGATTAATTTTTAGCTTGGTTGCTAGGCTCAAAACCTCTAATGGCGCGGAAAACTCCCCGCTCTAAGTTTGCACTACGAGCTTTAAGTAAATCTAACGTCCGTACCAAGCTATAGGTAAAATAGACAATGCACGTATATGTACATAAAAGCGCGATCGCTATGGACATTTTAGATATCAAGCGCGAAGTTGCCACGTTGTCTAGCCGCCTGGGTAAAACTCAGGACTATCTTTGACATCCCTGCACTAAACGCCAAAATTCAGGACTTAGAACAACTAGCCTCGCAACCAGAATTTTGGGAAAACCGAGAAGCGGCGCAAAAGACCTTACAAGAGCTTGACAGCCTCAAAGACCACTACAGGCAATACCACCAATGGCAAGCTAGTTTAGAAGATGCCAAGGCGGTGATAGAGCTATTAGAACTAGAAAACGACGAAGCTTTGTGCGTGGAAGCCCAAGCCAACCTCCGCCACTTGGCGCGCGAACTCGACCAGTGGGAGTTGCAACAACTGCTATCGGGTACTTATGACGAAAAAGGTGCTGTTTTAACCATTAATGCGGGTGCGGGCGGTACGGATGCTCAAGATTGGGCGGAAATGCTGCTACGAATGTACACTCGTTGGGCAGAAACGCGCGGCTATAAAGTTCAGTTAGCAGAAATTTCCTCTGGAGAAGAAGCAGGGTTAAAATCAGCCACTATAGAGATTAGTGGGCGTTATGCCTACGGTTATTTGCGCTCGGAAAAAGGTACTCATCGCTTAGTGAGAATTTCGCCTTTTAATGCCAATGATAAGCGGCAAACAAGTTTTGCTGGCGTGGAGATCATGCCTTTGATTGATAGCACCGTCCAATTAGATATTCCCGAAAAAGACTTGGAAATTACAACAACTCGCGCGGGTGGTAAAGGCGGGCAAAACGTCAACAAAGTAGAAACCGCCGTCCGGATCGTCCACTTGCCTACAGGGGTTGCTGTGCGCTGTACCCAAGAACGAAGTCAACTGCAAAATAAAGAAAAAGCTCTAGCAATTTTGAAAGCCAAGCTATTAATTATTGCGGAGGAGCAACGCGCCCAAGAAATTGCTGAAATTCGCGGCGATATCGTAGAAGCTGCTTGGGGAAATCAAATTCGCAATTACGTATTCCACCCTTACCAGATGGTTAAAGATTTACGAACTAATGTGGAAACAACGGCGATTACGGATGTAATGAATGGGGAAATAGATTTATTTATCCAAGCGTACTTGCGCCAAGAAAATCAATTAGTCAATAACTAAACTAAACGTTCTGTTAAATTGATGAAGTAATCAGTAGTAGATTTATTGGCAATTTATGAGTACCTCAACACCCCAAAAACAAGAAACTTCCGCAGCTAAACCAAGTTATGTTAAGCTTGCCATGCGTAATATGGTACAAAAGCGAGGAACTTCGTTAAAGCATTTTGCTTTAACGGCGATCGCTTTATTAGCCGTACTGGTCGGACTTGCCTACCTAACGCGCTAAATGGAGAAAATGTGGAAGTAGAACTAAGCGTACAAGACAGCCGCCTTGAAGCGGAAGAACTTTTTGAGCTACAAGCCCATTCCAGCGTTTGGGAAACATGGTTTGAGTGCTGGATGGAAAACTTAAAATCTCAGTTACCTCTAGCAAATACTTACGAATTGAGTTTGCGCTTAACAGACGATGCTCAAATTCGCCTCCTCAACCATCAATACCGCCAGCAAGATAAACCTACAGATGTATTAGCTTTTGCAGCTTTAGAAGTGGATTTTCCGATTAATGAAGAAATGCGATCGCAGGCGCTATATCTTGGTGATATTGTTATCTCAGTAGATACTGCGAATCGCCAAGCTACAGAGCAGGGACACACTCTGCAAACAGAATTGGCATGGCTTGCAACTCACGGTCTACTTCATTTGTTGGGTTGGGATCATCCCGATGAAACTAGCCTATTGCAGATGCTAGACCAGCAAGCTGTTTTATTACAACTTATCGGCATGACTATTAATGGCGAATACAATTATTTCAATTCCTAATCGGCATCAAAGCCCTAATTCTCCGCACCTGCTACAGGAGTAAGTTGCCCGTGACTGCAATCAAAACTGCTATAGCTATCCAATTAACTACTTTTTCTGTTGTCGTCTCTTGTCTATGTCTCAAAACCTTCCGACATCAACGCCCAGCCGACCAGAAAAGGTTGCTCCAACACGGGAATTATCGTGGCTTGTAGCTGCAAATCTATTTGTGAGCTTTAAATATGCTTGGTGTGGAATAACTTATGCTTTTCAAACTCAACGTAATTTTCGCATTCATGTAATGGTGGGAATTTTGGCAATGGGGTTAGCAATTTTTTTACACCTGCAACTATTGGAAATGGCAGTGATTGGGCTAACCAGTGGTTTAGTGTTAGTGATGGAGTTACTAAATACAGCTATAGAGTCCGTTGTCGATTTGACTGTTAAGCAGTCCTATCACGACTTAGCCAAAATAGCTAAAGACTGTGCGGCGGCGGCGGTTTTAGTCTCAGCAATGGTAGCGGTTTTAGTGGCGGGAGTTTTAATTATGCCGCCCTTAATTGTGGTAGTGCGGAGTCATTGGGGATAAAAAAAAGTCAGCAGTTTTTTACCTGCAATAAGGAGAAAATTGAGTTTTGATTATAGTTATTGATAACTACGATAGCTTTACTTATAACTTGGTGCAGTATTTGGGCGAATTAGGGACAGAATATCCCGTTGCTCAAGATATTCAAGTTTATCGTAACGACCAAATTTCTCTAGAGCAAATTCGCCAATTGCAGCCAGACGCAATAGTAATTTCTCCAGGGCCCGGTCGCCCGGACGATGCGGGGATTTCTTTAGAAATAATTCGTAAGCTGGGGCAGACTTTACCAATTTTGGGCGTTTGCTTGGGACACCAAAGCATCGGGCAAGTTTTTGGCGGGCAAATAGTTTCTGCTCCCGAATTAATGCACGGCAAAACGTCGCAAGTAAATCATACAGGGGTAGGAGTTTTTCGCGGTTTAGATAATCCCATGACCGCAACTCGGTATCATAGTTTAGTCATTGAGCCGCAAACTTGCCCGGAAGTATTAGAAGTTACGGCTTGGGTTGAAGATGGCACGATTATGGGAGTTAGACATCGCAACTATCCCCATATTGAAGGCGTGCAGTTTCACCCAGAAAGCGTATTGACTAATTTGGGCAAGCAACTGTTGCGAAACTTTTTGGCACAACTACAGTCGTCAAGAGGGTGAGGAAGAAATTGATGAAACGGCGACAAATACTAGGCTATGCTGGGGCGGGATTAGCAACAACTTTGTTTGCAAGTTTAAGCGCGACGGCGCAAAGCGGGGAATCGCTATCGGTTAAATGGTTAGGTCATACTTGTTTTTTGTTTAGCAGTGGCAAAACGCGAATTTTGGTGAATCCCTTTCGCACGATTGGTTGCACAGCAAAATACCGCGCTCCCAAGGTGGAAGCGGGTTTAGTGCTAATTAGCAGTCAGTTACTCGATGAAGGGGCGATACAAGGCTTGCCAGGTAAGCCTCAGTTAATCTACGAGCCTGGGGTTTATCGATTTAATGGCATTCAAGTCCAAGGAATTAATACCCTACACGATCGCGTTAATGGCAGAAGATTCGGCAATAATGTAGTATGGCGCTGGAAGCAAGCGGGAATTAATATTCTGCATTTGGGTGGTATCGCTTCTCCCATTACCTTAGAGCAAAAAATTCTCATGGGTCGTCCTGACGTGCTATTACTCCCCGTTGGCGGTGGTGTCAAAGCTTACAACCCAACGGAGGCAAAAGCGGCAATTCAACAGCTTAATCCGAAGTTAATAATTCCAACTCATTACAGCACGCAAGCGGCAGATAGCAGTAGTTGCGACCTTGTGGCGGTAGACCAATTTTTGGAACTAATGCAGGGTACGACCGTGCGCCGCGCCGATAGCGATACAGTTACAATTAGTGCTGGTAGTTTGCCTTCAAAAGACATGGCAATTCAGTTACTTAGTTATAAGTTCTAACAATTGCGATCGCATTTTTATAAAGACGTTTTAGTTAATTAACTAAAACGTCTTTTTTTGCATCAAACCAAGCCCACCTATAAGATTAAACCTCTTGTTTCTTAAGCTACCTACATAACACAGATATTCCTTTAGTAGTAAATGTATAAATTAAAACTATACTTTAATGTAGTTGTGTGTTATATTTTACTCAGTATTTTGCGAACTAAAGTAGAACAGTCTCAAAAATACTGAAATAGCCATTTGATAAAAACGAGTAAGTTTGTATTTTAAATTGAGCAAATCTTTACCAATTTTTAATACATTTACCTTCGTCAATTACTTAAGTTTTAAGCAATTTGCTCATAGCTAAAGTGGCGAGTATTAGCTAGTTTTAAAACTTCGTTAGTGGAAAAGTTATGAAGATAGGAATTTTAACATATCACTGCACAACAAATTACGGTGCAACTCTACAGGCTTATGCGTTACTTACAGCAATTAAGCTTCAAGGATGGAAAAATGTAGAAATTATTAATTATCAACCTTACTCAATGCTTAGGCACTTTTTTATTAGACCAATTCAACCAATTAACAAAAAATTTCAAATTAATACAAAGCTTTTTGTTAACTTAAGAAAATGCTTAAACATGAGAAGGTTTGTACTCGATAACTTACCATTGAGCAAAAAAAGAACTTATACGAAAGCTAGTTTGAAAAAACATTATCAGCACTACGATGTTGTCATCTGTGGTAGCGATCAAATATGGCGTATCGATCCACTTGACGGGTTTGGATCTGCATTTTTCTTAGACTTTATAGATAATACAACTGGTTGTCAAAAAATGAGCTACGCCGCCAGCTTTGGCGATACGAATAGTTTAAAACAAAATCGGGAGTCAATATCTAAACTACTTAAGGGCTTCGATAAAATTTTGGTTCGAGACTCTAATAGTTTACGGTTGGTAGAAGAAGAATGCAATCTTCCAGCAACAAAAGTTGTAGATCCAACACTCTTAATTAACTATGATGCGATCGCTGTACTACCAAAATTAAAAGAGAAATATCTTTTAATTTATAACCAAAAAGATTTTTCACTTTCAGAAGAAGATTTTATATTGTCAGTGGCTAAAAGAAAAAAATTAATTATAGTTTCTGTTGGTCAATTCAATAAAATAGCTGACGTAAATGTTATAGAAGTTGACCCTAAAGCCTGGCTGGGTTATTTCAAGAAAGCTAACTATATTGTAACTAATACCTATCACGGGACAATATTTTCTATACTTTTTAAAAAACAGTTTACTGTAGTGCTTGATGAGAACAAGTTAAATAAAACTGGTGACTTATTAAAAGATTATGGTTTAGAAGATCGGATCTTTTTAACCCAGTTATCAAACCAAAATTTAGAGTCTAGTTTGGTAGATATTAACTACAGTAAGGTTGAGCAAAAATTACAAGTAGCCGTAGCTAGTTCTAAAAAATATCTGTTTACAGCGCTTAAAAATAGAGAAGCTGTTAAAAATATATCCTAGGATAGTTACTTGAAAATTGATACAAGTAAAGCGATTGGTTTACTTGTATCTTTGCTGCGAGGGGGAGGAAAGATAAAAAATTCATTGTCGCGTAACAACACTGTCATAGCAGCTTCATATCAGGGTTATAGATTAATAAGAGTAAGCAACAGTTGCGATCGCTAAGTTCCAAAAAACCTAACTTTTATCAGCACTGCAAAATATACTACTCAATACATTTATTCTCAAAATGAACAATCAACAACAAGTTTCTTGGCGCAAAAGCGCAACTTATCTATCGTTAGTGCTACTAGGTGCGGGAGCAGCATTTTCTGGTAATTATCTGGCTGACAAAACCCAAACTGCGCCAGCAATTGCCGCTCCGGTAATTGCTAATAGTGCGATCGCTCAATTGCCCGGTGCGACTAATACTAATTTTGTCACCTCGGTAGTAGACCAAGTAGGACCCGCCGTTGTCCGCATAAATTCTTCGCGCACTGTAACTCGAAATTTACCTGAAGGGTTTGATAATCCCCGCTTGCGCCGCTTTTTTGGCGGTGACTTACCGCGATCGGGAAGTAGAGTTGAAAGAGGCACTGGATCGGGTTTTATTATTAGCAAAGATGGACAGATTTTAACTAATGCCCACGTTGTTGATGGCGCAACTAATGTAAACGTGATTTTAAAAGATGGTCGGCGCTTTACAGGTAAAGTGTTGGGAACTGATCCAGTAACGGATGTTGCAGTAATCAAGATTCAAGCAAATAATTTACCCACAGCTAAACTAGGTAATTCTGAAGGACTAAAACCTGGAGAATGGGCGATCGCCATTGGCAATCCTTTGGGACTTGATAACACCGTCACGACGGGAATTATCAGTGCTACCGGGCGTTCTAGCAGTGCTGTAGGAGTTCCCGATAAACGCGTGGCATTTATTCAAACGGATGCGGCGATTAACCCTGGTAACTCTGGAGGGCCGCTACTAAACCAGCGCGGTGAAGTAATAGGGATGAACACAGCGATTATTCAAGGTACGCAAGGCTTGGGTTTCGCTATTCCTATTAACACGGCGGGAAGAATTGCTAATCAATTAATTGCTCAAGGAAAGGTCGATCATCCTTACTTGGGAATTGAGATGGTAGCACTGACACCAGAAGTCAAGCAAAATTTTAACAGCGACCCTGATAGCAATTTAACTATTGCTGAAGATCGAGGCGTGTTAGTTGTCCGAGTTTTACCTAATTCTCCCGCCGCCGCTTCTGGGCTAAAAGCTGGAGATGTAATTCAAAGGCTAAACGGTCAAGCTGTAACTGACGCTGAGAGCATTCAGAAAGCTGTGGAAGAAGCGAACGTAGGTGGAAACTTGCGTTTAGACTTGCGGCGCAACGGGCAAACTATAGATGTAGCAGTACGTCCGGGTGCATTACCTGAGGTTCAGTAACTAAGCTAAAGGCAAAAAGAACTTAAACGTACTACCTTTACCAAATTCGCTTTCTACCGATATTTCGCCGCCTTGCAACTCTACTAAACGGCGAGATATAGCAAGCCCGATGCCCGTCCCTCCCGAATGACGCGATCGCGATCTATCCGCCCGATAAAAGCGCTCGAATATATGCGGTAGGTGTTCGGGAGCAATCCCAATTCCTGTATCTGTTACGGCTATCCACAATTTACCTGTTTCAGCCCAAGCAGAAAGTTTAATCGAACCAGAAATTGTATACAGCAACGCATTACCGAGTAAATTAACTAATATTTGCTCGGTTCTATCTATATCTGCCCATACTGACGGCAATTGAGGAGGACAATCTAAAAGTAGCAGGGGGCTAAAGAAGCTAATAAAGGACGCAGATTAACAGGCTGCAAATTAATTGCTAAATAACCCGCTTCAGCTTTGGAAAGTTCTTGTAAATCGTTAACTAACCGCTCTAAACGCTTGGTTTCAGTAGATAGCCGTAAATAGATGTCGGGCGTTGGATCTATTTCGCCCTCGGCTAATTCTTCTAAGTATCCCCGCACAATAGTTAAAGGTGTCCGCAATTCGTGAGTTAAATCGCTAATAAGTTCGCGCCGCCGTTGTTCTACCCCTTCTAAACTCGCGGTCATGCGGTTAAAACTAGCGCTGAGGCGATCGAGTTCGGGAATATCGCTATTTGGCAAACGTCGATCTAATTGTCCGGCGGCGATTTGACGGGTAATTTGTTCCATTTGAGTCAAGCTTTGCACAATTCGCCGCGATACCCAGTAACTTAAAGCTCCCGATGCGGTGGTGCTGACGACTAAAGACCAAAGCGTGCCGCGATACCAAGCATTTTCAAAGCCTTCAATTAGTTGGGGTCGAGCGTAACGCAAGCGATAACCCGTACCTTCAAGTTGTTCTAAACGCAGGACAAAAAAGCGCGGCGAAGAAACTTTACCAATAATTACTAAGCTAAGAATGCCCACCGTCATAACAAGAATGTGGGAAAGAAACAAACGCGATCGCAAATTCACCGATTTAAGTTTTTTGGTAAGTTAATAATTAATTAATCGAGTCTTCAAACTTGTAGCCTGCGCCAACAACGGTTTTAATAAATGTGGGATTGCTAGAATCTGGCTCTATTTTTTTTCGCAATCGGGCAACATGAGTATCTACTACTCGTTCGTCGCCAAAAAAGTCGCTACCCCAAAGTTTATCTATTAACTGGGTACGATTCCAAACTCGCCCCGGATTGCTGACAAATAAGGCTAATAAGTTAAATTCTAAAGTTGTCAGATCGAGAAGTTCCCCCGCCGCTTCTGTTAACTTGCGACTAGCCGATCGCCCATCTAGATCGATAATAAAGTGTTCCGTCTTATATACTTGAGCTTGTCCTCCTTGGCGGAGACTGCGGCGCAACAAAGCTCTAACTCTTGCCACTAACTCTCTAGGACTAAAGGGTTTAACTAAATAATCATCTGCGCCCGTAGATAAACCAATAACTCGATCGATTTCCTCTCCCTTAGCTGTGAGCATTAAAATATAAGGATCTTTTGCTCCTGGTTTTTGGCGGATTCTGGCACATAATTCTAGCCCATCTAATCCTGGCAGCATTAAGTCAAGAATAATTAAATCTGGCTGTTGCTCCTGAATTACCCGCAACGCAGTTAAACCATCTCGGCTGATGTGGCAGGAAAAGCCCTCTTTTTCCAATGATAGTTGGATTAGCTTGGCTATTTCCGGTTCATCTTCAACAATCAAAATATCCATACTGAGCTTTTAGCTTATTGGTACTAAGCTAACAAACTGGGCGTTGCTAAACCAAAGGATAAAGGGGACAAGGTGATAACAAGAAGGAGGGGTTGCTGCAAAGGGACGATCGTATCTAAATTCAGCAATGCTACAAACTGTTCGAGAAGAAGATACTTTTGGGTAATATAAGCGCAGATTACAAGATTTAGTTACATAAATCGACCCTTTAGCTAAAAAAACACCGTGTTAAACCAACGTACTCGAATTTGGCTGTGGGTAGCTGCATTAATAACTGGTTTGATGGGCATTGTCAACCTATTATCTGCTGTATCTTTGAGCTATTATGACCGGATTTTCTGGCTAAAAGAGTTTTTTCCTTTCCACCTCCGCGCCGGGGGTCATATATTTGCGGCAATTACTGGCTTTATGCTGCTGATGCTTTCGGCAAACTTGCTTCGACGCAAACGAGTAGCTTGGTTGCTGACGGTGGGGTTATTAATCGTGTCTATTGTCAGTCATTTAGTTAAGGGGTGGGACTACGAAGAAAGCATACTTGCTACTTTGTTACTCATACAGCTAATTTTGATGCGAAATGTATTTACAGCTTCCTCCGATCGCCCTTCTATTACTCAAGGAGTAAGAGTTTTAGTGGGTTCAATGCTGTTTACTTTGGCTTATGGCATTGCAGGCTTTTATTTACTCGATCGCCAATTCAGTGAAAATTTCAATCTTTCTACCGCAGCTATCCAAACTTTAGCAATGTTTTTTACAGAAGATAATGCTGGGTTGCAAGCTAAAACGCAGTTTGGCGAATTTTTTGCTAATTCAATTTATTTAGTAGGAGCGGTTACTCTTAGTTATGCTGTAGTCATGCTGCTACGCCCAGTTTTAGACCTTCACGGGGCGGATGATGCCGAGTGGCGACGGGCAAAAAAAATCGCTACCCAATACGGACGAACTTCTCTAACTCGCCTAGCATTATTAGATGACAAGACTTATTATTTTAGTCCGACGGGCGATAGTGCGATCGCCTATGTAGCTAAAGGACGCTGTGCAATTTCTTTAGGCGATCCGATTGGCGCAACTACCGATGTAAAAGAAGCCCTTATTGGTTTTCAACACTTTTGCGATCGCAATGATTGGTATCCAGCTTTTTATCAAACTTTGCCCGATAACTTGGATATATATAAATCCTTGGGTTTTCGCGTTTTACAAATTGGCGAGGAAGCGATCGTTAATCTCAATACTTTTACTTTAAAAGGTAAAGCTCACCAAAATTTAAGAACAGCAATTAATCGTTTAACCAAAACTGGGCATAAAGTGGAGTTTTACACTCCCCCTATTAATGACAGCTTACTATTGCAACTAAAAGAAGTTTCTCATCAATGGCTGCAATTAATGAAAGGAGGAGAAAAACGCTTTTCTGTTGGTTGGTTTACCGATGACTACGTGCGCGACTTGCATATAGCCGCCGTTCATACTCCTGATGGCAATATTTGCGCCTTTGCTAGTATCTTTCCTGCCTATCAAGGTAAACAAGCAAGCATCGATCTCATGCGACGGCTTACAGAGGTAGAAAATGGCACGATGGAGTTTTTGTTTGCTTCGATGTTGCAACACTTTCAAAAACTAGGCTATGACAGTTTCAACTTGGGTTTATCTGCACTTGCAGGTGTGGGAGATACTAAAGCCTCTCCTCAATTAGAAAAAGGCTTGCGCTATTTAAGCGCTCACCTCAGCAAATTTTATAACTTCAAAGGGCTGCATTCTTTTAAAGATAAATTTCAACCCCAATGGCAGCCGCGCTATTTGGTTTATCCTAGTTTCGCTACCTTGCCTAATGTAGTCATAGGACTGATTCGGGCGGATTCTGGCGATAGATTTTGGGATTATTTTAAGCCCGATATTTAACTAAGCTCCTGCAATTGTTCTAGCCGTGCTAATACCTCGCTGCTGTGGGCGGTGGGATTTACTTTGACAAAGGTTGCGCGCAAAATCCCTTGGGGGTCGATGATAAAGCTATGACGCACTGAGACAGCACCCAGCCAAGAACCATAAGCTTTACTGACTGACCCCGTAGTGTCTGCAAGTAAGGGAAACTTTAGCCCCTCTGAGTCGCAAAACTGGGCATGAGAATCTACCGAATCGGCGCTAATGCCAATAACTCGCATATTTTTTTCAGCGTATTTGGGTAAGTCTTGTTGAAACCGTCGTGCTTCTATAGTGCAGCCAGAGGTGAAGTCTTTAGGATAAAAGTAAACTACTAACCATTGACCGCGAAGTTCGCCAAGAGATATTTCGCCATCTCCGGTATTTGTAGGTAAAGTAAATTCCGGTGCAGGTTGATTGACATCGGGAAGTTTGCCACCCATGGCAAGTGCTAGGGGTGTATTTAACCAAGTAAGCATCAGGCAACTAGCAAGAAAAAAAGTTAGAATTGTGCGGCGCGATTGTGCAAAGCGCAGCGTTAAGAGCGATCGCATTTACGTATACCAATTATTAATATAAGTTTACAATTCTTTAGGTTGCAAACCTAAATCGACTTGTTCTGTTGTGTGACCGATCGCTTCTATATACTGACTATCAATTAAAAAAGTCCCTTTATTAAAACGTACTGCCCAATAATTTGCCGGACGGCGATCGCTGACTGTACCTTCTTCTCCTAGAGCGACGACATCGGGAGGGCGCAACATCGGCATAGGATCGGCAGTTTTGAGGTAAGGAGGTAGGGTGATAACTCGGACTTTTTCACCGATGACAAATTCTTTAGACATAGTTTTAATAATTTGCGAGAGCGGCTCTTTGTTGCCAGCGATTTACAGCTTTACCGATTACAGCTAATTCTGCCATTAAACTATCAAAGCGATCGGGAGTGAGAGATTGAGGCCCGTCAGATAGCGCTTTAGCAGGGTTGGGGTGGACTTCAATCATTAAAGCATCAGTACCCGCAGCGATCGCGCCCTTAGCCATAGAGGGGACATACTCGGCTCTCCCCGTACCGTGGCTGGGGTCGATGGCGATTGGTAGGTGAGTAAGACTCCGCAATACAGGAATTACTGATAAGTCTAAGGTATTACGAGCATACTGGCGGTCAAAAGTACGGATTCCGCGTTCGCAGAGAATGACGTTTTGATTGCCTGCCGCCATAATATATTCGGCTGCCATGAGCCATTCTTCAATAGTTGCAGACATCCCCCGCTTCAAAAATACAGGCTTTGGTTGCGCTCCTACTTTTTTGAGCAAAGAAAAGTTCTGCATATTACGAGCGCCGACTTGAACAATATCAGCGACGGCGGCAATTTTGTCGAGATCGGCCGTATCCATAACTTCTGTGATGATCCCTAATCCACTTGCCCTCCGGGCGGCAGCAAGTAGTTCTAAAGCACTCTCACCGTGTCCTTGGAAAGCGTAGGGCGAGGTGCGGGGCTTGTAGGCTCCACCGCGTAGAAATTGCGCTCCGGCGGCTTGGACGCGCTGGGCGGTTTCTACAATCATTGTTTCATTTTCTACCGAACAAGGTCCGGCGATCGTTACAATCGGGTGGTTTTGCCCAAAATGCACCGCTCCGTTAGGGGTATTAACTACGACTTCGCTTGCTTGTCCGTGTCGAAATTCTAAGCTGGCGCGTTTAAATGGCTGCTCTACGCGCATTACTTGCTCGATCCAAGGACTTAGTTCTTGCATTTGCAAGGGATCGAGACTAGCTGTTTCGCCTACTAAACCGAGGACGACTTTATGTTTGCCGACAATTTTTTCGGCAGTAAGTCCTCTACTACTTAGTTCTTCGCTGATGCGGGCAATTTCCAAATCCGGCGAACCAGCTTTCATGACAACAATCATGGCAATTTCCTCGATCGAACAATGCAGTTATTTAATTGTAGAAATAGTTTTATTTAAAGGGGGAGAGCAAGCGCAAATTGATATTTTGTTATTTCAAGTTTGCGATCGCTCTAACAAACATACTTTGAGTCTTAGACGTTTTTCTGCCGCGTTGCTTTCCAAGCTGCCAGCATCCGTCCCCAGTTTAGAGCAAATTCTTGTACCCCTAGCTTACTTCCGGCGACTTCTTCATCCCAGGAGGCAGAAAGAATACCATAAGTTACTCCCAAGACGCTTAAACCCAAGAACCCCATACTCGCAGCTAGAACTAAAACCCCAGGCGGTTTAAAACCGTGACTAATTGTTACATAGCCACCAATCAAAGTCGCCATGCCTAAAACTGTTGGTACGCCACAAAACACTGCCATGCGCCGCGCCATACGGTCGCTTACTACTTTTGGTAGTGCCATTTCTTCCTTAGTAAAGGGTGGCTTGTTAGCTTCTTTTTTGGTGCTTACTGGGGCTTTTTGGGGCTTGTAGTTGCTTTTGATTTTTTTGTTAGCCTCAGATGGGGAGGCTTTAGGTACTTTTTTTGGTTCAAAAGGCAAGGGCTTGCGATCGCTTTCCGTAGCCATAGTAACTACTCCTTAACCGCGAATTCCCAATCGAGCAATCAAGGCTTGATACTTCTCGCGGTTTTGCTTTTGTACGTAAGCTAACAACCGCTTGCGCTGACCGATTATTTTTAATAATCCCCGACGCGATGAGTGATCTTGTTGATTTGCACGTAGGTGTTCGCTCAAACGGGTAATTCTGTCCGTCAGCATAGCAATTTGGACTTCCGAGGAGCCAGTATCAGTCTCGTGGACTTGATAGCTACTAATTAATTCTTGTTTGCGCTGTTGTGTCAGTGCCATAAAAATTCGATTTATTTGATAATGCAGCAGTTTACTATACTACCACAGCCTTATTAAATGAAACAGATTCCCTAATTATGCGGCTAGTTGTCAGGGGGCTTTTTGGGGCATTGCTAAACTTGGATATATTTTTTTGTAGATTTCTCCTCGTCTCCCCTAACTTAAGTTTGCGATCGCTTAATGTCCTTTGAACACCGACTCGACGGTAGATTTAATTGAGTTACGAGCTTCTTTAAGCTTCTGGGCGATTGGCTGTTGTTCGTGTAAAAATATACGCGCGCAGTTGCGTCCCGGCATTCCTGAAATCGAACCGCCAGGATGAGTCCCCGCGCCAGTTAAAAACAATCCCTCAATTGGTGTTTTGTAATTGGCAAGTTCTGGCAAGGGGCGGAAAAATACCATCTGATCGAGGGTCATATCAATATGATAATAATTGCCTTTATAAGCTCCCAAACGCTCGCCAAGTTCGGCGGGACTTTCCACCCGACGGGCAATAATTGCGTCTTTAACGTTGGGTGAATAGTCAGCTAATTTGTCAATTACTCGATCTGCAACTTTGTTTTTTAGTTCGTCTGTCCAACCTGTACCCTTCAAACCCGTACCTTCCGCGCCAGCAATTTGATAAGGAGCAAAAAATTCAATCCAAGCTGTATGCTTGCCTTGGGGAGCCATTGAAGGATCGAGCATAGTCGGGACGACTAAATACATAGAAGGATCAGAATCGGGAATTTCGCCCAAAGTACACTTACTATGAGCTTGTTCGACGTGAGTAACAGAATCGGCAATTAGCACCGAACCAATCAAATAGCTGTCATCGTGGTTGTGATGCTCAAAGTTGAGGGGTTTATTTAAAGCTAAGTCAATTTTGAGGATAGTTTCGTTGTTGTTGACTATGCGGCGAGCTAGTCTTTCGCGCAGATTTGGATCGGCGCTATTAACGTCACTGGCATCTATCAGTTGCAAAAATACTCTTTTAGCATCGATGTTTGAAATTACGCCTTTGTTGGCGCGGTATTCGACCCCTCCGGCTACGCGCACACCTACGGCTCGACCATCATCAATTAAAACCTTTTCTACGTGTTGATCGGTAAGAACTACTCCACCTTTGCTTTGCACTAACTTTAATAAAGCTTGTACGAGCGCCCCCGTACCCCCACGAGGTCTAGCCATGCCTGGATCGTGACGCATCGCCATCATAATTGCACCAACGGCATTAGTTTTTTGCGAAGGCGGCGCACCAAGTTCGGCGCACAATCTAGCTAGAGGGGCTTTAAGAAATTCGCTATCAAACCACTCGTTGAGGACATCCTCGCCGCTACTAAGCATTGTCCGAATAAAGTCTAGGGTTTTAGCCGGAGAACCAATGACGGAAAATAAATCTTTTAGCTTTTTGATATCGTAATTTCCAGCAATATCAATAATAGATTTTGGCGGAGCATTGAACATGGGAATCATTGCACCTAAAGCCCGTTGCCAAAATTCTGTGTATTCGCGGTATTTTTGAGCATCGCGATCGCTATATCTACCAATTTCCGCGCAAGTTTTTTCTAAAGACTTATGCCCCAAAAAGTATTTACCGTCAGGGTGGGGACAAAATACGACCGGATCGCATTCTAAGTAATTTAGCCCGTACTTCTCTAGTTCTAGTTCTTGAACAACAGGGCCTAAATGGATAAATTCATGATCGATCGCGCAAAGATTAAACTTAAATCCTGGTGCTTCCTGCGGTAGGGATTCTTCTGTAGTTGCTGCACCCCCTGGAACTGAACGCTTTTCTAGCAATAAAACGCTATAACCAGCTTTAAGTAAATAGGCAGCACAGACCAAACCATTATGTCCGGCTCCAATAATCACAACATCGTAAGATTGCATCGCGTCGGCTCCAGGTATCCATATTTACCGATCTTAGGAAAAAGTTATCCAAGATACAATCAATCCCCAGTTATAAAGTGCGATTACCCAAACAGTAGCGCCAAAGGCGATCGCTTTGATACTCAAACTTGCGGTATTTCTCTTACATGGGCTTCTGTATATAAAATTAGCTTACCTGGGTTTACTTCCAACTCCTTAATGCGGAGTGCCATTTTTTCTAATTCAATAAACGGCAATTGCGTTAGCTGCTTCATTTTCCCTAACAAGGCTACAGCTAAGTCTAAAGAGATGTTTTGCCCGTTAGTACACCTAAAACTTTCAACTAATACTGGCTGCTGATGGGTTCGGGGTCGAATTACAGCATTAAATCCTAATTGCCTAGTTTTACCCTTTTCCTCTAGCAAAGCACTGCCATTGACTTCAATTTTATTCTCGCTAGGTAGCAATAACTCTAGTTGTTGCATTGCCATAGTCACAATCTGCCCATCTACATCCAACTCTAGCTTTTGCATCTGATTTTTAACATAATCAGAGCTTAGAGTCCGATTGAGATCCTCTTGGGTAAGAATAAATTTGGCGATCGCATCTACTGGGTGCGTTAATTCTATTTGCCCAAATAAAGCGCTCAGGGGGTCAACAGCAACGTTGTCTAGGTGCAACTCCATTTCTTGCACGCGGATGTCTTCTTGAAGCACCAAGCCCTGTCCAGACACTTCAACAGAATCGGCTTGTCCTTGAATGACTTTGAGGATGTCGGTGCGAACATCTACAGAAATTTTTTCGGCGGCATCTAGTTGACTAGATAACCCTGCTTGGGCTGCTAGGGCGATCGCTTGCTCGTCTAGTCGGGGATCGGACATAAAGTAACTACTTGTCTAGGCTGTACTACTGCCTAATCTAGATGCTGGAACTAAGGAAGGTATCTGCATCGCGATGGATTCTAACAATGCCGATTTTTGTACCTAAGCTTAAACCCATGCAAATGTATTATCTGCATGGGTTTAAATTTGCAACGCTAACTAAAAACTAGATTTAACAGTTTTTTAGATGTCTGGAGGCAAGATTACTTTATCAATGACGTGAATTACGCCATTACTAGCTTGAATGTCTGGTTGAACTACTTTTGCTTCGTTTACGGAGACACCCGTTGCCGAATCTACTTTAACGTTAATAGAACCGCCTTCTACAGATTTTACGGCTCCAGATTTTAAATCAGTAGATGTAACTTTTCCAGGAACTACATGGTAGGTCAAAATCTTGACTAATAGCGCTTTGTTCTCTGGCTTCAATAATTCTTGTAGCGCCTCTTGAGGCAATGCTGCAAAAGCTTGATCGTTTGGCGCAAACACGGTGAATGGGCCCGCACCTTCTAAAGTTGTAGTCAAATCTGCTGCTTTCAAAGCGGCGGTGAGTGTTTTAAAAGAACCGTTAGCTGCCGCTAATGCTACTAAATTTTCCGTTCCCGTTGATGCCCCAGGACTACTTTCGGCGGGGGCGGGAGTAGATGGTGCAGGGGTAGTAGCATCGGGAGTTGTTGGCGCTGGGCTAGTTTCTGGAGTAGAAGGACTAGTTTCTGGAGTTGTTGCGGCTCCACCAGAACGGTTATAAGGAGGTTCATTAAAAATACTTGGTTTAGGATTAAGCACTCCTCCACCGGACTGCTGCGCCTGTAAAGGGAACCCAATCAAAACGCTGGCGCTGGCAATTCCCAGGATGTAAGTTACTTTTTTCAGCAAATTACTACTAGTGTGCTTTTGGTTTTTAATCACTGTTGTTTTCCTCTTATTTATTTCTGGCACTTGATAAGTTTTACAACATTTGCCTATCACTGTACAAAGCTTTTGCAAAAAACACAACACACATCTAGCTAAAGACTGTTATTTTTCCACCTTCTGTAAGTTTGACTATCGGCATGAAACTTTTTTGCGTTTAAGCATTTGTTAATAGTTAACGAGTTATCGGTTAACTAAGTTCTGGCAATTTTAAAAAACAAAAATCTAAGAAGTTTTGTTGCTTGACTTATTTTGTAAACAATAAAATAAATAACTAGATAAAATTCCCAAAACTGATTGACAAAAAGGGGAATTTCTATGCCTTTAGGTTCTTACTTACGATAGAGTGAAATCAATAATTGCGAGTGATAACTTATACATAAGGAAGCAGAAATAGTAAAAATAACAGGAGAAAGTAGATATGGGAATTTTAGCATGGGTTGTTTTAGGTTTAATTGCTGGTGCGATCGCTAAAGCGATTTATCCCGGACATCAAGGTGGCGGCATTCTCGCTACGATGGTTTTAGGTATTTTAGGGGCCTTAGTTGGAGGCTGGATTGGTGGCAACTTCTTCGGTGGGGTCGGTGCTGCAGCATCTTTCGGAGCTTTAACTTTACCAAGCGTTATTTTTGCAGTAATTGGCGCAATCGTTTTATTGTTCATCTGGGGTTTGGTAACTCGCCGGACTGCGTAACAAATTAATGTAAAATCTGAATAAGTTTATTACTCTCTCATCAATGGGATGAGAGAGTAATTACTATTAGAAATAAATTTATTATTGATAGTAAACCTAACTTAAAATTATTAAATTAAAGCCAAATAACTAGAGCATCAAAAAAAGTGAATTTTGCCGAAGATGGCATAATTCTTGGCAAAAACTACGCATTTTAAGGAATCATATAATAAGTAGATTATTATTGCTTTCATTGGGAGCAATCAGTTAAAAGGACGGGCAAAATGATTGAATTGTACCAGTTTGAACTATCGCAGTATTGCGAGAAAGTCCGACTAATCCTAGACTACAAAGGTTTAGACTACCGCAAAATTGAAGTTACTCCAGGAATTGGACAAGTAGAGCTATTTCGGTTAACTGGTCAGCGCAAAGTCCCAGTAATTAAAGACGGTGCAAATATTATCGCCGATTCAACGGCGATCGCTAAATATTTAGAACAGAAGTATCCCGATCGCCCATTACTACCCACTGACCCCAAACAAAGAGGGTTATGCTGGCTGATCGAAGAATGGGCAGATGAATCAATTGGAGCAAAAAGTCGTAAAGCTTTATTTGGCGCTCTAAGTCAAGATCAAAACTTCCGCAAAGCTTTACTGCCAAATACAACGCCCGATTTATTAAAAGGATTAGTAGAGTCCGTCCCCAACGATGTATTGAAAATTTTAGGATTTGGCGTAGGCGCAAGTCCCGATCTTGTAAAGTCTGCCGAAACTGACTTAAAGCAAGACTTAGAATCATTATGCTTGCTTTTAGCAAATAGCTCTTACCTAGTAGGCGATCGCACTACTTTAGCCGATCTATCGGTAGCTGGGGTATCGATGCTGCTGAAGTTTCCCGATGGTCCTTATTTAGATTTACCTGCCAATGTCAAAGGAAAAGGCGTACCAGGGTTAGCTGATAACCCAGTTTATCAGCCATTTTTCACCTGGCGCGATCGCTTGTATAGTCAGTATCGCAAACTTACTCCAGGTTCCTCCACTACTACAGGCTCCGCACCGACAGCGATTAATATTGATTAAAGTAGTACAAAAATATTCTTTATTCCGGCTTTAATGGCTGACAGCTTGCCGTCAAAGGCTATAAGATAAGCCAATAACCCACGCAGTGCAAATAACCGCATGAATTTGGGACAGCCATTAGGTTCGGTTACACAAGGATCGCTCAGTGAAGGCTTAGAGGTGCGCTTGCATCCCGATGTCTTGGTAGAAGATATGCGCGTCGGTAAGTTCCTCGTAGTCGAGGGCATGAAATCGCGGTTTTTTTGTATGTTGACAGATGTATGTTTGGGAACCTCTAGCCAGCGAATTGTCGCCAATCCGCCTTTGCCTAGCGATGATTTTATGCGCGAAGTTTTGGCGGGAAGCGGTACTTACGGAACCATCGACCTCACGCCGATGCTGATGTTTACCCCGGAATCTGAGGAACCATCTAGTATCCATAATGGCAAAGCCGAATCTAACGGTGTCAATGGATTAGCCTCGTTTCAACCCCAAAGTAGCAGCAATATGGAACTGCTACCTGTTAAAACCATTCCCAGTCACTTCAGCCAAGTTTACGATGCCAGCGAACGCGATTTTAGAGCCGTATTTGGCTGGGAAGACGACCCCCAAAGACGCAATTTTGCGATCGGTCAACCGCTTGACATGGATGTGCCGATTTGTATTGACCTCGATCGCTTTGTCGAGCGTAGTAACGGGGTATTTGGTAAGTCTGGAACGGGTAAATCTTTTCTGACTCGCTTGCTACTGTCGGGGATTATTCGCAAACAAGCGGCGGTGAACTTAATTTTTGATATGCACTCCGAATATGGCTGGGAAGCAGTATCGGAAGGCAAGCAATTTAGCACCGTTAAGGGCTTGCGCCAGCTATTTCCCGGCAAAGTTCAAGTTTACACCCTCGATCCTGCTTCTACCAAGCGCCGAGGCGTGCGCGATGCCCAGGAACTTTATTTAAGTTACGACCAGATTGAAGTTGAAGACATTATGCTGGTACGCAACGAACTCAACTTGTCGGAGGCAAGTTTAGAAAATGCCACAATTCTCCGTAATGAGTTTGGCAAGTCTTGGATTACTCAGCTTTTAGCTATGGGTAACGAAGAAATAGAAATGTTTTGCCAGGAGAAACGGGGTAACAAGTCCTCAATTATGGCATTACAACGCAAGTTATTACGCCTAGAGGATCTTAAATATATGCGGACGGCTTGCCCGCATAACTATATAGATAAAATTTTGGCTTCCTTAGACGCGGGCAAGCACGTTGTGATTGAATTTGGCTCGCAGTCAAATATGCTTTCCTATATGCTGGCAACTAATACCATATCTCGACGCATCCATCACTCTTACGTCCACAAAGCCGAGAAATTTTTACAAAGCAAAAATCCGTGCGATCGCCCTCATCCATTGGTAATTACTATTGAAGAAGCTCACCGTTTTCTCGATCCGGCTACGGTAAAGCAAACTATTTTCGGAATTATTGCCCGCGAAATGCGAAAGTATTTTGTCACTTTGTTAGTTGTAGATCAGCGTCCATCGGGAATTGATAACGAAGTAATGTCCCAAATTGGTACGAGGATCACAGCTTTACTCAATGATGAAAAAGACATCGAGGCAATTTTTACTGGCGTATCGGGAGGGCAAGCCTTGCGTAGCGTCCTTGCCAAACTCGATTCCAAGCAACAAGCACTAATTCTCGGTCACGCCGTACCCATGCCTGTCGTAGTGAGAACGCGCCCTTACGACCAAACTTTCTATACCGAAATTGGCGATGTTGCTTGGGAAGAAAAGCCTGACGAGGAAGTATTTGCTGCCGCCCAACTAGCCCAAGCTGACCTGGGATTTTAGCCTTTGGTAATATCTCACCATCTCTAAGCTACGATCGGTACGGTTATCCGGTGGCTGGAAAGCACGTATTTCTTCTCAAGTCAAGTCATCATATATAAGTAAGTGCGATCGCCTCTTTCATTCAAAGGGCGACTAATAACGCATCTTGATAAAACTTGTGCAAATAACCAAATTTATAATAGAATAAAGTCATAACGACTTCGATTAACCAAGTTTCAGAGCGATCGCATTTCTAACGGACGGGAAACTTATCCTAGAGAAGCAACGTCTCTACACCTTCTGTAGGATGTACGCAACCGCACTAATTAGTTAATGTCCAGTTAGAAATAAGTCCTAATTCCCGTCCTGTTTTAGCCATTTAGCATTTTAATTGTCTACGGAGTTGACGACGCACAAATGCCCACTGTTAACACCACTACCGAAACCACCAAAACCAAATTTACGGCAGATATGGTTCGTACCTATCTGCGGGAGATTGGTCGCGTACCTCTGCTCACCCGCGAACAAGAAATTATTTACGGCAAGCAAGTACAACAAATGATGTCGCTCCTAGAAGCTAAAGAAGCTCTGGCAAAACAAATGCACAGGGAACCAACTGCTGAAGAATGGGCGACTAATGTAGATATCGCCGCCACTGAGATCCCAGAAACTATTAAACGCGGTAAAAGAGCCAAGCAAAAAATGATTGAGGCGAACTTGCGCTTGGTAGTTGCGATTGCCAAAAAATACCAAAAGCGGAACATGGAATTTTTGGACTTGATCCAAGAAGGTACTATGGGGCTAGAGCGCGGCGTGGAAAAATTCGACCCTACGCGCGGTTATAAGTTCTCTACCTACGCTTATTGGTGGATACGTCAAGCAATTACTCGCGCGATCGCTCAACAAGCCCGCACGATTCGATTACCTATTCACATTACCGAAAAGCTGAACAAAATTAAAAAAGTCCAGCGAGAACTAGCGCAAAAATTAGGGCGGAGTCCTAACGCGAATGAAATAGCAACAGCCTTAGAGTTAGAACCCGCTCAAATTCGCGAGTACCTGAATCTTGCTCGTCAGCCAGTATCTTTGGATATCCGAGTCGGCGACAATCAAGATACAGAATTGCAAGACTTGTTAGAAGATGATGGGCCTTCGCCGGATCATTTCATGACCCAAGAGGCATTGCGCCAAGATATAGATAATTTACTTGCCGAACTCACACCCCAGCAGCGCGAAGTAGTGAGCTTGCGCTTTGGATTGCAAGACGGTAACGAATTATCTTTAGCTAAAGTAGGCGAGCGGCTCAATCTTAGTAGAGAAAGAGTCCGTCAACTAGAACATCAAGCTTTGGCACACTTACGCCGCCGTCGCGAGAACGTGCAAGAGTACATTGCAAGCTAAGGCTTAGTCATTTTTTATTCAATGAATTGCGTACCTCCTAATACTTAGGAGGTATTTTTTATATTTAAGTATTTTATTTATTCTTCTAAGTAATTTTTGTCAATCTTTGCCTAATAATTAAGCTTTTTTACGGAAAGCAAAGTATCACTTTTGAAGTATCAATAAAGCATAACTAATTGGGTATGCTGTAAATATGGCTGAACTACCACCCACCAGCTTAGAGCTAGATAATTAAAAGGAACCGATGATGCTTAACTATATCGATAATTTGTTTTCAGGACGGCATCACAGCAGAACTCCTCTAGCCAGCTTACTATTGGTTACAAGTCTTTTTATAGGAGTAGCTACACCAGCCTTAACTCAGGAGCTACCAAGTATAAATACGTATAAAATTTCTGTCCGTAGTGAAGGATTAAGTAAAAACACGTATGAAGCCAAAGGTAAGTTACCGCAAAAAGACGGAGTTTACTTATATGGTCAATCACCCAAACCTCAACAAATCGGACATGAATACATAGTAATTGAGGTCAATAAAGGTAGAGCCGTAGGTGCATTTTATCTACCCAATTCAGAATTTAATTGTTTTAACGGTACGCTAGAAGCAGGAAAATTGGCTTTGTTACTAGCTAATGGGCCGGAAACCGAAGCCTATCCCGAAGACCTAAGTAATAACGCGGACGCTCCCCAAGTAGCTGCTTTAGGCGATCGCTCTTGGGGCGAAAATGGTAGCAATGAGCTTACTACGCCTTATTCTGTAGCCCTGCAAAACTATCATCAGCTATCGGCAGTTAGTGCCAGCGACAAGCAGATTTTGGCAGCTTGCAAAAGTAACTATCAAGGTAGTGGTGGTGAGTAGATTTACGGAAGTTGGCAGCGAGTAAAACAAAGAACGGTTTTTAAAGTTAAGATCGACTATCCCTAACGAAAGGTTTTGCTCAGTGCCAAAATCTAGCCCATGGAAGCATCTTTTCAAATAACTTTAACGATCGCGATTGCTGTAATTGCAGGTATCGGCGCTCAAGTAATTGCCGAATATCTCAAAGTACCCAGTATTGTATTATTGCTGCTGTTTGGGATTTTGCTAGGCTCCGATGGTACGGGTTTGCTGCATCCCCAATTGCTTGGTGCAGGATTGGAAGTGATTGTCGCCCTAGCAACGGCGGTGATCTTGTTTGAAGGCGGGCTAAGTCTAGAAATGCGCGACTTGGGGAAAGTCTCTGGCAGTCTGCGTAACCTAGTGACGATTGGGCCGCTAATCACGTTAATTGGTGGGAGCATGGCAGCCCATTGGCTAGGGGAATTTCCGTGGGCGATCGCTTTTTTGTATGCAGCTTTGGTAGTGGTTACTGGCCCGACGGTAGTTAGTCCGCTATTGCGCCATGTAAAAGTAGATCGTCAAGTAGCTACTCTTTTAGAAGGAGAGGGGGTTTTAATCGATCCTGTAGGAGCAATTCTTGCGGTTGTTGTTCTAGACACAATTTTAAATGGGGAGGCGGCTCCTGTTTTAGCCCTAAGCGGTTTAGTTTTGCGTCTGGGAATTGGCGGCGCAATTGGGGCAGTGGGTGGTTGGTTGTTGAGTTTGATGTTTAAACGCGCTCATTTTATTTCTGACGAGCTAAAAAACTTAGTAGTTTTAGCTGGGTTATGGGGTTTATTTGCTTTAGCGCAATTAATTCGTAGCGAGTCGGGGTTGATGGCTACGGTGGTAGCGGGGGTTGTACTGGGTTCGTCTTCTATCCCTGAAGAAAGGTTACTGCGGCGCTTCAAAGGACAATTGACTATTCTTGGCGTTTCGGTGCTATTTATTTTGCTGTCGGCGGATTTATCGATTGCGAGTATATTTGCCTTGGGCTGGGGTAGCTTGTTTACGGTGTTGGTGCTGATGTTTGTAGTGCGTCCAATTAATATTGCGGCGTGTACTTGGAATAGCGGCTTGAACTTGCAGCAAAAGTTATTTTTATGCTGGGTTGCACCTAGGGGAATTGTCTCTGCGTCGGTGGCTTCTTTATTTTCGATTTTGCTAACCGAGCGGGGAATTAATGGCGGCGACTCTATTAAAGCTTTGGTGTTTCTGACGATTATTATGACGGTATTTTGTCAAGGCTTAAGCGCTGGAGTGGTGGCTAAGTGGCTGAAAATTGCTTCTACCGAAGCAACGGGTGCGGTAATTGTGGGTTGCAATCCTTTGAGCCTTTTAGTTGCGCGGTTATTTCAAGAGCGAGGCGAATTTGTCGCTATTATCGACACCGATCCTTTGTCTCGCCAGCAAGCAGAAGCAGAAAATATACCTTTTTTCTTGAGTAGTGCTTTAGACCCAGAAGTGTTGGAGGAAGCGGGACTTGGTTCGATAGGTACATTTGTTGCTATGACGAGTAATGGGGAGGTAAATTTTGTTTTGGCGCAAAGAGCGGCAGAAGAATTTAATCCTCCTAGAGTTTTAGCCGTGTTTCCTCGCGATCCAGTGGTGAATAATGGCAGTAATACAACAAAAATTAGTCAAGCGTTTTTGCCAGAATTAGCCATCAAAACTTGGAATGATTATTTAACCGATGGCAGAGTTAAGTTAGGCACGACAACGCTAAACGAGCCAGGGCTGGAGCTTCAACAGGCACACTTGCAAGCGTTGGCTAGAGCGGGGGAATTAGTGCCTTTATTTGTCGAAAGAGAAGGGCGAAGTCAAATAGTTTCGGCAAGTGATGAATGGATTGAGGGCGATCGCATTATTTATCTGTTGCACGATCCCAGACCATTATTGTTAAAACGTTTATCTGGCGAACGACCATCAAGCCGCTTGACGTTGGAGAAGCTGGCAGCCGTTGAAGAAGTTCCGATTACTTATTAAGCCTCAAAAAGTGAATAGTCTTTTGCCCCAATGCTGGGGGAACCGGATTTCTAAAGTCTAAAAAACTTTTTTCTTTAGTCGGCTCCGTCCGACTTGAGCTATCAGCTTGAAATTTGTACCTAGACGGGCTAGGACTTCATTGCTGTGCTTTACTTCTGGCTAACAAAGGCGCTGCGCTTAACAACTTTTGCGTGTAGGGATGCTGAGGATTATTAAAAATGTCTTCGGTATAACCAATTTCGACAATTTGCCCCGCTTGCATGACAGCAATGCGATCGCACAAAAATCTCGCGACAAATAAGTCATGAGTAATAAATAAATACGTTAATTTATATTCCTTTTTCAAGTCCAACATTAAATCTAATACTTGGGCTTGAATACTCGCATCGAGCATACTTACAGGTTCATCGCAAATTAAGAGTTTGGGGTGCGTAATTACGGCTCGCGCGATCGCTACTCTTTGTTGTTGTCCTCCTGATAATTGCGATGGATAACGTTCGTAATATTCCTCGGCTGGAACTAAACCTACTTTGTTCAATATCTTCATTACTTGCTGCGACGCTGAAGATTCTGGGGTTTCTAGTTTGTGAATCAATATAGGATCGGCAATATTTTCGCCCACTGTCATCATTGGATTTAGACAAGCATGGGGATCTTGAAATACCATTTGCATTTGTCGCCGTTGCTGTAATAGGTTTTGCCGCGACAAGGTAGTTAGTTCGATGTCTTGCAGTTGTACTTTGCCCCCGGTAGGATGTATTAGCTGCAATATGGTACGAGATAGGGTACTTTTGCCGCAGCCAGATTCGCCTACAAGTCCTAAGATTTCCTCGGAGTATAGTTCTAAATTGACATTATCTACCGCTTTAATAGTTTGCTCTTGTACTTTCAAAAATCGCTCAATAAAATTTGGTTCAATTGTGTAATGCTGCTGCAAATTTGTAATTTTGAGGAGCGGCGAAAGAGCATTTTCTTGGTTAAACTTGGGTTTTTTAGCATTCTCGTGCAAACGCAAGGCTGCCTTTAAGAGGCGTTGCGTATATTCATGCTGGGGATTCTCTAAGACGCTTTTAGACTTGTCTATTTCAACTAACTTACCCTGATTCATTACGCCAATGCGATCGCAGTATTCCCCTACTAACGCCAAATCGTGGGATATCAACAACAGCGCCATTTCTCGCTCTTGGCACAATCGCGTTAATTCCGTAAGAATTTGGGCGGCGACAGTTACATCTAAGCTGGTAGTAGGTTCGTCGGCAACAATGAGCTTGGGGTCGAGCAATAATGCTAAGGCGATCGCTACTCTTTGTCTCATACCGCCGCTAAATTCGTGGGGGTACTGATTCCAGCGATTAGGCGGAATATTGACAGCTTCAAGGGTGGAAATTGCTCTTTCTTTGGCTTGCTTGGCAGATAATTGGGGCAAATGCGATCGCAAAGTTTCGGTGCAGTGTTTGCCAATCGTCATCAGGGGATCTAATCTTGTCATGGGATCTTGAAATACTAGCGCTACGGCTTCCCCGCGAAACTTCTGCACTTGGGCGCTATTCATTTCAAAAACTGGCACTCCATCAAAGTGTACCTTACCTTCAATTTGCGATGATGGTGGTAGCAATCGCATAACGGCTCTACCCAAGGTTGATTTACCACAGCCCGATTCGCCTACAAGACCCAAGCGATCGCCTGGTTTTAAGCTTAAAGATACATCGTCTATTGCCCAGGTAGTCTGCTCTTTTAGGCGGCGTTGGGGATAGGCTACTTTGAGGTTTTCTATGCTGAGTAGGGATTTCATGTTTTACGAACTTTGGGTTAATTGCACGATGGCGTGGCAATATTTAAGTAAGGTGGGAAGGCGCTCGCGTAGTTGATTTTGTCTATTTGCGGCGGTTTCTGGTACTCTGGCTGCTTGCAAAAATCTTACATCCATTCCGATTAATTGCAACTGTTTGCTAATTTCCGTTTGGTAGGAGCGGATTTGATAATTTTCTACTGGCTCTAAATTTAATATCTGTTGCTGAAAAAATTGCTGGGCGGTTTGGTGAACTTGGCGTAACTCTTGAATATCTTGCTTTTGAGATGTGGCTTGTAGTTGCTCTAAAAGTTGGGCAAATTGCTGATATTGTTGTTGATATTCTGGCAACATTGGGCTAGTTAGCATAAGATTAATGTAAAGAATTTTGCCCGATAAATAGATTTTAGAGGTTTAGCATCCAATTGCTACTCTACACATATTTTTTATTACCTGCGCCGAATATTTTTTGGCACAATTGGCGCTACTATTGACAAACCTAATAATTTTTTGCTTTGTCGCTCCCCAAAAGCGATCGTTTCCCTTAATAGTTCTACCCTAAATAAGTTAATTGCAGCCCCAATCCCTATGAATGCCGTTGCTTCTACTACTTCCTTTGATTGCGTTATTCCTGATTGGTTACAAAAGTGTTTAATCACATCATCAGATAATGATTCTAGCGATGCGGCGATTGTTTGCCGTGCTTTTGAGTTTGCTTACAAACTCCACGAAGGACAGTATCGCAAGTCTGGCGAACCTTATATTTGTCACCCGGTAGCAGTGGCTGGTTTATTGCGCGATTTGGGCGGTGGTGGAGCGATGATTGCGGCGGGTTTCCTCCACGATGTTGTTGAGGATACAGAGATCACGATTGAACAATTAGAAGAAATATTTAATCCTGAAGTCCGGCAATTGGTAGAAGGGGTAACTAAACTATCTAAGTTTAATTTTTCTAGCAAAACGGAAAGTCAAGCTGAAAACATCCGACGAATGTTTTTGGCAATGGCTCAAGATATACGAGTAATTGTAGTCAAGCTTGCCGATCGCCTGCACAATATGCGGACGCTGGAACACTTAGCCGATGAAAAGCGCCGTCGGATTGCTCAAGAAACGCGCGATATTTTTGCTCCTCTTGCTCATAGATTGGGGATTGGACGTTTTAAGTGGGAGTTAGAGGATTTAGCTTTTAAGTACATAGAACCTGATGCTTATCGGCAAATTCAAGACTTGGTTGCCGAAAAACGCGGCGATAGAGAAGCAAGACTTGCCAAAGTTACTGAGGTATTAAAAGCTAGGCTAGAACAAGCTGGAATTAGATATACCGATATTAGCGGTCGTCCCAAGCATTTGTATGGCATTTATCAAAAAATGCAGCGCCAACAGAAAGAATTTAACGAAATTTACGATTTGGCAGCAATTCGGATTGTCGTGCAAACAAATGAAGAATGTTACCGAGCTTTAGCTATAGTTCATGACGAATTTAAACCGATTCCAGGGCGGTTTAAGGACTATATCGGCTTGCCAAAGCCAAATCGCTATCAATCTCTGCATACGGCGGTTGTAGGCTTTACGGGGCGACCTGTAGAGTTACAAATTCGGACGATAGAAATGCACCATATTGCCGAGTATGGAATTGCCGCTCACTGGAAGTATAAGGAAAAAGGCAGCACTTATACGCAAATGGCTCCAGGGGAGGAAAAGTTTACCTGGCTAAGACAGTTAGTAGAAGGACAAAACGATCTTAAAGACGCTCAAGAGTATTTGGAAAGCGTCAAAGATAATTTGTTTGAAGATGATGTTTATGTGTTTACTCCTAAAGGCGATGTCATTGCTTTGAGTCCCGGTGCAACTACGGTAGATTTTGCCTACCGGATTCATACTGAAGTTGGGAATCGTTGTAGTGGCGCGCGCATCAACGGACGGATGGTAACGCTAGATACGCAACTCAAAAATGGCGATATTGTCGAAATTCTTACCCATAAAAACAGCCATCCCAGCTTAGATTGGTTGAATTTTGCCCGGACATCGGCGGCAAAAAACCGGATTAGACAATGGTACAAGCGATCGCACCGAGACGAAAATATTGCTCGCGGTCGAGATATGTTAGAAAAAGAAATGGGCAAAACTGGCTTTGAAGCTTTGCTCAAATCCGCGCCGATGGAGCAAGTAGCCCAAAAGTGTAACTATCACAGTGTAGAAGACTTGTTAGCGGCGGTGGGTTACGGGGAAATAACTCTAAACTTGGTACTCAATCGCTGGCGCGAAGTATTTAAAGCCCAGCAACCCGTCGAGACTACAGAGATTATTACAATTCCAACCACCGCACCCCGGAGTCCATTACCAACTAAAAAGGTAAGCGAATCGCCAATTGCAGGGGTAGAAGGGTTGTTGTATCACTTGGCTGGTTGTTGCAGTCCCATTCCTGGAGAATCAATTATTGGTGTAGTGACGCGCAGCAATCGAGGTATTTCTATTCACCGCCAAGGCTGTCAAAATGTTGAAAGTGTAGAAGGCGATCGTTTAATTCCGGTAAGCTGGAATCCTATAGACTCTAGTAAAGGTCGTCCCCAAACTTATCCTATTGATGTCCAAATTGAAGCCATTGACCGAGTGGGCGTACTCAAAGATATTTTATCTCGTCTCAGCGACCAGAGTATCAACGTCCGCAATGCCAACGTCAAAACATCGAACGGACAACCTGCTATTATTGACTTGGGTTTAGAAATACGCGATCGCCATCAGTTAGAACAAGTATTTGTCCAAATCAAAAAAATGAGCGATATTCTCAATATTCGTCGGGTTGGACAAGTTGAAGAATAAAATAGTTAGGTAGAAGAATTAGTATTTTTAAAATCAGTTACAAATTCTTTGAGTTCTTGCAATACTTGACTTTTTCTATACAAATATTCCGCGCAACCATCAAAAACTGAGTAATGCTTGGTGCGAATGTCATATTTGACTGGGTTTTGAGTTTGGTTTGTAAAATCAAAACCAAAAGCTGTAGTAGCTACTTCGGCTACACTGGTAGGCTCAACTGCAAAATTTACTAATGTTAATTCATGGTTGATTGCTACTTGAATATCTCGCCACAAATGCTTTAGGTTATAAAACTGAAATACGCTATCTTTATCAATTTTATCTACTAAATTGTTGTGGAGAACATCGTAAACTATGTTTTTCTTCAAACCCTTGCCAAATAAACCCGGTAAGCGTACAACCAAAGCATCAAACCGATTTTGAATAACGGTTTCTAGCTCTAGGCGATGTTTGCCGTAAGGGTGTAAACTTGCTACATTTGTGCTTGTATCTTCATTTACTTCAATCGTTTGAGTATATACATCAACCGTAGAGATCAAAACTATCTTTTTTGCTGCTACTTGCTGTAAATATTTTATTAATCGCTGTAAATTCTCTTTGTCTTTAACTGGCTCTTTATTTGCCAACCATTTTTCGGCTGGAGCCGCCGTACAAACTAACAAATCAA
>QQTW01000059.1_pt1 | contig 59459 bp, 56 predicted proteins | sample 1904831 | NCBI WGS metagenome assembly QQTW01 (sample SAMN09435610, study PRJNA476489) | Subsurface metagenome, whole genome shotgun sequencing project. | reverse complement strand
CAAAATCATACCTTCAAGGATCACTACCTCGGCATTCCGTTGGACTTGAGCAAGGTGCTCTTTGTCGCCACGGCCAACAGCTTGGACACTATTCCATTGCCCTTACTGGACCGTATGGAGACCATCACGTTATCGGGCTACACAACGCTAGAGAAGCGGCAGATTGCTCGTCGACACCTCATCCCCAAGCAGATCCTCGTCAACGGCCTGAAGGAGGGCCAGGTACGATTTGACGACACCATCATCGACAAGATCATTACCGCATACACAAGAGAGGCAGGGGTACGCAACCTTGAACGAGAGATTGGGGCAGTATGCCGGGCTAAGGCTGTGGCCTTCGCCGACGCTACCGATGCAGGCCAGCCAGGAACATACTCACCAGACGTATCGACGGCAGATGTAGAAGACGCACTGGGTGTCGAGCGGTTCGACGAAGAGATCGCCGACAGTAGCAGCCGACCGGGCGTGGTCACCGGCCTCGTGGCATACCGCTCTGGAGGCAACGGCAGCATCTTGTTCATCGAGGTGGCCGAAATGCCCGGTAAAGGTCGTGTGCAATTGACGGGAAAGCTGGGCGACGTGCTCAAGGAGAGCGTCGAGGTGGCGCTGACCTGGGTCAAGGCACACGCCTACGCGCTGGGCTTGATCACGGACCCGCACGAAGACCTGATGAAAGATCGCAACGTCCATGTTCATTGCCCAGCCGGCGCCGTTCCCAAGGATGGACCGTCGGCCGGGTTGGCTCACACCGTCGCCCTCATCTCGCTCTTCTCCGGAAAGCCCGTGCCGCCTACGCTGGCCATGACGGGCGAGATGTCCTTGCGTGGTCGCGTCACCGCCGTGGGAGGCATCAAGGAGAAACTGATTGGCGCTCAGCGCGCGGGCGTCAAGACTACCCTACTCCCGGCGGCCAACCGCAAGGACACCAAGGATCTTCCGAGCGAGGTACAGGAGGGATTGAACATCGTCTATGTCCAGTAAGCAGTTGTGACATTATCCTTTGCTCCGTCGATCAATTTCGGCTAACCACTGTCCCCGCGCAGGCACGTTTGGGAGGCCTTACGATATATCTGGCCCGATACCCACTGGCCCGGCGAGGCGGCGATGCCTGGCATTGAAAGTCGCCTCTGAGAGCTGAATTGTGGTCTGAATTATTTATCCCCCATCATTCAATTCCTCGTTTCCTGTCTAGCGTGCAGTCTGATCTTCAGCATGCCCTGCGCGGCTCATGGCTTGTTATGCATCATTAAGCCGCGAAATTGCATTGCTCTACTCCATCTGCGAAACTCATCGCTTGGAATACCATCTCTCCCCTAAATCTCTCCATCATCGTGCTAACTGTACGCCATGCTGTGGTAAGGCAAAACGAATCGATTACTAGTATAGTCTAGGTCATTTGGTGGGAGAGACATATCCTTGACTCTAATATTGCGAGGTGAAAGATGACGTATTGAGATATGCTCCGTCTACTCCGATCAACAGGGCTCCGATGTCTCAATGGGAGACAGAGCTCGTCCATAAGTCAATTCATCACTTTCAAAACGGCATCTACTGAGGGTTACCCTAATATGTGAAATATTATCCCGTAGTCTTGGAAAAGGGATGGCCTTTGAGAAACTAGATTTGCCCCGCCAAATTCAAGAAAAAGCACTTCATGACGACGTTCAAATGGAGCTAGTAATCAACATATATTCTAGTTACAAGCCAAGAAAAGTTGTATGTGTGTAGAGCAGGTCAAAAGCTACATCCTCATGTAGATATCATTGTGTAAATCTCAACAATGACAGAATACAAGAGGCATTGGGTAATAGTCCACTTAGTCTTATTGTCTGGTAGTTTCTGCTTCAATTGATTTATTTTAAGCTGTTGGATGTAGATCTAGAGCCATTATAGCTTATTATCAAGCCTTGTATCCTCAATCGTCTTTAGAGGTTTTTCTTAGTATCAGATGGAATACTTAATCAACGGCTCTATGGTGGAGCGAGTTGACTGTCTCAAAGGCCCTCCCGTCTCAAAGGCTATCCAGACAAAATATTGCTTCAGTGTCAGGATTGAAAGAACATAGTAATCAATTTTCCAGACGAGATTGTAGCCTATTATGAAAGACCGACACTAGCCTGTCTCCATTATCAGTTTCCCCACTGGCGTTGCGAGGCTATTCTTCACCTCAGATGCATTGCTCAATAGTGGCAGTCGCTTGTAGAGATTGATGGAGCAACTCGACGTCTCAACTTCCATCTTGCGTTAGTAGCCTAGAAAGGGTTATTCTATTTTGACATACTATGGGTGGCATCTGAGAGACTGCCTTTGTTCGGTCCACTTCAGCCTGCCGCACTATTGCTTGCTTCCAATCCATGCAGATTGATCATGTGCAGCTAGTAGCTGCTTGCAGATCTTACAAGTCTCGAACTCATCTTGAACGAATGCCACGATGTCGACAGTCGTCGAATCCAGATCTTACCGAAAACGCAAATCCCACTATCGATAATCACCACTAAGGATATCGCCCGCTAACGACTTGCATCTTCAACTACAATCCTTCAGACTCTACATCAACCATGAGGATCGGACGCACACTGGACCTCGACTCTAGGATATTGCTGCTGCATTACTACTAGTTCTTGTAACTAGTAGTTCCTCTCATTCTTCTCTTTCTTCTGGACACTTATACTCTTAGCTGCGTATCTTGAAACCGCCCTGCAAGATGTCTTCTCTCTTCAGTCACACGGGTCTCCCTTAGGCTCGTTGTGACCGCTACGAGTACCAAAACGTAGCTGCAGTCATCATACACGCTCTCCCAGTCCCATCATGCATGATGGCATCGCCTCTCTTCCCCCTCTCGTTCTCTTCGCCTGGCACGTTCTCGTCAGGCCTCCTCATAGCCTTTCGCCTGTCCGTTGTTTGCTCTTCTGTTGACTAGCCTCTCGTAATGCCTTCAGCTCGTTGTTGCTCCTCGGTTGGTGGCGTGTGTTTGCATGGTCGTTTCCTTGAAGGCCACGGCGGGACGCTGGCCACATGGACATCGAGCCCTCTCCGGCCTCATCATCATGCATCGTGCACAGACGGGACGAGCCTCTCCAAGTACCTGGGTGGCTCAGAGAACCCACAAGGGGCCCTCGAAGTAACGCCTCGTCATCGCCATCTTTTCCCCTTGGTCCGGGCGTTCGGTGAACGGACGGTGTGCGTCTTAGGATTTCTTAGCCTGATAGCATCCGGTACGTCCTACATGGCCTTCTCATCGCCTCAACCGAGTAGTCTGGATGTGTGGCTTTGTTTGAAGCCCTTCGCGTACGTATCCCCGGCCCTTTTTGGACCAGAGCGGAGGACATGCGTCTCAGCTGGGGCTGATCGAGGCCATCGTCGTCGTCGTTCTCATGCTGCTCCTCGTATTGCAGGGCTGGAACCAGGAGCAGGAACGCGGATAGTCGTCAAGCACCATGGCCGCAAAAGGCAACTGCAACAGGACATTGTTATATCCCGGAGCACTAGGCCACACCTTCGATCAAGCCACCAGATACGCTCGGTTCCGCGATCGATCTTGCAGACCAGATACATGGCTCGTACTGCATCGGTATGTCTCGCGGCTGCTGGCCGCCGTCCCGCTGCAGAAAGAGAGAACCAGGATTGTCAACAGTGTGCTCCGAATCGGGCATATGATGCATGGATATCGAGATCGCGTCTACAGGATTCACCGGGATTCCCTTCGCCGTTGGTCCAGGAGGGGCCAAACGCCACGCCAACTACGGTGGTATCCTTGCACTGTTTCCGGTCATGGATATCCGTACTCTGCGCCATCCAGCATCGGATGAACGCCATGCATGTTGGAGATGAACCATCCCGGAGATACAGTGGCGGCCTCGGCTACTTCCAGGAACACTATCCTCGGGTACTATCAGGGCAAAAGCTCCAAGGTTCATGCACCTCTCCAACTGGCTTTCACAGGGCTAAAAGTTTCAATAGAATTGATCCAAACATGAGCTCGTGGCCATCGGTGAGCGTCATGCTCCATTCATTCCCGGGCGGGAACATCCGTCGCTGAGGGCTGATGGACAGGAGGCGGATCGATTACGAGAGCGTCCCAGGCAATACGAGTCCGGGCACATTAGTTGTTGATGATGCTGGTCCATTCACATCAAGAGCCCGACATGGTGTCATTTCTCAGCATGTACGAATACGGCCGCGCGGACCGCCGCCTGGAACCGCTGTGTAACCAGCGACGACGAAGGATCCGGAGGATTCCGAACTTTCGATCAAACATCAGTCACGCCGGGCGCCACCAAGGTGACGATCTTGAGCGGACTCCCAACGGATTCGGCGCCGGACATATCTTGATCGATAATCAAGATCAACCCGAGGATGCGCCGGAGCGATCATGGTCGGCGTGCGCCATAACGGCGAAGCTCGGATGAACTGACGAGCGGTCGATCGTTCTGGCGTCACCCCCGGCCAGGGCTGTCGTCCTCGGGGAGGGGGCCAGACGGCCCTTAACCTAATCTTACGTGCACCGGAGCTTGGGGTCGATCACGCATCGGCTCTGTTTAAAAATAAATCACGCTCTTCCCTCATCGTCCAAAGCGGCCTAGCGGGGGGGTCCGGCGGGTTTGCCGAACTATCAATCCGGGACGGAAAGAAGGTAACGCCGCGCCCAGGATGCGGAGAAGGCTCGAAACAGATGGTTACAATATTGCTTGGCCAATTTCCATCGAATGGACGGCTTTACTATAGGTGGGAGGGAAGCTCAAGCAGGAGCATATGGGGCTACTGTACTCTACAGTATAGTGGAGCCGTCAGACCGACCTTCGTCTCCACTGTTCGTGCAGCAGCAGGGAGGGCGAACGGGAGGGGGAAAAGCGCCAATGCAAGATGCAGTGCGGCCGGCAACAGGGAACCTTGTGTCGACCGAAGATTTCCCCGACGTCGAGGATCTCCAGGATCCGGCGTGGGCCCTTCCAGGCATCCGGTGCAAGTCAACAATTCTCCATTGGGCTTGGTTGTGAGACATCCAGAGCTCCGGTCAGGCCTGCCGGTGTTCGACTGTTGCTTGTTAGCGATGACGAGGGCGTAAAGGCGGAGATTGCAATCACGAATCCCTGCAAAGCCGGCCACGGCATCCAAATGGCCACCTCTGTCAAGGTCTGCAGAAACCGGAGCTTGAGCCAGCATGTGTACTGTACATGTTCTTCGATGGACCAGGGTGTTGGGGCCGGCCAATCTACAGTACGAGTACATACCTACCATTCTTGGCAGTATTCAAACCAATAGCCCGAGTACCAGCACGATTGGTTCCTCCTCGTACGAGCGTTAATGGGAATCTCAAGAAAAGAGGAGAAAAACGACTGGATGGGCAACCAGGCAGGCCAAGCTACAGTTAGCTGGCGCGAGTCAGGCGGGAACCGGGGGATTCGTTAAGCACAGAGGAAATGACATCGCCGGATTACGAGGAACCCCGTACCATAAGCCGCCGGCTCCGTTGAGATGGGTCGACGATGCCGGCGATGCATTGCATGCATGCATCCTATCATCACTCCCTGTCTTGCATTTGTTGCTGCAGCAAGGTCGAGGCGAGGCAGACGTCAAAACGGGGTGACCGAGGATTGGGACGCAAAGGAAACGATACGGGCGGTGATGTGGCTTGTCATTGAACAAGCTGCATCTGGATCCCGGGAGACTCTCCCGGCCCGCCTTGCTCAGCATGGGGAATGAAGCCTGGGGGGAGGAAGCAATGGAGCGCGCCAGCCGCTCGGCCAGGTGGGTTCTCCATCATGCCTGTGCGCCGGCTCATCCCCGGGCGGAATGACACTAAGCCGTTGTCGGAGGGTTGCTTTTCGAACCACGGCCAGCGACCAGGATCTGCGGATATGCCGCTAGATGCTTTGAGAGCGTGCCTAGATTGGGACATGGCCTGGGCCCGGACTTTGGGGACCAGCATTCGAACGACGGCCCATCATACTGAGTAGCTGCCTACTCTACTGGAAGATAAATCTCCTCGGGCTGACATTCCATCCGGTGGGACAAGAGGCATCAAGAACGGGTCGCCGGAACAAAGGATCCAAAAAAAAAACACACTGGACGGCCAGACGATGGGCGGACGCCACACGCATGTGAAATCCGGTTCCTTCTGCAGCGCAGTCTGTCAACCAGCACTTCGAACCCACGGTCCCATGAAGTTGTTCCCCTTCGGTACTGGCCCAAAGAGGTTCTTGTCTAGGCTGCCGCCATCGTTCCGTGTTTAATTCTTGCATCTCCATTGCACTCGCAGCCTTGGCATCCCACGCCGCACCGTCGGCACGAACGCAAATCAGGAAGGCAGCTGGAGCGCGTTAAGGTTAGCCAGCGATCCAGGCACCCGACGGAAGCGCCTCCAGGGTTTATCGATTGCGCCCTTTTTTTCCCGGCCGACCGGAGCGGGCCAGCGTGCGAAATGCAAGCGGGCAGTGATTGGACGCGGCGAACAGGTGGACGGCATGGGAGCAACTGCATGGAAACCGGATAAGCAAGGCGGAGCAATCGCAAAGCTGGACGTGGGCGTGGCAGGGCCCACGCCGCTGGGAGCTGGCACCCGTCTTTTCCATCCGCAGTTCGATCAAAGGATCCGCCATCCCTGCTCTGCCTTTTTCTTCCCAATGATCTTCAACAGGGACCGCGGGCCTTGACGCGCATGACCGGACGCCGAGCTGATTCGTGGACTGGATTCTGCCTCCTTGGACCGTTGCCTATCAAGCGGAATCTACGCGGATGCAGACTACCTAAGACGCCGGACCAGACGAGACCAGAACGAGGGGGCTTGGACAACGCTCAAAGAGCTCAAAGCAACATGTGCATGCATCCCCGCGGCTAGCATACACCGTACGATCATTAGACAAATAAGCTGGCGTCGCTGACAGCTCCCATACGAGCAGCGACTCGTAGCGAGAGAGGCCAAAAAAACAAGGAAAAGGGGAAGCTGGGCTGGGCCATGTGGAGTCGGAGGGAGAGACACGATCAGCGATTCCAACGACGGATGACTCGACAGATTGATACAGTAACAAGTGCTTGGTGGTGGCAGTGGCAGTGGCAAAGGTCCTTCTCTCGATGAACATCAGCTGGCACCAAGCGTGCCATTGACCAGGGGGATTTCGAGGACCGCTGGCCGGAGCTCTAGCTTGTCCGTGTTCGAGGCTGGGCCGTACCGTATCTGCAAGTGGGAACACATGGGGTCGAAGCAAGAGGCCCACAGCGAGATCATGCACAGCACCACCACCACCACCACCACCACCACCCTTACTGGACCTGTACCCGTACCGGTGCTGTATGGGATACCACAAGCCCGCTCGTTGCATCTTCCCGCTTGCTTGCCCACTGTCAACCTCCCTCCCCACCATCTCTCCCCCCCCGTTCCCCTTCTTCCCGTCTTCCTTGACTTCTCCACCCGCTCGAGGATTTTATAGTTGGGAGCTCTGGGCGGAAAATACAGCGGAGCGGGTACTGTACCCCGAATTAGACTCCAGATCTCCCCGGGGCCCGGGGGATCAACGACGAAGCCACCAGACTGTACCGCAGGGCGGGGAACGGGACATGGCCAGGGAAAAAGGGAAAGGAGACGGCGACAGAAACACGAATTGGCCTTTTTGCCCTGGGCCCAGGGCCCACCGATGCGGATGGACGCACGCGACTGTAGGCGAATCTTTCCCGCGTATGGCATGGCACCTGATGGGCAATATAATGCGAGTGAGGCGCATCCCAACATGGGGTCGACTGAGTACAGGCACACGCGCGAGAGATAATCCGGCCCTGCTGCTCTCCTCGTCGTCGTCGGTGTTTCGTCGTGACTCCTTCCGTGGAGGAGGAAACGGGGGCGGAGGTACTGTACGGTTCCAGTCCAACTGGAACGTCCCCCTCTCTTCTTCTTCTCACCAGTCAGCTCGTTTGCGCGCAGGGCGCATTACTCGGCCCTGTCACCGTGCACGCACACGCGCGCGTCCTCGCCCTCGCGTTCAGCGTCAACCCCCCTGGCCCAAGCCCAAGCAGGACCGTCGGCGTCTCAACTTCGGCCCGCCCGACCTCCGCCACCCCAGTGGGCTGAACAATACGGTCGTGTGCTAGAGGGTGAGACCAGTATATAGAAGGAGGAGGTGGTGGTGGTAGTTGGTCCACGACCCTTGGATCGGGCAAGCGGTCACGCCACGGCCTCGGCATCCCGGCAACGACCCTGAGGGTTGGTGTTGCTCATTGTGCTGCTGGTGAGTTTCTAATTCATCCTTGACACCTGATCGAGGCTGCTTCTGGGGGTGTTTGGAAGAACCAGGGGCATCGACCATTTTAGCGTGTTGTGTAAGGGCCCTCGGACGTTCGAAGTCTGGAGTCGTTGGCGTATAGCGTTCGCCTGACGGATGGATCCTAGTCTCGATGATGCTGACTTTGATGTTTGATATCGGATAGTGTCGCTCACGGCTTCAAATGATGCGCTTGCGCAGTACCAGGAGCGGACATTGTTGAGCCAGGACGAGAGAGCCGATCGGTGAATGGCCGTTGGTGTTCGAGCAGCTTCAGAACGTGGTGGTGGCTGTCATCTTCGCCCTCTTCGAAAACCGCTCATCCATGCACCAACGAATCGGTCAAGAAACCCTCGATCCTTCTCTCGACATCCAGTCACGCTCGAGCTGGTTCCTCGTCGACGCCGGCTTCCATGTTGAGCGTCCTTCCCACCCGCTCTTTCCCTCCTCTTCCATCCTCCTCACCGTCCCGAGTGGGAAGGAACACGTCGCACACCGACCTCGCTCGGTTCTCCCTGGAACTGAGCTCGGCCAGGGGTAGCCCTCGCCCTGGTGGCCTCGTCGGCCCACTTCCTTCTCCTCCCATGTCGGGATCTTCACCGTGGCACAGCCCCGTGGAGTCCTCTCGAGGGGAGTCCGGCCGATCGTCGCAAAGAAGGCGGCTATCGGGGAGACAGGATGAGCAGGACACGGCAGGAACCGCGGCCGAGACCGAAGCCGAGTTGAGCTCAGCACTGCGAGCACCGCAACTCGCGGCGCCATGGCCGGTGACGACTCGACCAGCCGGCACCACCTTCGGGGTCGGAGAGGGTCAGTCGACCCCCTTTTTCCCGCTCTCACATGGGGAGATTCGTCCTCCACCGGAGCCGTATGGGCCAGCAACGTCGCCGCGAACCCGACGGATGGCATCTCGATCCGCTCCTTCCTCTCGGCCCCATCGACCACCGCAACGGAGGTCCCATGTCGTGTCGGCATGTCAACCCTGTCGATTGAAGCACCTCGCTTGCGACGGTGAGTCCTGTACGATTTTGAGGAGTCCAACTGTTCAGGCGCTCTTTCCCAATTGTTCGAATCCCGAGAGTCTTTTCCTCTTCACACGGCCTCACTGCTGGGCCATTCCATCTGATTCAGTGTTCCGCTCTCTATTCCCTTGGTGTAAATCCGTTTTCAAGAATTACACTCTGCTATCATTGCTTGTAATTGCCTCGAAGCAGCAGACGTTCCGGCTTCGTGACCATTGCGAGAACTTAAGCCTGATCGCAGTGACGGGCCACTTTGATAGTCTTCTCCCCTTCCCTTTGGCAAGTCGTCCTGCGCCTGTCTGGTCCTCCAAATGTTACCTTCGAGCAGCCGTTTCATATTAGCATCTTTTCGAGGTTCCATGACTCCCATCTCATCACCTGTATCTCCTGCTTGCTCTTCATACGTTCCCTAGCCAGGCCATGATTTGGGCGTCCAGGACTGATGGTGATGTTCACAGAGAACCGTCCATGTCAACGATGCGTGACCAATGGAACCCAGGTACGTCCCATGCCGATTGGTGATGGTCTCGGAACCAATCGTTAACGGTCGGACATAGGATACCTGCCACGACCCACCACACAAGCCTCGGGGACGACCGCGTATTCGGCCGCCAGGTGAAAGAATGCCGGATCTTGCGAGAGGAGCTCGACAACACCAGCTGCCGCCGATGAGCTCGGGAACTGGTGGTCCCGGCCTTCCTCCCTATGGTCCCAGTCACTATGGTTCTCCGACGGACTATCGTCCACTCCTGACTCGGGGTCATCCGGCCACCGTCTCCCCGACCCGAGCGACCAGACCGCTTGAGCCCAACTTTCCCAACCCGGTCTCCACTGGGCCTAGCTCCTATTCACTCTTCACGAGCCACCCACGTCCCGAGATGACTTCCATCCACCGGGCTGAGCCCGCGGTCGCGTACCTGCAGCTGGAGGACTTGAAGATCCTCCGGACGACGGCGTCCTTTGGTCGGGCGCTGGCGACGAATCCAGCTAGCCTGTTGGGGCGGACGATGTTCGATCTGGTGATGACGCAGCACCATGGCACGGTGGACCGGTTGCAGAAGTCGCTTCACGAGGAGCGGGTCGCCCGAGAGCCGGCATATATACCGCCTCCCTATCTTGGCGCCGTGACCGACTGGGTGAACCGCGTGCGCGAAGGGGAGCTGGGCGAGCTCATTCAAGGTTCACAGGAATGGCTGCAGAAGCTGACCCTCGTGCTCCCCGATGGCCGGCAACGCACGCTGAGGACGGCCTTTCGGTTGGTGCGGGTGTCGGTCTTCTTCGTCATCATGTTCATCCTGCACGATGTGCCTCCCACTCCGCCGAGGCAGGGATCGCCTACGTCTTCGCGACCGCCAGGGTTTCCCACGCTCCCAATGCCCTCGCCCTCGCTCGGTTACGGCGGGCCGTTGCTGGCGTCACCGTTCGCGGAGCAGCCACGGTCGGGACTGTCACCGGGCGGACGATCCGAGCCGGCACCATCCCCTCGACTGTTGGGACGATCGTTCGATGATCCCGGTGGTCGGGCGTTCGAATCTCCGACCATGCCGGCCCAGCCATCTCTCTTGAATCCGTTGCTGCTCGACACTCGCTCCTCGACCGGAGTCAGCTCGTCCTCGCCAGAGATCCCACGTCCTCCATCGCTGGCCGGACCACCGGTCACCCGACGGCGCTCCGAGCCTCAGCCGCCATCTCGACGACCGGCCGATGAATATCAGATGGGGTTGCAACTGCCCCCAATTCGAAGTCCGGCCGAACGACCTCCCGCCAGCGGGGAAACCGGACGGAAGCGTTCCGAGAAAGAGAGCGAGGAAGAAGAGGCATCGGCCGAAGCCGGACGTCCAGAGGGACGCAAACGAAAACGACAGCGAGTCTCGGTCGAGGAGATTGTGGAGTGAGGCGTGGATGCTGGGGGTGTCTCCCGGTAGAACGCATCTCGGGCGTTGGTCCGCACAGCAACTTCGACCACGCTGAATGACTGCAAGACGACATCCGCGGTTCTCGGACGACAAATGAATGGGACGACCGAGTGACGAAACGAGGAAGATGCATGTATTCTGCCAATTGCGACGTTCTTCAACATTCGTTCTTCAACGAATGTTCAGCGCGATTTCGACATGTCTTCGACGACGGTGGCGCAGGAAGATGACGAAAACTCGAGTTGATGGACGGTGAATATGAACTGGGCCGGTCCTCATCCGAAGCCTATGGTATGGAAGGCTCACTCGGTTCATCTCACCGCTATCTTGATAATCCTGGATTTGGCAACATTCAGCCTCTAATGGAAGGAAGCACGGGGTCTTCTTTCATTCTCTTTTCTCCTATCTTCGAAGTTTTATCGCATTGACAGCAGCCGGAACAGCGACAGCATCAACATCAACATCATAATCATCGAGCCGGACGGACGAGCGGGGCATCGCGATACTCATATGGACAGCATTTGCGAAAATATTGCAACCGGCGAACTGTCATTGCTGGATGCGGATCTGGGGGCGGGGCGTTTCGGTTTCTGGAGGCGAGCCGTCAGCCGCGTGGTTGTGAGTGGTGGGTTATTCTTGCGAAAGACAGATGGCTGGATACCCTCGTTTCTCCATTTCTTATCACCTTCCCCATTCCTTTAATTTAGAGGTTTTCATTGTATTGTGTATAATTGGGTTGATACTGCACCGCTGGTAGGAGAGGAGGTTTTCTTTTCGCCGTTTCTCTCATGTCTGTATCATGATCTTGCCCCCTTTCCTGCCCCTCATATATATATACACACACATATAATCCTCTCATTGTTTAGATTCAGCATACGCAAGTTGCGCGCAATGTTTAACTTCCCTCTTTCGGGTCTTGTTGATTGCTGCGCCCCGTTTCTCGTTTTTTTGGCCTTGAGCATTTAACCTAGACGTTGTCAAACCTCAATTGCTCTTATCGTGTCTATCGCGCCTCATGGGGGTGTCAATGGACCTGGAGAGGATCGGAGCGTCTGTTTTCCGCCCCGTTTTTCTCTTTCGTCGCTTCTTTCGTTCTTGTTTTGGCTTTGCATCTTTTGTGAAGTTTCTTGGGTCTAACGTTACTCGGACTCTTTCGACCGTTGTTTGGCAGACGTTGGTGACGCTGCAATGGGTCAAGTTCTTTAGTGCGGTGGCTGACCCTCTCTTCGTAGGGACACGCTACCTTGGTTGGCGGGGGCGTAGGGCGTCACCAGGCGACCCTGGATCTGGTTGATCATTGAAGATCTCGATTTGGCGCCGGATAAAATCTCCGCGCCGCGGGAAAATCGATGAGAAATCTCCATCTGGCATGGAGATTCAGCCGCGCGGGTAGTTAATGTTAATTCTCCGAGGAGGCCATAAGGATGCACTCCCACCACCACCCATCACCGCCACCACCACCACCACCAGCATTTACCCTGGCAAATTGTGGAGTGGGGTGGATCGAAGTACTGTAATTCTCTCACAGCTCGCACCAATTGATCTGGGGCTATTGACAGGAACTCAACTGGGTGTGTTCGTGAGTCACAGCGGACAATTGAAGACGAGCAATGTGACACCGCAGCATTCATTACCTGTTCCGATCAACTCGATATATTCTGTTTGCCCGGGAATGACGATAAGGTGCGGTATGTTCTTATCGGTCGACGGCGAGGCTTTCGATCCAAACAAAAGATAGCAGGGCATTCATTGGTTCTTTATCAACGTAGTCGACTTCAACAGCTTCATTGACGTTAATCGTTCTCTCTCATGGCTCTAATACGCCCGATGCCTAAATCCCACAACACTGATTGCTACGCCAGACATCAAGAACAAGAGACTGTAAGAACCCATTACGAGCAGCGCGCATTTTATTTTGGAAGGGTCTGAGGAAAAAAGAGCAGCTCTACCGTATATTTCATTCAATCAACCAATTGGCTTCATCTTCTTTTTCTTTTTCGCAGGATTCTTCTCGGAATTAGTATCCCCACTACCACCACCACCACCTCCAACGCCAACGCCCTTCTTGAAATCTCTCCAGCTATTAATCCGAGTATCTCTCGTCTTTTCCCACTCTTGTTCATGTTCACGTCTTCGTTTCCGACTTTCCAATTCCTCATCGTCCTTTCTCTGCTGTCGTCCTTCCTCTTGCAACTGCGCTTTCATCTGTCGTCGTCGGCGGGCTTCATTGTCGACCAACACCATCTTAGTCTTCTCGCGCCAGTCACGTTTGAATTCGTCCGTCCTGAGCTCAGGACTGTCCACGGTGTATTTGTGATCTCGCATCAATAGGTGGCGTGCATCGGCGATGGCTTCGTCGAGTTTGGCTCGCGCGTCGTCGTCCGTTAATACTGTCTGGGCTTTCTTGAGTCGGTCGAACGCTTCGGGCGCTTGTGGGTTGGAAGTTTTGTCCGGATGGATCAATAGTGATTTCTTGCGGTATTGGTTCTTGATGTCCGAGGGGGGAACACCGGGTTGGAGATCTAATACGGCGTAGCTATGTTGGCAGTAGACTTAGTACAATGCTCATTGAAGAATACAGTATACTATTTCTGAGAGCTAGTAGTTGAGGTTAGGGAGCACTTACGCGTCTAACTTGAATGCTTTGAGAATGCCTATTAGGTTGTAATAAGTTCAGTCAGTCATGATCATTCAGATGATATTAGAGAGCTATTGACGAATGATGTTTTGTCTTACGATCAATTTCAGCATCCTAATGTATTCGAATTAGCTATGAAGTGACACTCTCAGGTAGAGTTTACTTGCCTTGTTGAAATCCGACGCTTCCTTTTCCAATGCATCGAGAGCCTCGAGATCTTCATCAGCCATATTGGGGTAGATTGTGCAATAAGATTTGATATTGATGATTAGTTGAAGTGCTACTGAAGGTCGTCGGCTTTCGAGGAGGTGAGCCGCCAAATGCTCAAATGGGCCGCAGATCCCCGTACCGATCGTTATCGATTGCGGCTGCGCACGTGAGGCTGCTAGTTCTTGCACCACTCACGCACGAACCATCAGATTGACGGCAGGACAGAAAAGAACGTGACTGCAAGAATTTACGAATATCAGGGAGATACAGATACAGCATCAGAGTTGAATTTTTAATGTATACCAAATAACGCCTCTCGGGGGCTCAACTCCAAGCATGCCTCCACATACAACTGGACGCACGAAACCCACCAAGCCCAAGAAGCAGGCACGCTCGTTGAAGAGAAAACGGGATGGCGAGGATCTCGAGACGCTTGAACGGAGAGTGAACGAGCTTGTACGATTTCTCACTATGTCTTCTATGTAAAATTGCAGTCTGATATTTTGTAGGACCCCAAAGATGCAAATCTAACCTCGTTCTCCGACCTGCCATTGTCACGCCCCACGTTGTCTGGCCTCGAGGCATCCAAATTCAAGACCCTCACGGATATTCAGGCCCGTGCGATTCCGCTTGCACTCAAAGGTGCTGATTGTTTAGGCGCTGCCAAGACGGGCAGTGGCAAGACGCTCGCATTCCTGATACCGGTCTTGGAGATTCTGTATCGTCGACGATGGACCGAGCTGGATGGTCTTGGGGCCCTCATCATCTCGCCCACGCGCGAACTGGCCATTCAGATTTTCGATGTTCTACGTCGGATCGGCCGCTTTCACAACTTCTCCGCCGGGCTGGTCATCGGGGGTAAGAGTCTGCAGGAGGAGCGTGACCGGCTCGGGCGTATGAATATCTTGGTGTGCACTCCTGGTCGAATGCTGCAGCATATGGATCAGACGGCCATTTTCGAAGTGGGCAATCTGCAAGTGCTGGTGCTGGACGAGGCCGACCGGATCATGGATATGGGATTTCAGCCGACCGTCGATGCCATCATCGGACATCTCCCCAAAGAGCGCCAGACGCTACTATTCAGTGCCACGCAAACCAAGAGAGTCTCGGACCTAGCAAGGTTGAGCCTGAGGGATCCTGAGTATGTGTCCGTTCACGAGGCGGCCAAGAGTGCAACCCCGTCGACCTTACGGCAACACTATGTCATCACGCCGCTGCCCGAGAAGCTCAACACGCTGTACAGCTTCCTGAGAAGCAATGTCCATGCCAAGATCCTCGTCTTCATGTCGGCGGGCAAACAAGTGCGATTTGTGTACGAAAGCTTTCGTCGATTGCAGCCTGGTATTCCGCTACTGCATCTACACGGACGGCAGAAGCAGACCGCTCGGCTGGACATCACGTCTAAATTCTCGACGGCCAAGTACTCGTGTCTTTTCGCCACGGACGTCGTTGCTCGTGGACTGGATTTCCCCGCGGTGGACTGGGTGCTGCAGTTAGATTGTCCCGAGGATGCCGAGACGTACATCCACCGGGTCGGCCGCACGGCGCGATATGAGCGCGATGGACGGGCGGTGCTGTTTCTGGAGCCCAGCGAGGAAGCAGGCATGCTGCAGCGGTTCGAGCAGAAGCGGATCCCGATCGAGCGTATCAATGTGCGACAGAAGAAACAGCAGAGCATTAAGGATCAGCTGCAGAACATGTGCTTCAAAGATCCGGAGCTGAAATATCTGGGCCAGAAGGCGTTCATGAGCTACGTGCGGTCAATCTTTCTGCAAAAAGACAAAGAGGTGTTTCAACTCGATCAATTGCCGCTCGAGGAGTTCTCGGCGAGTCTGGGTTTGCCCGGTGCGCCTAAGATCAAGTTTTTGAAAGGAGGCGATCCCAAGGCGTTGAAGAATGCGCCGAGACAGGCATTGGCGTCATCTGACGATGAAGAGGAAGAGGGTGATGGAGAGACGAACGGTGTCCAAAAGAAGAACGGGGCAGTCAAGACGAAGTACGACCGCATGTTCGCGAGGAGGAATCAAGACGTCTTGGCTCCACATTACTCCAAGATTGTGCGGGACGAGGATGGAAATGGGAATCATCATCTCGACGATGCCGAAGAGGACGACGATTTCCTTACCGTCAAGCGCCGCGTTGGGATCGCAGACGAGGACCAGTCTCAGGGAGGTCTTTCGAATGGCACTTCAACGCAGAAGAGGGCCATTATTCCAGCAGCTGGCGGCGAACCGTTGATCATCGACTCCAAACGACGCGAGAAGCTGCTGCAATCCAAAAAGAAGCTTTTGAAGCTCAAAGGCAAGGGAACGAAGCTGGTCTATGACGATCAAGGCAATCCGCACGAGGTGTACGAGCTTGAAGATGAAGAGCAATTTCGCCAACGAGGCGATCCCGAGTCTCAACGGACGCGGTTCGTCGAGGAGGAGAGAACTCGGGTGGTCGCGGCAGATGTGTCGGACAAACAGCTTGCCAAGGCGAAGAGACGGGAGAAAAAGGAGAAACGCAAAGCGCGGGAGTTGGGTGAGCGTGAGGATGGAGGAGTGCGTGTCGAGCTGGCTTCCAACAATGATGAAGAAAGGCTGGACGATGAAGAGGGTAATGATGCTGCGAATGGAGATGTCGAGCAGCGGCCGAGCAAACGACCCAAGAAATGGTTTGAACGGGATGATAGTCCGGAGCGGAAGAAGCAGGGGAAGCAGTCACGACGTGCTCTCGAAGCCATGCGGGAACCAGAAGATCTGGAAGATCTTGAAGCGCTGGCTGCAGGTTTGCTAGCATGAGGATCCAGTTTTTTCTTATTCGTGGTGTTTTGCATGCCGGAGCGGTGGTGGGATGTAAATTCACTCTACTCTTCTCATGTGCATTCTTTCAGATGCACCGTATATGTAGTCAATCGACGAAACTCACCTCATGATGAGTATCAGTTTGGTGTAGATTTAAGTCGTTCATCTGTCAGGCAACGGCAGATCATTGACTAACGGGCACTAAGCGGCTAGAGTCAACTTAGCTCTACTCTATATCTACACGCACAGACCTTCCTTATCAGCTTCGCATGTGAACCTCTGACGTCCTCGATCAATCCACCCCACCAACTACCAACCATCGTCATCACCATCACCATCACCACAACTCATGTCCCACCAACCAACGACCCCACCTAACCTGCCCGCCTTCTTCACTCCATCACCATCATGCCCGAGACAGAGACGCTAGCAGAGGATCTCTTCGACCAAGCCACCCTCGAGAAATCCCCCGAAGAACCCGTCCCGACCGAAGATGCCTCCGTGAAACATCTCTGCGCCGAGATCTACGCGCGCATCAGCGCCTTCCTCCAAGATGATTTTCCAAATAATGAGCGATTACGGGATGTACAATCCCAGACTCGACAGTCTTTAGATGTCATTCGACAAGCTCTTGATCGATACACGTATATTCCTCCCCTCCCATTTCTTATCCTTCATCCCATCTCTATTCTTCCGTCGACGACCCTCTATGATATGTTTATCACTATGGTTATTGTTATGGTTATCATCATGGCTAACAAATGTATGACTTCAATGGAGAATAGACTAGATGAACTCTCCCTCTCCTACAATGGCGGCAAAGACTGTCTCGTGCTTCTGATCCTATATCTCAGCGCGTTACACACGCACCCTCTTGCCAATTTTCCATTAAGGGGGAGTTTACAATCGGTATACATCGTGCCCACGCACCCTTTTGAACAAGTCGATGCTTTCGTACGACATACCAGCTCCATCTACCATCTCGATCTAGCGCGGTATCCGGCGCCCATGCGTTCGGCGTTTGAAGCCTACTTGAGAGATCGACCACAGGTGAAGGCCGTACTGGTGGGGACTCGACGCACGGATCCGCATGGGAGCGGGTTGACACACTTCGATCCCACGGATGGAGGGTGGCCTCCGTTTATGAGGGTCCATCCGGTGATTGATTGGCATTATGCTGAGATTTGGGCTGTACGTATTCATCTCTTGTTGTTCTATGGCTGAATCTTTCCCCGTTGTGTTTCTACCGATTGCGACCCGGGCCCCGGGGAAGAGGTGGGGGGAGAGGGATAGTCTCCTTTCTGGACCTTGACTGCTCCGATATCATCCGAAAGATGGGCTCGGGGATCAGTGGCGTGTATATCTTCGACTACTAGCTGTGTGAACAGAAAATGAAGCGTGGAATAGAGTCAAGAAAACAGGATATGAAAGAACAGTGTCGAGAGGTCATGGAGCAGGCATGAGCGAGTAGGGAACTTCGATGGATGGATGATCGAATGATTGAACCAGTCCATGAAGAAGATATCGCTAACGTAAGAAATGGGGAATGACATAGTTCCTCCTCCATCTCAAAATCCCTTATTGTCCCCTCTACGACGAAGGATATACATCATTGGGGGGAACAAGAGATACACATCCCAATCCTGCATTACGCATACCTGATTCCGAGTTAGACTCTGGAAACGAAGACGACGACGATGATGATGATGATGACGGGGATATCAAAAAGAACAGCAGCGTACAGAATAACGCTGAGAATGGCAGTAAGGGCGTGGTAGAGGTCGAGGTTGTGGATGAAGATAAAAAGAAGGATGAAAACGAGAGCAGTACAGAGAATGAGATGAAAAAGAAAAAGATGAAGAGAAAAGTGAGATATCGACCGGCTTATGAACTCTTGGATGATTTAGAGGAGAGGTTAGGTAGGGAATAAATAATCTAATCATGATTGTATGATACATACACATGGTATTACCTCACTCGTGGTCTCATCCCCAACCGACCAAGTTGCTGCTTTTCAGAACTCCACCGACGACGAAAGTTGGCGATAAAATGCAATTAAGTACAGTAGCTAAGCAAACTGCCACTTGCAAGCGCAGGTCCAGGATCCGAAAGTGGTTCCGTCGGACTTATGGCCGCGACAACGGTGTCAATTGTGTCCCCCTCTCCTCGGCCGGATGAAAAACGGAAGCAAGCATTTCCCTCTTCGAGCCTGACGACCACTACGACAAAAACCGCTTGGTCAAGTTCAAAGTCGTCCTACCACCACATCCCAATCCATCTCATCACGGCTGCAGCCATTCTCACTAGAATCATACTTTGACATGACAGCCGCAATACGCTATTCCGTTACAAACAGGGTCACTGTCTACCTGTCAGCTACTATGCTCCAGGGTTCTACGCACCATTTTTCAAACAGTGCGAAATCATTCTTAAAAGTCGGTCAGAGTGGCCAGAGATACAAAACAACGTGAGGTGTCATTAGTGACGCAGCATACCATAACCGGCATTGTCTCCACAACGGAAAGTGTAAAGTAGACAAGACTGTATTGTGAGATAGAATGAGCAATGGCTATCATATTCAGCCGCTTAGTTTGTAGTGAAAACACCTTGCATTGACAAATTCTCGAATCTGCTGAGACGTACCTTCCATCGAGTTTCTGAAGCAGCCTCTACGCCATTGCTTCCCAGCCCTTCTGCACTGCTTCAATGATCATAGCGTTAGTACAATGCTGTTTAGAAGCAATGCTTGAACATCTGGAGCTTAATGCAAAGGTATGCTATGTTTAAAGGGTATGTCTTTCATGGGGTTACTGTACGCTGCGATACTAATGCTACAGAACTATAGCTAAGGATGTGCTTTCTCGATTGAGATGAGAGGTTTACTTCAAGAACTGGACTGGAAAGATTTATGAAAATGCGTGATTTGATAGAGTAGGTACAGTACGTGGTAACAACAAATCGGGTTGTAAGCAATAAGACGGCTCCAACTGATCATGACTTCATACTCCTCTGTTGAATTAATGATGACGATGCGTTGCCGATCCCTTTTCCGTTATAATATCAGTCTGGTGACAGCGCTGGTTGATCCACCCATCATCATCATTATCATCAGATCGAGGAGACTGTTAGCGTCGGTAGATCTACTCGAACTCCTCCTGCCCTTGTTCTTACGACGAAGGTTTATTTATACAGTTTTGTGTCATTGGACACTAAGGCAGAAGGGGTCATCTTGGGATAGGTACGGTACGGTATATAAATTCTAAGATTAATGACGAAACCAGGCACGAATTCCTTGTTAGAGCGCTGGTTAACTGAATGCCACACCACTGTATGGAACAAGAAGCGAAAGGAGGAAAGAAAGTGGATCAGATCAAATAGAAGACGTGAGTCAAGGAAGAAGCGTGAGTGAGGGGTGGTAATGAAACGATAATAAAAAGGGAGAGAGACCGTTCATGCCCTTATCCGACGCCATTTGAAAAAAGATGCAAAGATATATCACCACCAAGATTGTTCTTTCCGGCTTCGCTCAGTTTGAGTTATCCCCTTCGACGACCATCATGGAAGGCAGCGACAGATATCACCAGTTTACGCGGTGGCGGGGGTACCACCCCACCCACCGAGCGTGGAGGTACCAGCAGTCCCCGGGTTCATTCCTGGGGTTCCCGGGGTGGTGGAAGCGCCGCCGCCCAACATCTGCTGAATTTCTTCCATAGTGTAGCCTGCCGCTTGATACTGCGCGATCATCTGGGCCTGCGAACTCCCCGCACCAGCGCCGGTGTTACCCGTGCCATAGCTCACGGCCTGGGCCCCGGTACCGGGAGTGGTGGGATAGTTGGGATCGGTGGCGACTTGATTGCTGGCCAAGCTGGTGCTGCCCGAGGGATTAAAGAAGTTGCCGCCGGTCTGAGTGGTACCGAAACCAACGGCACCGTTACGGCCCGTACCGGCTGTGATGGTGATCGTTAGTTGCATGCGTCGATCGAATGATTCAAGGGACAGAGAAAAGATGACAACATACATGCCACCGTGGTTGGGCCAGTGGACGCCTGATTGCCCGTCATGATGGGCTGGCCATACTGATCGTACGAGTAGCCCGTTTGGGCCGCTTGCTTGCTCTCGCTCAGGGAGCCTATATGAAAGAGCATCACATATCAACCATCCATCCGGATGCGACTCAAGCTAACATGACCGTCCAAGGACTTACTGGTAAAGCGCGTGACGACATCGGGCCAGTTGATCCCGCTAAAGAGCTTGCCTATGTTGAGTCGCTTCTCCAGATGATTGACCTTTTCTGACGGAAGCGGGGCGGCCATGGTCGTGCCGACCAGCGCCGCAGCGGCGATACCAGCGAAACGCATGATTGAGGATGGTAATGGTAGTCGAGATAGTGAACGATGGGTGTAATGAACGACGATAACTCAGACGGTCGAGCTGAGTAGGAGGGATAATAAAGAATGGACGGCCGGGCAAGACAAAACTTCCAGAAGCGATCGACAAGTAGGATCCAGGCGGGCTCTCCTTCGAATATAAGCAATCTACACACTGTGCCGTCGCCTTACGGATACAGTATGCGCCTAACACCGTCGATCAATTCCGTCGCATGAAAGTCCGAATCCGCGGGAGAAGAGGAAGAAGGGGATATTTGAAGGAGCCTGCGTATAAATCATCCCAACCCCATGCTTTACTCCCACTTCTTTTCGGCCTTCCTCATTGCGCATGACCCTCCCTCGTTTCATACCCTGCTGTGAAAGCTGAAGGAAAGTTACTCCGTAGGCGTATAGGCATCGTGTCACTGGGGCGATACGAGGTTCAGATTCCAGCGCCATTCTGAACCCGCCTGATGTGGCCGGTTTGCCTTGCCGGGATGGAGATGGGGGTGTTCTCCTCTGCCAGACACCGGGCCATGTCCTCTTGCGGGACAATCGTATTTCGCCTATGCCGCAGGTGGTTCCTGACCAGGGCTCAACCCGGCAAGCGACTCGTATCCGAAAGGTAAAGAAAGGCAGAAGCAGCGTTGCTTCTGCCTGTTGCTTAAGAAAGGAAGAGTAATAAAACCGAGACAAGATCCCGTTGGGACGAATGGATCAATGGATGGGACGAGCGTCTGGAAAGACCGCCAATCCGTGGCTCGTACCGTTGCAGAGCATGGCCAGTGGCGTCCACGAGGTCGTGGTCGGTGTGTTCAGGTTCCTCGTACGGATGGCACGGGTGTCCATGTTCACCAGAGTCCGGAAGGTGAATAATATCCATATAGGCATATCTGGATTTACTCATCTGAGTGTCGTATACACGGCTCCACCGGCGTCGTCCACGATTAAGGTCTCAAGCCTTAAGACGCTTCGACCATCGCATGAAAAGACCATGAAGATGAAATCGACAGCACGGTGTGCTCATGATGCTTCAGGACAGTCGTATTCAAAGCATTCGTGTCCATCCGGATGATAATGAATAACAAGGGCCTTTCCTGGAGAGTGTCCCATGATGTCCGGCTTGGCAAGTCTTTCTGGGCGTGCTCAGGCTGTAATTGTTCTGCCTCAGCCAGGCTCATCCGATTCGGTTTTGAGTCAAGGGGCTTCGTCTTCAAGATGCGACCCGCGACGGGTGAGCAAGACAACGTCATCGAGTTAATGCAAAGATGAATACACAGCCTTCATCGTATTCTGACTCAGGAGAGCAGAGCAGTAAGTTAGAACTACTATCGTCGTCCGAAATGCGAGAAGAATTCAATTTCCTGGGCCATTGTTAGCAAAGAGGAGACCACGTGACACAGCTCACCCGACTGATAATCACGTGATGCTCCACTTAACGCGTGTCGCGTTGACCGACGGCGACGCGAACATCGCGGAGGCGCGAGGGGCAGCAACAACCAGAGTCACCTCAGTCAAAACAGAGTCTTGGAAACCCATCGCAAAAATGAGTAGGTTGATGAAAATTTCTTACAGTCTTCTTGTTGGATTGAAGCTGATGCATTGACAGATCAGGACTATAATAACCAATATCAGACGTCGTACGGTGCTCAGGGAGGATTTGGCGGCGGTGGTTTTGTGAACCAGCCTGGCTCGCAGGGTGGAAGTCAAACGACACCATCCAAAGTATGCAAGAACCTATCAACATTATGCTGCTGATGAGTTTGCTGACACATGTAGACATATGGCAAAGATACCCTTCGACCCGTCACTATCCGCCAGCTGCTGCACGCCCAACATCCACATCCGGATGCTGACTTCAAAGTTGATGGCAGCGAGGTCACCCAGGTAAGTTAGGACATTTGAATTAATGCATTGACATATCTCCAAAAGACTTCCGGCATGCTCATATCTACCAGGTCACTTTTATTGGTCAAGTTCGGAACATCTCCACGCAGACAACCAATGTCACATACAAGCTCGACGATGGCACCGCAACAATCGAGGTCAAAGTATGGAACGAGACGGACAGTCTGAACGCGGGCGATGCGCCGAAGCCACCAAAGAAAGCCCCCATGGAGGGCGACTATGCAAGGGTGTGGGGTCGTTTGAAGGACTTCAACAACAAGCGCACCGTCGGCGCACATATCATCCGAAAGATTGTCGACTTCAACGAGGTCCAATACCATCTGCTGGAGGCGACGGCCGTGCATCTATTCTTCACCAAGGGCCCGCCGGAGCAGCTGCAGGCGCAGAAGACCAACGCTCAAGTAGCGCCGGCGCAGATGTCCTACGGTCAGCCCGGTGGGATGGGGGCGCCCTCCGGCCAGTACACGCAGCCGCTACCGCCACTGTCGGCGAATGCGCGACGGGTGCTCGAGAAGCTGCGTGCCTTCGAGCAGAACAACGAGGGTTTGCATTATCAGAATCTCTCGGCCGAGCTCGGCCTGACCCCGCAGGACGTCTTGAAAGCGGGCGATGAGCTGCAGACGGCCAGTTTGATCTTCTCGACCGTCGACGACTATACCTGGGCGGCTTTGGAGACGTGAGCAGTGTGTTGGGGAAGATAAATAGAAGTCGGCATGCGAACATTCCCATCCTTCGCCTAGTTGCAATGACTTCATGACATGAGGCTCGGTGATGGAAGCTGCCTCGACCCGCTTTTCCGTGCAATTAGGTTGCGAAGATGAAGAGCGAGAAGTCAAGTACGATGAACATGATTGCAAAGTCAGCTTCACCCAAACAGCAATTTCACACCATTCAGCTATGCTGCTGAGCACTAGTAGACAGCAAGATCAAGCATGAGGTGATCAGAGTAATAGCCACAAAAGTAAACACCTGAGTATATGTCAGCGGTGCCCCCTTCAACATCCGTAACATCCAACGTACTGCTTGCGTCTTCCAACCCGACTGCACGATCGCCGTCCGACGACTGTATTTGGTGACCGCCTTGATATAGTTGGCGAATCCGGACGCCAAACATGCCAGCGCCGAAACCCAGAAGATCAAACCCAAGGGCAACGCAACACGGCGTTCGAGTTTCGTCGGCTGGTTACGCAAGTGGAACGAGCTGACAATGGCGACGGAGACAATGGCCATATAGACGGACACGCGCAGCCACGAGAGGAATGCTGATCTCAGCACGTGTCAGCAAACAATCTCATCCTTGTCTTTCACCAGACATCGACGTCCGCACTTCTCTCGCAGGCGCAATGATCCCGCGCATCCGAGTCGGTGTTATCGAACAGAAGCGGCCCCAACAGAGGTTGCGCCAAAAAGAGATGGCCTTCGTGATGCCTGCCCATCCATCAGCGATGCATAGCTTTCGGGCCGAATATGACTACAGGGATCTCGCACTCGCTCACGACGACGGGCCGAGGGGTGAGAAGATCGTAGAGGGGCTTGAAGGGCTGCGAGGGCACTTCATCCTCGTGGACTCCTGGTTGGGACATGACGCCTCAATGCAAGATCATCGCCAGACCACGGATATGTTGATGCTGGCGAGGTAATATCCTGTCATTCGATAGTGACAAATACTCGCGGCCAGGTAAAGCTCTACTGTAGCTTGCAGCTTTAAGCTCAGCCCCCACCACACCCACCGAGATAATCCTCAGCCTTGGCCGCAGATGGGGCCATGCACGCCCTGTACAGTAAGTTGCTCATTCATTCATGTACACTTTTACATAAGCCATCCGGGATGCACTGGAATACCTCCGTACACCACCGTGACTCTGACTCACCGCGGTGGGTTAACCGCCCCGGTCGAGTCCGGCTTCAAAAGGTGGTTTAGAACAGCACCAACAAAGTAAAGACGAGCCCTCAACGGTAGTTGGAGGCAGGACTGTTGGACGATAACGACGCCCCCACATAGACCCAGCCCAGCAAACATGGCTGATACAGATGCCCAAGGTAGGTGCCAGTGGAAACAATATCTACTAGGGACCACTAGTAGCATTTCCTTTCAATGTCTGATCCACTTTCTTAGCGAACAATACTACGAATATTATTCAGTCTGAAACGCAAAACACTACTAGAGAGCATATGACTTCCATGGGAGTTGGCGAAGTTGATGCCACAAACGAGTCAAGCCGTGATCAAGATGTGCGGCCTGCAAGATCTATATCCACCAGCTGTCACGATGGACAGTCGAAAACGAGCCAAGAGGACATCGAAAGAAGGGCTGGACCCTCAGACCAAGAAGCCAAGACGACAACAGCTGCGTCGCAGCCAGAAGGACCATCGAGGTACTCGCTGGGTGGCCTAGTCAGCCGTTTTCGAGAGCATCTGAGCTCGAGCAGTCTATCAACCCGCTACCACAACACGTCTCATAGTCATGCCGAAGATGGGGAGCCCTCCGAGACGTCAGCCCTCCTCCCGGAGCGTCCGTTGTCATCCAAAGCTGGATCGATTAGAGAAGAAGCTTCTCTCCCGGACACCAAGTCCATTGACCCGCAAGTCCGAAAAACTACCTGGCAAGAAGAATCCAAGATCCTCTTCAGCTCGACGGCGCAACTCATCGGCACGGCCTTCCTCGAGTATGCCATCATCAACTCCAACGTCATCTCCGTCGGTCATTTGGGGAAAGTGGAGCTGGGCGCGGCCAGCCTGGCAACCGTGACGGCGACCATCACGGGCTTCATCCTCTTTCAGGGACTGGTGACCGGTCTGGACACGATGAGCCCGCAAGCGTTCGGAGCGGGTCACAAGGAGCTGGTCGGCTTGCAAGCTCAACGCATGACATACTTTCTCTGGCTCCTCATCATCCCGATTGGGGCCATCTGGCTTAGTGCCGGTCCGCTGTTCAGGATTTTACTGCCGCAACCAGAGGTGGCCGAGTTGGCGGGGACGTACCTGCGAATCGCCCTCCTTGGATTGCCTGGCTTCGCCCTGTTTCAGGTGTTGGAGATCTATCTGCAGGCGCAAGGCATCTTCAGTGCCTCTTTCATGGTGCTACTAGTCTGCGCCCCTCTTCACGTCTTCATGAACTGGTTATTTGTTTGGGTATGTCTCGACAAGAAGTTCCTCGACTCTGTCCTAGCTGCTGGCTTTCCATGCTCATTTCCAACAGAAACTCAACTGGGGCTTCGTTGGTGCACCCGCGGCGTTCGTCATCACCGACACCTTGATGCCACTACTTCTGGTGCTGTACATCATCTTCATCGATGGTCGTCAATGCTGGGGTGGTTTCAGCTCCAAGGCCTTGCACAACTGGAGTCCCATGATTCGCATTGCGCTACCGGGTCTTCTCATGGTCGAGGCCGAGGTGGTTGCGTTTGAGATCCTGACGGTGGCCGCCAGCTACATCTCGACGAGTCACCTCGCGGCTCAGACGGTGCTGTCGCTGCTATCTGCGACGACCTTTCAGATCCCATTCGCGTTGCACGTCGCCAGCTCGGCACGCGTGGGTAGTCTCGTTGGGGCCAACCTCGTCGAGACGGCTCAGATGTCGATCCGGTTGATCTTCGCGGCAGGGACCTTCCTAGGTTGTCTCAATTTGATCTTCTTGAGCAGCGCACGAAATGTCATTCCGTGCCTGTTTACCAGTGACCCGGAGGTCATTCAGCTCGTGGCGAGTGTGTTGCCGTTATGTGCTGCCTTTCAGCTATTTGACGCCCTGGCCACCAACTGCAGTGGCATCCTTCAGGCGATTGGACGACAAAATATCGGCGGTTGGGTCAATCTGTTTTGTTATTACGTGGTGAGTCTTGTGTGGTCTTTTGTCGAGGCCATATCCTTTACTACGATGCAGAATGCTGAGCCTATCTAGGTATCTGTTCCGGTATCGTTGACGACGGCATTTGTGCTGCATTGGGATCTCTTTGGTCTCTGGGCTGGTGTGGCCATCGCTCTGGGCCTCGTGGCCGCCATAGAAGGCTGGTTCATTTACACGGCGAATTGGGATAAAATTGTTGAAGATGCTCGACAGCGGAATTTAGATGGATAAACGTGTTCATGTCTTGATGTGAAGAATTAATAGAATAGAATGATACCAGTATATAGAGCAGATCTGAGGCAGAGAAGGGTCTGCACTGATATCATAGATCGACTATACCAGTAGTCGGCAGATATAATGTCAAAACAATACCTCATCACATGATCTTCTGCCCGCAAGTTCTTGGAGCGTTACCAAGGCAACAGAGGTACTGTTGTGACATTATATCTGCCGACCACTAGTAGAAATACGCATCTTACTTTGGAGATCATCTTTAGAGGATTTTTCTAGAAGACTGGCTCCTTTATTCACAGCAATAAAACCTTCTGGGCGTCTAAAGTAATCAGCCCAGACATAGTGAAGAGAGCCGCAAACAAAGACTCACAACTTTGTACCCACTTTTTCGTCCCATTGTTTGATCTAAACTCATTCGCGACTTCCTCGCCACTCACTAACCAGCACTCAACGTCTTCTCTCACTTTGAACTCCACCACAGCAACCACATCTACCACAATGACCACCACCAACACCACCAGCACCACAGCATCACAGCCCATCCCCAACAGCAGCAATGTCCTCCGCCTCTTCCCCGAAATCAACAACCCTCCTGTCGCTGCTCCTCCAACAACCACCGACGGATTACTAGGCTACGACGAAGAACAAATCCGGCTCATGGAAGAAATGTGCATCGTGGTCGACGAGGATGATCTCCCGATCGGTAGTGCCAGCAAGATGACCTGTGGGTGCCATCCCTTGCTTTCCATCCCCCTTCTTCCGTCTCTCACTCCTCATCACTGACTAACACCATCACCAATCAAGGTCATCTCATGGAGAACATCGACCGAGGACTCCTCCATCGAGCCTTCTCCGTCTTCCTATTCGATTCTGAAAACAGATTACTCCTCCAAGAACGTTCTTCCGAGAAGATTACCTTTCCTGGTATGTGTCCTCATAACCATTTAATCCATTCCTTGGTACTCTCATTCTACTCCTGTAGAAGGAGGAGGCAGTCAGTATGTAGGGGAAGACCAGTAACTGATGAGATATCAATGAAATAGATATGTGGACCAACACCTGCTGTTCCCACCCCCTGGCTATCCCCGGCGAAACGGGCTCCCCTCTCGATACCGCCGTTCTGGGAGTCCGACGCGCTGCTCAACGCAAATTGTATCACGAGCTGGGCATTCACCCGGAACAAGTCCCCCTGAAGCGATTCCATTTTTTGACCAGGATTCATTATAAGGCGCCTAGTGATGAAACATGGGGGGAGCATGAAAGTCAGTATCATCAATTACTACCCTCCTCGTCTTGTGCCACTTTCTGGTGTACCTTTCCTCATTTCACTTTCCATTCCTTGATATTACCTTGGAGATATCCATCTACTTGCTGCCCCAGATTGGACCTAACTGAACTAATGATGATGGTGATGATAAAGTTGATTACATCCTCTTCATCAAATCCGACGTCAAACTCAACATCAATCCCAACGAGGTGCGCGACACGCGATACGTCTCGGCCGAGGATCTACGAGGGATGTTTGCCGAGAAGGACAGTCTCAAATTCACACCCTGGTTCAAATTGATTTGTGATACCATGTTATTCGAATGGTGGGATGCTTTGAGAGACAAGGGGGAAGAGGGGTTAGAGGGTTTCAAAAACGAGAGGGAGATTCGAAGGATGCTGTGATTGAATGGAGTCGTCGTCTTTGTTATGGCGTCGTTCAGCAGGTCACTTCACTTGCATCTGCATTCTCGCTTTTGTCTTTTCTGAGCATTATAAGCATTGTTGTTATTGATGAGTTGAGTGGAGTTGAGTGGAGCAGAGCAAGTGGGTTTGAGTTGATATAAAGCTAAACAATCTCTATCGATCCATCCACCAACTCAAAACAGAGCTCAGCCGTGATATCCCATAGTGGAAATGATAAATCTTATCCTAGCAACGTTCAAAAACGCGATATAACCCCTTGAGATTCGCCACCTCGATCACACCTCCGAGGAGGGTTTTTGTGGCGAGTAATTTGGCTCGAAAAGCAGGGAAGAGAACATGTTCGAGATTATCCCGTATTTGATGGCGTCTTTTTTCTAGTTCGGTGGTTTTTTTCTCTTTCTGGTTCTCTCTTTCCTTATTTGGTGGTGGTCTTGCATTTGTATTTGTGTGGCTGGTTTGCATTGATGCCTCTTCTTCTCCTCCTCCTCCTCCTCCTCCTCCTCCTCCTCCTCCTTCTTCTTCACCTTCGGTTTCCATCATTTCTATTTCGTTGTTATCATCCATTCCCTTGCCATTCATGCTACTTTTGGGAGGGTACTTGGAGCGAGCATCGTTATTGGCTCCATTCCCGGCTGCTCCAGCACCACCACCACCACCGCCGCCGCCGCCCGAAGATGATGATAGTAGATGATCAGAAGTAGACGAAGGGGGTGGTATACATTCCGGAACATAAAACGCCGCCAACTCCCTCAAGAACGTCTCAAAACAAGCTTTCTCCTCAGTCCAATTCACGTACGGACCCAGACGAAGTAACCACCTTGGCAACTTGGCGAGTGGGGGGACATATCCCTTGATGAGCAGGGGGATTCCGAGCACTTCGCCTTCGGACGAAATATCTAAAGAGAAATATTCTTGAAGCATCTCTCGGCGGGTGATCAGTTGCGATTCCACTTTTGATGTGGCAGCGGACCAGTCGAAACTTTCAGAGGTGGTGGTGGAGGTAAGTTGTTGTTCAGCATCGGCGGCGATGGAGAGTAAATCTCGAAGATTTAAGGGTGGATTGAGACGGATGGTCCCGAAGTTGCCGAAATCTGTGAGACCAAGTTGGTAGAAGAATTCATTACTATATATATATTTGTCAGCCATGGGATGGTGGGGAGTGGGAAGGGAGACGGATGTACGGACCATATCAACCCGTAATCGACCAGAAATAACTTCACCCCGCCTTGAATCGCCGCGATACGTTTTTGTTCATCGATGATCCCGATGAAGGTATGTCCGGCAAACATCTCTGTGAGATCTTGATGCATTTCATTGCGCACCTCGGCTCGTAGTTCCTTGATCGATGCCAAACGACAGACGATATGTTCCCTTTCAGAGTCCTGTTCGTAGTCCGCTGCCTCTCCCATTTGCGTGTCATTCGACTCGTGGTGTCCGTCCACTCCACTACCTCTTCGATGCGTCGATAGCATCGACGTGATTTTGCGCATCTTGGCATCCGTCCTCACGAGATTATTCTCGTAGGGCTTCTTTCGAGAAGATGCCCCTGCCCCGTTTTTGCCCGTTGCTACTGCTGCTGATGCTACCACGGGCGTCGAAGGACCTTTCGATACACCCGGCAATAACGTCTGCGTCATGAACGTCCGACTGGTATCCACGTTCCCCAGCTGCACGCGAATCTCATCGCATATCTTCTCCACGATCTCGTCTTCATGCAAGAAATGCACTTCCCGCTTCGTCGGATGAACATTGACGTCGACTCTCGCTGGGTCGATCTCCAGACTGAGATACGTGAAGGGATGACCCCCCTTAGGTAAAAATGGGGAGTAGACCTGCTCAATGGCCTTTTTGATCGCCGAGGATTCCACGGCGCGGTGGTTGATGAATAGCAACAATACCGTGCGCTTGACGTGGTAGTTTGCGTTGCTGGTCCAGCCTTTCGCATTGAGTCCCAATCGGGCATCATCAACGTTGATTTCGATCAGCTCGTTCGCTACAGCACTGCCGTGGATATGCCGAATGCGGTCGATCGTCCCTGCTGCGGTAGGAACAGAGATGGCCATCGTCGATTCGCCATGTTTCTTGGCGCTGAAAGCCACACCGGAACAGTGCACCGCGTACCGACCGACCATGTCCAGAATCTTGGCATATTCGTCTGAGGGAGAGCTGAATGCTCTTCGCCTCGTTGGGACATTGTAGAATAAGTCTTCGACCTGGGTATCATGGGTTTAGCTGGAAGAGCATTTCACTGCGAGGGACTAGCTCACCGTGATCTGCGTCCCGCCTCGTCCAGCTGTGGGTCGGGGCTCGGCGCTCTGACTTGGCTTCGCAGGTACCAGCTTCCCGTTCGCGTACGACGCTCTCCATGCGCAATTGGAGTCTTTGGTCTTGGTCGTTACGGTTAGATGGGCGATGTGGCTGATGCTGGCCAGGGCTTCGCCTCGGAAGCCGTACGTCCCGATCGATGTGAGGTCTTCAAATGCTTTGAGTTTGGACGTCGTGAAGCGCTCGCAGAGGATGAGAAGATCATCACGCTGGTTTTATCAGTGAATGAAAGGACATATCATCAAGGATAATTTGTATACATTAATTCCATGACCATTATCTGTGATCTGTAAAAGCTTCAGTCCTCCGTCCTTGACTGTAATCTCAATTGACGTCGATCCAGCATCCACCGCGTTCTCCGTGAGCTCCTTCAAGGCGTGCACTGGTGCAACAATGATCTCGCCCGCTGCAATCTTGTTGACGACATCTTCGTCCAGCGGCTGGGATGATATATTAGAACTAGCTGACTGGAGCCTTTGGATAAACGGACCTTAATTCTTCTAGGTAGTTGAGATGCTGGCAGTGCTGCCTCATCAGCCTTCCTTTTAGTGCCTCGGGGGCTCTCGTCGTCCATTGTCACGTCTAACTGCACCTTCCGTCAGTCGACGACAGCTCGAAGTCCCCACCAGATGGTCTGTGCTCAAAAACGTTGATCAACGGTCGGAATGCGGCGAAAGTGACTTCCCGGTCGGATCGGCAGATTGAAACATCCCGATGCTTACTCATCAAAGACACTCAATTCAACCAATCAACGACAACCAACATCCTAACGTCATTTCAATGTTGCCAATTTAATCCTAGGATTCTGCCAGAGGACAATACCATATGTTGGCATTTCTTCATCTTGCTCCTCTGGAGCTTGATGACCACCAGCAACTACCATCACTATCGTCACCGCCATGCCGCTGTCGCATCGCCGATTCGGCGTCGACGAGGAATCGGGCAAGCGCGATGACGATCGCAAGCCCTCCCGGCCGCGCCGACGTTCCCTACAGGCGTGGTTATTGGCGCCGCGATTCCGACGACGACGATTCCTGGGCGTAGGATTACTGTTTCTGTTCGGACTCGTTCTCTTTGCGATTTCGTCTAGATTGCCAAAAGATGGCGGGGACTATGGAGTGGCTTCAAAAACGTCGTTCAGCTTTCGGGATATGCTCCCGGCCGGTTCAGGAGCTCTTTCCACGAGTCCTCCAGCGCACGATGACAGTGACGCAGAGGAGGCAAAGCATTACCATAACGGCCCTCTCACCTTCCCTAGGATAGGCGTGTCCTTGTCAAGAGCCGCCAGATGGAGAGGATTCCTTGAAGACAACCGGAATGTTCTATTCGTGGCGGGCAGTCTGAGGAGCATGACGGCGTTGATCCCGCTGGCGTGTGAGATGGCTCGATGGCGACGGAGCGATGTTCATTTTGCGTACATGGGACGGGACGACGTGGCGTTGCATGACGTGCTGAGGGTCAATGGAGTGAAGGCCGAATGTGGTGTAAACTGGCATGGTGTGTATCATAGATCTGTGGCTGTAAGGATTGGTGGTAATGATGGTCGATTGCAGACGCCCGTGCGGACCATGCGACGTATAGCTCCAACGCAAGAATGCGGGGCGGTATTCATGACGGCCTTCAGTTCCTTCACGAATTCATTCATCCGCAGGTTTTGCTCGTTGAGAAATCGGGACGTGAAGACGAGATTTTCTTGGATGCTGTTCAGCAGAAGGCCAAGTGGATATCAACTCCAGTGATTCCGCTGCCAGATAACGCAGTCGAGAGTATGATGTGGATTACTCGACTCGATAGCGGTTCTTTAAGTGGTGAGTCGTAGCCCGTTTACAGAAAACCAATCATCAGCTGACTCAATGACCATGCAGCTTGGAATAGAGCCGAAGTGGAAATCCTAGTTCACGCTCCGGAGAGATCATCAGGTGGCTTGATTCGCCTACTCAAGTCTCTTGCGTCAGCGAATTACATTTCCTCCTTCGCGCCGCACATCACCATCGAGCTACCCGCCATCATTGATCCGCCTCTCGAGGGGTTCCTCAACTCGTTCACATGGCCACCAGACGGATCAGCGGGGCATCAAAACGTCAATCGTCTTTCCTTGCGCCACCGCATTCATCCAAAGAAGACCGTCAACGAAGAGGACATCTCCATCGAGTCCATCGAGACGTTTTATCCCCACAACTCCGATACGCATGTCCTGATCCTATCACCCCAAGCCGAACTCTCGTCACATTTCTATCAATACCTCAAATACACTCTCCTTGAATACAAATACTCGTCCTACGGAGCCGGAGCACGCCCTCACCTCCTCGGAATCAGCTTGGAGCTTCCAACACGATACGTCAACGATACCAATCCATTCACGCTGCCTTTACCACCATCCAAACAGCCCCATAAAGATCCTGAGCCGTCTCATTTTCTATGGCAAGCGCCCAATTCTCACGCCGCGCTGTATTTCGGAGATAAATGGCTCGAACTTCATGATTTCGTGCGTCGACGTTTTGAAGCTCAGCAGTCTCTCAACAAACCGTCCATACAAAGACAGTTGAGCAAAAGATTTCCGCAATGGATGGAATACCTCCTCGAACTTTCTCGAGCGAGGGGGTACCATCTGTTATATCCGCATCTAGGGCCTGAAAACGCTCTGGTGACGATTCACAACGAACTGTATCAGCATCCTCTTGATCAGTCATCATCAACAGAACAGAAAGCTAGCAACGAGGAAACTACCAAAGTGGAAGAAGAAGGGAGACAGGAAGGGGGTGTTTCATCCATCTCCAGCTCTTCTGAACCTCGTGAAACGCGAGTGAAGAATCACATGTCCCTTCTCACGATGTTCCCTGGTGACGGCGACCTCCTGGAAATGAGCGACTTGACGGTTCTTACCTACGATGGATATCTGAGTTCGCCTAGAGAGGCTTCCAAGGCTGCTTCGTCGTTCGCAATGCAGTTTCGAAGAGATGTGGGCGGTTGTGGTGAGAAGCGTGAAAAGGAGAAAAGGGTGGAAGAGAAAGAAATGGAGGAGGAGAGTAGTGCAGCGGATTTGTTCTGCTTGGATGATGAAGACGAGGAGGATGATACCCCGCCCGCCGCTGCTACCACCGCTACTGCCGCTGAAATTGCTACGGCTACGGCTGCTACGGGAGAAGAGACGAAAGGAAAAGAAATGGACAAGAACAAGGAGACAAAGACAGGCTAGGAGTGTCAAGATACCGACTTACGCGTGTACATATCATTTCCCGCCTTCGAAGGAGCAGAAAGAGTTCGGGGCTCCTGCTTTCAGCTCCATCCATCAACCTAACAAGAAGACGGGGAGGCTGGCTCTACCTTCTCCTACGACACAGACACATGGATCGACTAGGGGTATACGATTCACATATGATCAATATCCCAGCTCCGTCGCTCGAGAAGGTATTCTACCACCGACTCGATTTATGCAACTTCGAAATCCGTCTGACAAACGCAAATTGAGGCGAAGTTGCCATTGTTTCGTACGAGATACGAACGACGAGATACGAACGAAAACATGCGCACTCGGTAGCGGTGGGCGGAACAACATAGGATAGGATTTGATATGATATGATATGATATTATCAGCGGTAAACTCATCAGCATTATCATGTGCAGCAGCAGAAGAAGAAGAGGAAGAAGAGAGCAACGATAGCGAGCAGTGTCACAGATCGAGATGAACGAAATCCTCTCTTCCTTTGTCAGTTGCAAGGAACTCCGAGGTGGCAACGGACGAACAGAGAGGGAAACAAACATCCCAAACCCAGCAGGAAGCATGAAGGGATTATTCTGTTGTTTTCCGTGCGGGAGAAGAGAAGCGGAGTAGGAAAGCCGAAGAGATGTACTTCGTACAAGTTGTGGACTTGACTGGACTGGATTATAGCGGAGCGCCGTGTCCTTCTCCAGTGAAGGACAATGAGGAGAGGCAGTTCTGGTATGAAGAGAAACCTGCACAGTCGGTCCGAAGAGTGAAGATGCATGAAGAGCTATAGTACAAGCGGCAGTTGCAAATCAAGGCTGTAACGTTACGTAAATCTGATTAGCACCGTAACGGACGGGAATTATCGAAGGTAGCAGTTGACATGATATGCGAATAGTCATAGCCTGCCATACGTGTAATGTAACGCGGCGATGGATGGATGTCCCTTGCCTATTTCCACTCACATGACTGTTCTTGAAATCTACACGTTTTACATTTATCAAACTGTTGAGATGATGAGACGCTCATAAATCCATCGATCCATCACTCGAATATCGTATATCTGACGTAGTCGAGTCGTATCGTCCTAGTCAGTGATACGACTGTGTGAGGGTAGGCACTGCTGGTGGTAGTGTTGGAATTTAGAGCGTTACATACCCACCCATCAGACTGTCAGTCTCAGGCTGAAGCATGCTTCAAGTAGATCGATGATGATTTTTCATCCATGTGGAGTAGATTACAGATCTATCGACCAGAAAAGGAAAGGGGATCGAATGAATCAAGCTAATCCTTCTATGCGGCAAACAAGCAGTGACAAACAGATAGAGAGACAAGACACTGTAGGTAGACGCAAGGAGAATGTGAGGCTCAGATGGATAAGATAGGATAGGCACCTGGGGAGGGAGGAGATACCAGGGCGATTGTTTGAATCACGCTAGCTTGGTGACCGGATTCTGATTCATTGGACAAACTAAATGAAGAGCAGGGAAATGAGAGGCGGACGGTCGTTGGCCTCAGAGCTGATGAGATAGGGAGGGAAAGCGACCTATCTATCCTTCGAAGTTTGGATTCTGCATATCACCATGTCATGTCAGCATGTGATTCATCATCCCATCCACCCGTTCGTTCATCACCGCATATCTTGCTTGACGAGTAAAGGTATAGAGAAACGAGACATGGAAATGAGCGGCAAGAAGGAGAATACAGTATCATACCTTTCTCAAGATCACCAGCCCCTCCAACGCACTACTCAAACTCACATACTGCTCGTCCTCCAACTCCGCTCGTTCTCCGTACGCGAGTAGAACAGGCGTACTCTGCGTCTGCCACCCCGTGATTGTCTTCGGTCTTCCCGCCTGGCCGACCACATCGACCGCCTGACCCACTCTCACATTGACCGTCAATGGCTGCAGCTTCTCATCCAACGTCACCAAGAACCTCGGATGCATCGCCGTGATCATGTAGTACAACAGATAGTGCGAGTCGGCTAGTACAAATTGTTTGGCGTCAATCATGGCCACGAGAACGGTCAACAACCCTGCGGCAGCCACGCGGGACATGATCTGCCTGTCGGTGTGGAATGGGTTGACGCTCAATGTCCCTTTACCCATATGCAACAATCCCTGCGCGATGCGCACCATGAACAACGAGTTCTGATCGCGGTGGTAGTAGCTCGCGAGTTGGCGGAGCAGTTGCGCTAAGCGGGCGTTATTCGTACCGGCTCCTAGTAATCCCATGGCGAAGATGGCGTTGATGGCGACGTCGTTGTCGTTGTCGTGGCTGTATCGCGAGAGCGTATCGTAGACCTTCATCTGTGGGTTCGAAGGACTGATTAGACCCATGGCTAAGGGCACGGCTTTGCGGATGTTGGCTTCGCCGTAGTGCATCAAATGGCCGAATGTTCGTAGAACCATGTCCTGTCCAACTTCTTCACCCATGGCCACCACCGCGAGACCAATCACTGCGTATGCCTGCAACAGCTCGTCGTCCTTTTGTTTGTCGTCGTCGCCTTCGATGTGCTCGTTGCAGATGTGTAGTAACTCTTGGAGTTTGAGCACGGTACCAGTACCCGCCCATGCACATACCTCTGCGAGAACGGATGTCGGTTTGGCCATCGGGTGGTCGCTCGCTTTGAGCGTCTCGAGAATGACGTCCACGTCTTCTTGCTTGCCAAAATACAGCAACGCCAGTCCCAGCGCCATGAACCGCGTCCATTTGCTTTTGAGTTGGCTGTTGCGCTCTTCGTCGAAGATCGTCTGGATGATGGCTTCGCTGATGCCGCCGTTGGAAGAACCAACAAAGATCAGACCGAGAGAGAGCGTGGCCATGGCGGATAGCTGCATATCCAGAGACGTGTCGCCCACGATGGGCAAAAGCCAGTCGATAAAGTCCTCGGAGTTGGAACCCGCGTATGCGAGACCAAGACCCATGATGGACGCTGCACGCAGATGCACATTCGAACTTTCGAGATGCTCCTTCTCGGCCAGCAACGCCTTGGCTGGGTCCGCCTCAATGCGTACACCCTGATTGACGTTGCCGATTGCTAGCATCGCACCTGCTCGCAGCATGTCCTCGTCCGCGTACAAGTACCGATCGATCTTGTCCAGTCCGGTTTCGACGTCCCACTGCATGATCATGCCGATTGAGGCCACACACGACATCATTCCTAGGAAGAACTGCATTAGCGGAGTAGCAGAGAATCAATGGAAAGGATGCTATTCACCCTCGTCTTTGGTCTTCCAAACCCAGCTTCCCCGCCCATCACCCTCGGTAAGCATCATCTTGTCGTTGCCGAACCCGGCATTGATGAATCCATTCACGAACGCGCTAGCCAAGTTGTGTCGTGCCGAGTCGACGTTCGTCAAGCCCGACACCCGGCTGCTCTCCAGATGACTCTTGTAGATATCTTCCGGAGTCTTCGGTTCGAGCAGATTCAACTCCTTGGCCATGTTCTTGAAATGCACTGGCAGCTTAACATTGCTCAAACACTCTGCGATGATCTCGTCCTCTTCGTTCTCGATCGGATAATCGATCCAGATCTGTTGCCGGGCGAGGAGAAATGCCATCTGCTTCTTGAGCGATGCGTCATCGGTCGAAACAAAGTCGCTGTGAATGAGGTCCATGTCGTTAAGCCGGATCGCCAAAACCATCGCCTGTGCCAATCGGTTGTACTTCTTGTAGATGTCGTGCGCTGTTCGGAGGAATTGTTGGTCTTCGGGGAACATGAGCAGATTGACCATGCTAAAAGATAATCAGAATGGTGGAAAGCATCGAACAGAGCCAAACCTGATAATCCTACCTGACCATGTAAAGACACACTCGCTGATATGTGTTCTCATCGAGATATTTGGGAATCTCCTCGATCATCTCCAGTTCGCTAAGGATATCCACTGCGTCTGCTTCGGCATTATGGCTCAGGAAGAAGGGGACCAACGAGGTGGCCAGATCAACCAGATCTTGATAGGGCTTATCGTCTGATATCCGTTTCTGGTACTCCTGTCCGATCTCGAGTGCTAGATGACGGACGTACTCATGTCCCCATGACCCAATCTCGTTCGAGGGTGCCAGAAGTCGGTACTTGAGCGTGTCGAGGCGGTCTTCGTCCGAGAAGGTCATGCCCAGAACGGACAGCACATCTGCTAATGCGTCCTATGAAAGTGTTAATGATTTTCTTCGTTCGGAGATAATAAGGCGCACCTTGTCTTCGCCAGGAGGCCACGCATCGTACTGTTTCGTGAGCGATTCATAATGTGGTCGGAGGAACTTCAGCGGTTTCGGAACAGCAGTCATGGAAGAGGTCGATGTCCGGATTGAGGTCTTGATCGCCTCAAGCGCGGGTTTGTAGAGATTCGCATCTGGCTCCTTTGCAGTTCGAATATCCGTCAGTTACTCTCCGGGCCAGGCGTCAGAAGGGTTACCACGTACAAGTAACCTCTCGACAAGCATTTCCAGCTCGCTCTTTAATTGCTGATCCTCCTCACTGAGCTCCTCTAGTCATATAGCATGTCAGCACATGATTCGTGGCCTGCCATACACGCATGGTCTCGAGGGTGCAGGGAGGCAAAGAGCTGCCAGCAAACCAACTAACCTTCCTTCGGCACCCCATCCTCTTTCCCATTCGCTTTCGATGCCCCATCCTTTCCACCTTTAGAGTCTCCACCACCCTTCGCCCCATCAGCTTTCTTGAGGTCGTCGAGCTTGCCCTTGCCCTTTTCCGCCGCGGTGGGCGTCTTGTCGTCCTGCGCCATCTCCGGACGGTAGAAGGATGTCTGGGTTGGTCCGACCTATCTGACGATCACAGGCTACAGACAAAAGATGAGTCCCTCCGAGTATAGGATTGCCCTCCTGAGTGGTGATGCGTTGAGTCGGGCTATCGGTGTCCGTTCTTGTATTGTCGGTATGGTGATCTCAGCATGAATAGCTTCTGCTGCTGGGAGAGCTGCGGCCGTACTCAGTAGGTTGAAGCTTTTAGCGTCAGCCGCTGACTAATCCTCATCGGAGAATTCCAATCCCGAGCTCCGACGTCGTCCCTTTCCCGCATCGCGAACACAACCCCACACACGACCAATTCTCACGGCCTGCTGTGCGTATCAGGCTTCAACAAGATGAAGCTCGACGTCAAAGCGATGCGCTATCTAGCGCCAGAAGATTGGCGAGTCCTTACTGCAGTGCGTCACCTTTTCACTTCTACTGCTAAGTAACAGCTGCTTACTCTTCAAATCAGGTCGAAATGGGTAGCAGGAACCATGAGATCGTCCCTACGCCTTTGATCTCTCAGATTGCAGGTCTACGAGGTGGCAGCGGTGTACACAAGTGTATTTCGATGCTTGCCAAGAACAACCTGATTGCGAGGGTTAAGAATGCCAAATGTGGGCACCCTATAGGCTGTCGGATGAACAATTTTGACCGTGGTCTGAAATGATTAGATGACGGATATCGATTAACATACGGCGGACTGGACTACCTCGCCTTACACGCCCATATGAAGAGCTCAGCCGTATACTCAGTAGGCAATCAGATCGGGGTTGGGAAAGAAAGCGATATCTTCGTCGTGGCCGCTCCGTCTGGGACGCAGCTGGTTCTCAAGATCCATCGTCTGGGCCGCGTCTCTTTCCGAACCGTCAAAGCCAACAGGGACTATCTCCGCAATCGCAACACAGGATCATGGATGTACTTGAGTCGGTTGGCGGCTGCGAAGGAATTCACATTCATGAAGGCGTTGAAAGAACATAGGTTTCCGGTCCCTCAGCCTATCGCGCAAAATCGACATACCGTCCTCATGGAACTCATCGATGCGTTTCCTCTGAGACAAATCAGCTCGGTACCTGATCCGGCGGGATTATATGAAGAGTTGATCGCTTTGATTCTGCGACTGGCGAGCTTCGGGCTGATCCATGGTGATTTCAATGAGTTTAATATTCTGATCAAGGAGGAGCCGGTGGAAGAACTTGTAAGAAAAGATGCGTCGGAAGAGATGTCGTCGAAAGACGCGAATGAAGAGGAATCTTCACCACCACCACCACAGATCAAGCTCGTGCCAATTTTGATCGACTTCCCGCAGATGGTGTCCATCGACCACGCCAATGCCGAAATGTACTTTGATCGCGACGTGCAGTGCATCAAGAGGTACTTCGAGCGAAGATACCGATTTACCAGCAACGAACCTGGGCCGTTCTTCAAGGATGCTCTGAGTCAGGCAAAGAAAGCGCAATGCAACCGGTTAGACGTCGAAGCGCAGGCTTCTGGATTTTCCAAGAAGATGTTGAAGGAGTTTGAGGCGTATATGGGAGAAGCGATGAAAGGAAACGAAGAAGGGGAAGAAGGGGATGAAGAGGAAATAGACGGAGATGTTGCTGCAGCTGACTCGGATGAGGAGGAAGTAGACGAGGAAGGGGCCGAGGAAACCAAGACGCCAATATCATGTGGCATATTAATTTGAATTACCCTTGTGGTTTAACTTATGCCTATGTCTAATCGAACGAGGTACAGGCGCACGCGTACTAGAGCAGGCCAACTTGACGGCCACGGAGAGACCACAAACGCCCAGGTATGGTATACTCCAAGTCCGAGGAGGTCATGAGCCCATCATTCTTTGGGACGGCCGTTGGCCTCTCGGAGGTGGATGGCATAGAGCGCGAACCTGAAGCTGGCGCGAAGTGGTCTTCGAGCTCAGCGACGATCGCCGCCCAAAAAGATTAGCAAGTCAAGAGTCGGAGAGAACCGAATCATCAAAATGAGATAGCCATCCTTACCGCGCGGGGCCGTTGGGGAAGGAGTTGGAGAGGGCAGAAACGCTGGCCCACGTACGGGCAACGAGTTCCCACCCGGTACCGGCCTCGTCATGTTCGCCTATAGTAAAATATCTTAAGCTAGCTAGAAATTTCACAGATACTTCACAGAAATCTTATAAGAATTCACAAGAGAGAAAAGAAAGAACTTACTTGATCATCCGAATGCAGAATCTTATACAGTCCACATCCCAGTAACCCAATCACTCCAAGGTAGTCCTCCATAGTAGCCTCCAACGCACCAATGCCGTTATTCGGAGGGAGCAGAGGCAGCTATTTGTGAATGTTTTCCTCGATTGCAGAGTAGAGACAGAATGTTTCCATGTAAAATTGACGAGTTTTCAGCGTCGGCCTCTTCCGTGATGGGTGCAGGTCGTTGCGGTGGCTAGGGGCGTTGGCTTGCCATGATTGGAGGATGATGTGAAGTTGAAGTGTACGGAGTCTGGCTCAGACCGGAAGACATGCAATGCTCAGCAACCCGCTGCAGGGAGTAAGTGAAGAGCAGAAAAGACGGTTCCAAGAGGAAGTCTTGTACTGCAACTTTTTAGTGATCGCCTACATACCCTTTCTTTATATCGCTGCGGTAGATACCACACTGCAATCCGCAACTCCTCGATTAGAAAGTAGCAAGCATCCACTGATACCTCACAACCACCCACCTACTTACTTGATATACAGCGATGGCCAGAGAAAATGGCGAGTAGTCATTCATTAGAAAACACAATGCATTGCTGAGCTGAATCACGCCTCTATCGGCCACAAGCGGTATCTAACTGAACTGAACTGAACGAGTGTGCCCGGTATGAAAACAGACCAACCACCACCTCCACCATCACCACCGTCACCGGACAACGATGCCTCAGAACAACAATTCCACACACCGAGTTGAAACGACTGATGTGAGAAAAAGAGACAACGCAATGGAGATAAACGATGCATGGATGCAATAATACACTAAGAAAGAAGACCGACAACGACAACGACAACGAAAAGCAAAGAGACGAACAAACAGTTACACGACGACGTTCTTTGCTGAGTTGCCATAGGAATGCACGCATGCGAACTCGAAATCGACAGAGTACTACCAGACTAGCAGTAAAGTGAAGTAAAGTAATTGAAGAAAAAGAAATGGTCTTCGGCGGGGGAATTGCGAATTATGCCGAGACATGAACGAAAGTTCTACCCATCCAACTGTCCGATGTTTTTTGTCTTTTCTTCTTCAGTGTTTCTCTCTTGATCTTTCATCTTGATCTTTCATCTTTCATCTTTCATCTTTTCGGGTGTACCGGGCAGGCTTTGTGTGTGGGCCATTTTTTCCAGTTTTTTTGTGTTTGTCAGTCAACTTTGGAAATTCACGAACGAAATCGCAGGAAACAAAGCACGCAAGCAGAGAACAGAAGAGATAATAGCGACAAGCAAGGGAAAGAGCAAGGGTCCTGAGGACTGCAAGGATGGCACCACGGCGGTGCGGTGCGTGGGACGGTTCGAGCAAAGCGAGTGGAGCAAGACGGTTGACAAGTGCGCTGCTTGTCGTTCTGAGCCGGACCAGATAGTGGTGGTCGACTTCATTGGACTTTCTTTCAAGCACTAGCAGCCACGGACACGGCAACGGCCGGTGCGTAGGTGTCGCCGTGGGCGATGGTCGGGGACGTAATTCCGACTTGAGCGTTCTCGTTGGGATGAGGGCCGCCGGCATTCTGGGATCTGCGATTCAAGATCTGAGCGTATTTCCTTCCAGAGAAAGCTGTTTCGGAAAAGATTCATATCCAAGTCATAAACTATAGCAAATCATACTTACTCGGCTTTCCCAGCTCCCTCGGTCGGACGTTCAGATTTGAAGTTGGCAGTCGGGTCCATGATCTGGATTGGCCGTCCCACCGCACTGCCAATACAACATCAGCTCCGGGACTTGATTACACTACCCTTCGGACCTACTTGAAGTTCGGCCCCGGAAGACCTGTCCACCCCATATTCATCTGCCGCAGACGATTGCCAGCGATGGCCGCCCCAAGGATTTCATTATGGATCGGGCGATAGGAGTACATGGCCGACGGTCCGTACGCGACCGAATTGTACTCGTTGGCCCGAAACTCGCGGCGTTTCTGGGTCTCGTGCTTGAGACGCTTTTGCTCCGGAGTATCGGCGTAGCGGACCTGCAGTGGAAGCTGCTCTTGACCGATTGGCTGCCCGTGGAACTGCTTGATGATCTGATCGCATTCCTCCCGACTTCCGAATCTGTATGTGATATCAGATTTAGCTCGTGAAAGTTGCTGAGCACAGGAATACTGACCGCGCGAAACCAACACCCTTGCTGTGGTTCTGAGCGTCGCGGATGATGCGGCTCGACTGGACCTTGAAGTCTGGCAGGAAGACCTTCTCCAGTTCCTGCAAAAGAATGAACAATCAGCACAATGGGAAAGGAGCTTTTTCGTCATTGAGACACTCACCGCCTCGGTCATGCTTCGCGGCAGGTTGGACACATAGAGATTAGTCGACGACGGATCGGCGAAGCTCTTCAGACGAGCATTGAACGATTCCTAAGCCGCGGTCAGCTCTGATAGCAGACCAGATGATGTGATGGAGGGCCTACCCTGGCGAAGCTGACTTCGTAGCCCAGCGAATAGAAGCCGCGAATGCAGTTATGGGCTTCTTCGAGGCTTCGGAAGCAGGCAAACCCGAATCTTCACCACCATTATCAGCGGGAGATATTACAGATATACTCCAAGAACATCATACCCCTTGCAGGCACCCGTCTGGTTGTCGATCATCGCCTTGGAGTTGGCCACATGCCCGAATCTCGCCGCATATGCCAGGAGCATGTCATCCGTCGTGTTGGGATGCAGTCCGCGAATGTAGACGTTGGTCGTGCCGGACGGATTCTCGAAGCAGTGCTGCAGCGTCTTGCGACAGCTCGAGACGGCGGGCACGGCACGCGGAATGGCCGGGCTCATGGTGGTCAAGGCCAGCAGATCGTTGGGCATCGGATGCATGGCCATGGCCTTGGCCATGTGGGCCGCGTCGAAGGTCTGCACGAAGTGCGGCGGAGACGTAGGGCCGTAGCCATACTGCACGAGTGGCGACACGTCCGCTCGGGCGATGACCACGTTCTGGCCCAGACGATTGGCGTCAATGGCATCAGGCGTATCGGGTGAGGGCACCTGGTCGCCGTCGCTGTGGCTGCCGATGGAGACCTGACGGTCGTCCAGACCTGGAGGATGCTCGCCCGCTGGCTCCGGAGGCGGACCGAAGACGCGGGGCGTCGGCGTCACCGGCATCATATTGTAGTCGCGTCCGAGGGCCATCTGGCGTTGGAATGGTGCCGTCCGCGGATAATGCCGGTCCGGTAGGGCATGAATAGCGGGACCCGGTGGGGCACTCCCCTGGCCGGGCAGACAGGGGTACGATGGCATATGGGTTGGGGCGTAGACGACTCCATTATGCATCAGCAAGAGCGCCTGCTGCTGCTGGTGAAGATTCCCATGAGCGGGCATGAGGCCGAGCTGGGGTGCGGTGACGGTCAGGCCCGGCAGTGCCATGTCGGTCGTCCGGAGCGGAGCTCCCTCCTGGACCGCCATCCCGCTAAAGGCTTGGCTGAGAGCGGCCATGCTCGCATGATTGACGTCGTGGGGCGCCAGGGGGGTATGAGGCAGTCCATAGGCCATCCCGTTGGCGTTCATTGACGGATGCGGGCCGTTCTGGCTGCACATGGACGACGAAGCTTGCTGCTGGTGGCCCATATTCGGCCCGGGATGCTGGGGCGCGTACATATCAAAGGTTAAGTGATCTGAGAAGGAGATCCCTGCACGTCGACGGGGATGATGGTCAGCCACGATGCACCAGGATCCGGAAGTGGTCGGGAGAGAGCCGATGCCGTATGTAAGAGTGGTTCCAGCACCGACGAACGGGGTTTTGAAGAACAATAAGGAATACATGAATAGCCCTCAGAAACGGATAATGACGATTGAAACATGAGGTTTGAGGGAAAAGATGGTCTGCTGATGAGGAGAGGTATACTTTGAATGAGGTAGAGATCCTATGATCTGCCTTGCCACGTCAAGCCAAGAGGATGAGCTACTCGTTCGATACTGAGCAACGGCTAGGCAAGAGGCTGATCCGAACGACAAGCGACGAGCTGAGAGCAGATGAAGAGCCAACCGACGTACTTGAGGAGCCAGAGGACGTGCAGGTTGAGCACGACTGAGCAAATGAGCAATGGATCGTACGACTGATCGAGGCCCGGCGGATGATGATGGTCGTCCGAGTTGGTTGAAGAGGATATGAAGAGGCACTGGTGGAAGAAGATGAAGAAGAGATTGGGGGTGCTGGGCCTGGAATATATAGAGGAGCCTGTCCACGAGCAGAGGGCGTGCGTGGAAGGTCCAGCGAGGTCCGAATCAATGACTCGATGGCGGGCATGGCCTTCTCAATGGAGGAAGAGTAGGAGCAGATGAAGAATGGCGACTACCAAAGGGGAGAAACCCAAAGAGGTGTAGAAGGTGCGTTCTCGGAAGGAGAACCGAAGAAGAAATGGAAATGGGAAAGACCTGGACGCTCAATCGAGCTCAAGCTCAAGCTCGTGCTTGAGGAGCTCCTGCTGGACTTGCTGTTGATGATAGTGCTCTGGCTGCCTGTTGTTCATGCCCAGGCCCGAGCATGAACCGCCACGCTCACGTGGTAGACGCATCCTCGGGCTCGAGCACCATCACCCCGGCGTGCCTGCCTTCATGGAGGATGAGTAGTAAAACGAAAGACGTGCTGGTAGCAACAATCGATTCGGTGCTAGCTGCAATTGACAAGAGCCGAGTCAGTTGCCTTGCATAATCAACCAGATGTGGCGAGACCGGAAAGCGTCCAGCCCGGGGCAGGCGCCATTGCAGGAATTATGACCATCCATGATCATCAGATCTGCTCGCTCTCTCCTCATCTCGTGATGTCCGCTTTGGTATCCCCGTAGCTCTCTCCGAAAAGGTTGCGGATAGGGTACGGCCTCCAGATATCAGCTGCAGGTATTGGCTGTAAGTACCACCATTGGGAAGGTGTGGTGGCACTCGGGCTGCCGCAGTCCCGCTGTACAGGCCAGAACCAGGGCCATCCTGGAATGAACGAGGAAAGAAAGACGACTCGAGCAAACGTCGGATCACGCTCGATGGCTGGATCGGGTGGAGATGATTCAGGAAAAGGGTCCATGTGAAGGGTCCTGGTGAAGAATAACTCCAGCTGGGGAAGTGAGTTGAGAGGGTGGCAAGACCATGGTCGAACAGCTCCTGCTAGAATGGGGTCCGAAAGTGAGCAGCTCGACTGCCCATATTGAGCGTATCGTGAATTTTCAAATCGCGATCCTTTGAGCACGATGTAGCCGCCCCAGATCCCTCGGCCAGATCTCAATGAATTTTCAATAATTCTTGAGCGGCGGTGGCTTCTCCTTTCAGGTTCCGAAGATGCGGTGATAGACGCTTCCGGTCACTGGTGAGCGTAGAAGGATATCTGGTCGTGATTCGGGAAGGCCGATTTGGTGTTGTGGACAAGCACGATTGCCGCGGTAGATAGATAACAGAGACGGAATTCCCAGCGTCAATTGGCAGCTGTTCGTTGCCCTGAATTATCGTGAGGAAACATCCCAGCGCAGAGCGGTTTCCAGCAGGGGTGGAGTAATGCTATCGCTGGAGCTCTCGTAGCAAATGCAGCTCTCCAGAATTTTTCCCTTTTCCTCGAGTGGTCCCTCTTCCGATGATGGTTCGACTTGATCGGCAGCTGATCCTGCCACTTCAAACAGGGCTAACCAATTGTTATGGTTTTCGTCCTACGTCCAGAGGGAACATTCCTGAGGGGACGTGCAGGAGAGCTGGATAGCCGCATCATGCCCAGTTGTGCAGACGCGGGGGCAAGTAAGAAGACGGTCGAGCGCGAGACTCGAACGCTGCATGGTGAGGCATGGCCATGGTCGTCAACAGGATGTTTGGCTGCCACGATCAAGTGGCTCTACCGTTGTCGTTGAACATCTGCCACTATCCGCCCCCACCGAGTCATCCGCTCCATGCAGACGACCGGTTGGCTCTGCATGGTTCCTTGCACAGCAGAGGAGTACACCATCGCTAGTAATGCTACTAGGAGGTGCACTCATACTGTACATGCCATGAGACGAGGTTGTGTTGCGGTGCTGCCTGTTCCCGTCTGGCCAAATGTAGGTATAGTGGAGAAGCCCATCCAGTAGTCATCCATGGCATGCTTTAAATGTCGAGTTAGAACATCCGCCGGGTTGAGCAGGCTCACGGTGCAAGCCTACTGGTTAGAACAACAAGATCCATCTGCCCTCAGGTCACCCAAGGTCCTTCCTTCAGTACCCCAACTCTTACAAAAGCGTACAAGGCTCGGCAAATGATGTCCATCGCTAGACGGAACGTTTTCTTTCCATCCGGATCAGACGCTCATGCCGCCATCTGACACTAACAGCTCCTCGAAGCATGCTGTCTTGGAGTCTGAGCTCACCCCGAAAGGCAAGGATGGTGCCGATCGTCGTGGCTTTTTAAAAATACAGGACTCGCTCGTTAGTCCATGCAGAGCAAACACGAGATGACCGGCGTGTTGAAACAACCAATCACCCATGAAGGTACATCCGTAGAGGAGATATGCATCGGACGTTGGAGGGAGCACGAGGAGCGGACGTTGCTGCAGGACGAAGCCACGGGTAGCGGCCCGTCAAGCGAGAGGCAGGACGAACGGCGACCGGACGAGACGATGCAGATGATCGTCAAGAGGGCGCTTCCGCCCACGCTGCATGGACCGTTGGGGGTCGGTACAAGGGTGTTTTGTGCTGCTAGCAAGTAACACCTGCATGATGGCCTGTCAGGCTTGGCAACGAGCGTACCGAACGCCAAGACGCGTGCTTTGTTTGCAGGCCGGGGCGGTGCAAGGAGCTGTCACAGGGGTGCTGGTGTTCGAGTCTCTCAGCGATGGTCACATCAGATCAAACCTGGCGAAAGGGGAGAGAGGATCGAACACCGGTAAAGTGACAAAAACCTGAGGACAGCCCTACTGGTGATGCACCTCCATCCACCCAGCCACGAGGGGACTCCACATGAGCTCCACGTGCAAGGATTGAGCCATCCATATGTGGTCCAGATCGAGCCCTAATTGACATCAACTCGCTCTAGTTAGTTTGAACATGATCATGGAGCTACTCAAGTTGAGAGGTTCAGTTGATCGTATCAACGAATGGTGGAGATGGGATAGACAGACTTACTGAAGCTTGGACCTTTCCATCCCTGAAAGTCCTGAGGGGAGAATGATGGTGAATTGAGAGTAGTTACATCCTGAATCTATCCGTCTATAATGTGACGGATGCAAACACCAATATCCTAACCCCGCTGAAACACACTTGAACATCTCTCCACGCGGGACTCCATGCCAAAGCGCGCCAAACGAAAGAGGGGATACATATTAGGCGGGAGGGAAGTTGAGAGGGAAAATGTACACATGTAGACGTCTAATCGTATGTAGAATGCAGCGCAATATGTTGTGCTCGTATAAAGAGGTTTAGAAAAGGACAAACAATCAAAGAAAGAGGGATGCAATCACACGGAATTCGTACACCAATCATACAATACGGGCTCATAATGGACAGAAATGGTCAAGCAAAGAAATACTAATACGACTTCGTACGAGACCATACTCTGGGCGAGAAAGCCCTATCTTCAGCTCTATAGCACACGGCTTACCTGTCGTATGCAAACGATATAGCCGGAAACAGACGCCACGCTGAACCACAACAACATGCAGCTGGTATAAATCGAAGATCTAGTGTCCTCGATCGTCGGATGTGGCGGGCAAAAATGCATTTTCATGACCATACGTCCTCCTAAATGGGGCAAGTTCTCGTTAGAAGATCATTTCTAGGAAGTGAGGCCGGACGTGGTCCTCTGAGGCAGCACTCCAAGGAGATTTGCAAGATAGAGTGACCAAGAATACGCACCTGGTAGCGATTCGACGTTCGCATCTTCTTGACAATCTCCTCCGCCTTGCTTTCCGGCACGCCTCGTTGGTCTGCAAAGATTTGAACCAATGCACTCTGGACGTCTCGTGCCATGTTGGCCGCGTCGCCACAGACGTAAAAATATCCTCGCTGGTGCTCGAGCAGGTCATTGATCTCCTTGGCGTGCTCCCGGAGTCGATGCTGGACATAGACCTTCTGGGCACCTTCTCGCGAGAAGGCCGTAATGAGACTAAACGACGAGCCAAGAGCTTCGCCGAATTGCTATTCCATCATAGGTCGCGTCAGCTGATATCTCCATAATCAATCTTGCAAGCCGCGTCTTGCAAGCCGTGTCTCTTAAACACTGAAACGCCCTTAGCTAAGCAGAACTCAGGACTTACCTTCCACTCGTCTTGGTAGATGAAATCCTCGGATTGTTTCCGGCAACCAAAGAATAAGATCGTCCGCCCGACGTTCTCGCCGGCCTTGGCTTGCGCAGCTCGTTCTTGCACAAATCCTCGGAAAGGCGCGACACCCGTCCCAGGTCCAATCATGATGACGGGTTTCGAAGGGTCCGACGGAAGTTTGAAGTTCGAATGCCGAACATGCACCGGGACGTGAATGCCATCATATTTATTGCGAGGGCCATGGATGGCATACGTCAGTCCATGTGGATCCGGATTGGGATCGCCGTGTTGCTTCTGTTTGAGCGCCAACAGATAGTTGGTCGTGACGCCTTTCAACACATTCGGCGATCCAGGCACCCGAAGGGACTCCACCGCCGCCGTCACACCGATCCGGTCTTTCTGCGCCAACGCCGAGGAGGAGATGGAGTAGTAACGTGGTTGAATCTTAGGAATGCCCTCAACCAACAGCGAAAAAGGAACTTGGCTCCACGGTTGCAAATTGCTCACCGTCTCGAGCAACTGCGCGATGTTCAGATAACGGCTGGAGACCTTCTCTTGGAAGTAGTCCTTGTCGCTCCCGAGTCGGGTGACCTCCACCTTGGACGTGTCGTCAGGGGCGAACTGAGCCAGCGACGACACGAACTGTCGCGACACGGGCCCGCAGATCTCCATGTGGTAGCGCACCACCGCGTCGTAGGTCGTCGGAGTCGGAAAAGGAACCTTGGCGGTCAAGTCGAGCCCCTTGACATCGATCACCGTATGCCGTCGGTCCATGAGCCCGAAGATGGTCAAGAACCGATCGACGCTGACACCGGCGTTGGTGGGCCAGATCGCGACATGGTCACCGGTTTGATACTCGATATTGGACCGGCTCACGTCGATCTCCAGATGCAAGCAATTCCGGTCCTTGACGCTGAAGAGTTCTCGGGATTCGGCAATGGGCGCGATGTAAGGGTTGTGGGCGTTGTAGGGGCCCTTGGATTGACCTTCCAGGTGGTGTTTGTTGGGCTCGCCCAAATACACCGTATCGGCGTCCGGCTGCAGGTCGTCTCGCTCGGTGATGGCGAAGACCGGCTCGTAGATCGCTTCTCGTTCGCGCAAGTTCATCTTCTCGACCAAGGCGGACCACATGGGCTCTTTCCAGGCCAGAAAATCTTCCTCCATCGTCCCCGCCCCGTCATCGCCCTCCCCGGCCTCGCCGATCCGAGTGGCGCCCAGCTTCTCCAGCGAGGCATTGATCCGACGCACCATAGAGTTGTAGTGTTCGTACGTGTTGTTGCCCAAGCCAAAGGTCACATATTTGAGGTTCGATAATGCCTTTTCGTCGCTCCCTCCCCCTTGGCTAAATGTCACATCATCCCCCATCATAAACTCATAAAAGTCAACGGCATTGTCAGTCGGCTCTCCCTCCCCGTAGGTTGCCAGAATGAAGAACGCAACTCGGTCCTCCGGAAACGCGTCCAGATTGTCATAATCGTAATCTTCGAGGTCGGCCACCATCGTCTTTAACCCGAACCGAGATGACCCTTCTTTGGCCAGCCTCGACGCATAGTCCTCCGCCGTGCCTGTTTGAGAGCCATAGAACACGACGCAGTTCTTCCCCGACTCGTCCATCTTCTCCAGAATGTTGCGTGTCTTACCCTTTTTCGCTCCATTCGCAGTCGCATAGGCCCCAGCATATGGATCCTTTGGCACCGCCCAGTACGTCCCTTTGGTGAGATATGCGACGGTCCCCACCAACATGGCCGCCAGAATCGCGAGATCAAAAGCATCTAGTTGCGCCATCTTGGCTGTCGGCTACTTTCGCACAGCTGATGATTGTAGCCAGGCACTCAGAATATATCTGACAGAATGATCGACCGAAAGACCAACAACGCCCCTGGAGTTCACAGCGGCTGACCGTTCAAGCTAAGCCTATTAGCACAGCACTAGACAAAACGTGGCGCGGATGTGCGGACAACTAAAATGATGATATAATAGACACTGTACCAACCTTACATGACCCGAAACAATCTCACCCAACAATCCTTCCCACTCGACCTCGACTGGCTTCTCTTTGTTGATCGCCGCTCTGGCAGTTCCCAGGCTCTTATCCTCCAAATCTTTGGTCTTCGGTCAGAATCAATTCGCGTTTCGGAACATCGGAGCCGAGTCGTCCGATCGGAAGAACTGTTCTACCGGTTCTCCGGATCTGCCAAGGCAATCACGTGATCTGACTGGACACCGCCGGAGAGCGACTTCTGAAACCTGCCCGCCGGGCTGCGGGACCACCAGGACGAATCAGCAAAGGCTGCTGTTGGATGGTGACACTGGCTGGCCTCCACCGTCAACCGTCCGCTGAAGGTGGCAGTGGAGACGCTGCCAGTCGGGCCATGGACAATGGGACCACCATGGCGACGCCCCCGAACCGACTGGAGCGCGTCCAGAGCAGTCGACTTCGACGAGATCACAGTCGTCAGCCCTCACATGCTCCCTCACATTCCCATTCGCATTCACATTCGCGACATCATCATCATCAGACGGAGCTGAAGACGGTGGGAGAATACGCGTTGCATCATCTATTCAACTCGGTTGGTCTCTCGTGGAGTCGTTGATGTCGATATACATCTATGGTCTGGGCTAGGCTGACGTGAACAACTTTTTTAGTTCGTCGGTCAGGCGGACCAGAAGATCCAACAATGCGTGGGCAATCCGCACGAGCCGGAGGCGGTGGTGGAGGAGATATGTGGGCCCAGGGTGGATCCGCAGTTCGATCAATTGATCTCGGCCCTGGGGCATATTGCCCGGCAAAAGCCCAAACGTCTCATCGATACGTTAATGCTCTGGCGGAAGGCCAAGAGCGAGGCGGCCGCAGCGGCTCGCGCGGAAGCCAATCAGGTGAGTCTGTGCAACGAGATAACTGAGGGAGACTGGTAGCTGAGGAGGAGTACAGCATCGAGCCAACTCGCCTATGAATGGCCTGGTTCCCAGACGGAATGGGGGCCATCTCCATGTGGTCTCGGATCCGATCAACACTGGCACCAACCTGGCAGATCCGGCCGCCACAGCCGCGGCGGCAGCCCGTCAGGAGGCCGTCATTCAGGCTGAACGACGTTCCACGGTGTCCATCTTTCTGCTCTGTCGAGTATTGATGGAGATCGTTCGACAAAGTACGCTGAGCAGCATCACGGTGGAGATGGCGGACCGACTGGAGGACATTATTTTCGGTCAATTGAAAGCAGCCGAGATTGAGCAACTATCCGGGTCCCCATCCCGGATGGCCAATTGGAAGATCTTTGGAGAACTGTTGGGAGTCATGAGCGAGATCAATTTTCGGAGCGTGACGGATCGGTTCTTCAAGGAGCTTGACCGCCTACAGCGAGACTACCTGGTCAAAGGGGGTGCACACAAGGACCTCGTGGAGAGTAAAACGGAGTTGGTCATCATGGGGATGAGACATTTCCGCTTGAAAACTCATCCCGAGGAGGCATTCGAACGGTCGTGCGAGTTCATGCAGAAGCTGGGTCGGTGCTTTTCCGCCTCGCACGGGCAACGCATCAAGCACGCCTACTGCCGCATCTTGGAGAGACTCCTGTTGCCCGTGGCAGCGCAAGCAGGCTCCGAGCTGAACAGCCCCCGGTGGCGGGCGGTGGTCGATATCATCAGCCCCAAGGTCGCCCAGATGCTGCTCAAACCGCGTCATTGGCTCGAAGCCTTTCCCGTCATGGTGGCCCTGTGTTGCGTGTCTCCGACGGAGATCTTCGCCCAGCAGTGGCTGCAGATTGTCACCAGCCTTCAGCCCAAATTCAAAGATCGACTGACTCGGCCCACGGCGCTACATGCCATCGCTAGGCTCGTATGGACGTACTTGTACCGGATCGCAGAGTCGACGGGCTACGTGGTCAGGAAACTGGAAGAGGTCATCAAGGTCGTACTTCCGCCAGGGCGCCGATCTTACGTCTCGACGGAGCCGAGCATCGCCGAGCCGCTCATCCAGCTGATCCGGATCATTGGTTACTGGCAACAGGAGTTGTGTTTCCGAAACGTCATCTTCCCTCTGATCAATTCGGAGCTGTTCGCCCCGGGCCGGGACTTGCGAGTGGATCAGCTGGAGCCGGAGAAGATGGTCGTCGGCATCCGTGCCTTCCTATCCATCATGGCCGACCTCGAGAAGGCTGAGCAGGGACGGCCTCCGTTTCCTCAAGATTTCGGTTACGCATCCCTCGTGGAGAGGATTCCCACGTCTTCTCTGCTGCTCGCTCCACATCTGCTCGCCGAGCCCATTGCACCCATCCCAGGAGAGGAGCGGCTGTCAAAGCCGGTCCTCACCACTCAGCTGGGAGACTCGGCCAGAGAGTACTACGCCAAGTTCTGCGAGATTCTCGGCAAGATCACCATCATCTGCGATGACGCATTTGGTGGGCAAGCGGCGTTGGACGAGAAATTTGGTAGCCAGACGCCCAAGACGCCCATGGCAGAGACCTTCAGCTTCACCCGACGAGAGGAGCATCAGACGGCAGCCGACCAAAAGCGTGGCTTCTACGACCTCTTTCATGTCGCGGTGCAGGCCTTACCCCGCTGCCTCTCTGCCGACATCCCCTTCAACTCCCTCATCAACCTCCTTTGCACGGGTACCGCCCACGTCCATAGCAACATCGCGGCGTCGTCGGCAGAGTCGCTTCGATCGATTGCTCGTCAATCGCATTCGCAACAGGTCACCATCGGCTTTGCGCGCTTCATCCTCAATTTCGATGACCGCTATTCGACCATGTCGGACGGTGGCATGCTCGGCCCGGCTCATATTGAGAACACCCTCCAGCTCTACGTGGAGCTGCTCCGAATCTGGATCGAGGAGATCACTCAGACGACAAAGCACGCTGGAGACGACGGAATGGACGATGGGTACTCGAGGGTGCTCGACGCCCAGCTCGCGTTGTCGGGCATCTTTGCGCATGTGGACGAGGTGGAATCGCACGGCTTGTTCTTTCTCTGCTCACAGTCCCGCCGGGTCCGGTCCTTTGCCATCACGGTGCTACGACTAATCAAGGAGTTTGACACCGCTCTCGGAAAGAGCAACGCCCGGATCATCCACATCCTCGAACGCGATGCATCGACCGTCATGGACTTTGATGATGAGAATCTTTCGGTGGCAGAACGAAGTCGACTACAGCGAGGGATGCGCAAGACAGACGCGCAGGGTGCCTTAATTGAGTTGTGTGGAAGTGAGGTATCCTACGATTCGACGCTCTGGTTCAAGATCTTCCCGAATTTGGTCCGGATCGCGTCTGACCGGTGTCCATTCGCGACGGCTTTGGCTCGTGAGATCGTCTGCAGCCGGCTGTTGCAGATGCATAAATCGATTATGGCACTGTCCGAGTCACCCAAGGGAGCCCAACATCCCGGTTTTGAGATGCTGGCAAACCGCTCCGTTTCGAGGGCGACGACGTCCCCGGAGGTGCTCATCGAGCAATGGAAGCTCTACCTCATCTTCGCTTGCACGACCTTGACCAACTCGGGGCCACAAACTTCCTCTTCGTTGCAAGATTTCCAGCATGCCCGAAAAACGTCGAAGCCCTCGCCTCAGGGATCGGAAAAGATCGCCTCGGCTCGTTCGTTGTTCCAGTTTGTCATTCCACTCTTGGCGGTGGGATCGAGCTCGATCAGAGATGCCGTCGTGACGGCGCTGGGCTCGATCAATGTCAATCTCTACAAGACACTCCTCGAATCTCTGCAATCTGTAGTGGCTATGTGCAACGACGAAGGCAAGACTCGGCTCCATCAGAGAACCGTCAGCAGTCCCCGCCGCAACCGCAAAACGGACCGACTGCGGACCGAGATTACCCATGTTTATAAGTTGACCTCGCACTTCCTTCGAGAAGAGGCCGTCTACCAGGATACTGCCATTCTGGATAACCTGGTTGCGTACACGAACACGCTGAAGATCTTCTTGAGCGACGCCGAGGTGCAGAACGACTGGGAGTTTCAGAAACTGAGACGTCACTATTGCGGACTCATGGAAGAGCTCTTTGAGGGGATTAACCGGACTAAAGACCCCGGACGATGGATGCCATTTGAGTCTCGAAAATCCTCTTTTGCCTTGATGGAGGATTGGTGCGGTTATTCGCCGAATCAAACTCAAGTACGCCAACGGGAGGATAATATGCGTCAATCCATCATCGAGCAACAGCGAGACCTGGGGGAGAAAATCACTGCTGCCATGGAGATTGAGAAGAGGAACTTGAAAACTGCTGCATTGAGCGCAATGGCAGCACTCTGCGTACGTTCACTACTTTTCAGTGAGGATGAGCATGCGCTGATTATAGCAGGGTGGCCCGGTGAGCATCACGACGGAGCGTAAGTCCAACCTCCAGTTCGACGTCCGTCGGATGCTCTCGTGGATCGAGGCTATCTTCAACACGCCCAGCGACAAGCTACATGCTATTGGACATCGAGCTTTGAAGAACCTCATCGTTCATAACCGTACATATCCCTACCTCTTGGAACGGGCGATCCAAATGTGCTACCAGGCCGAGGCGCCCAAAGCGCTGCAAAGCTACTTCGGCGTCATCTCGGAAGTCTTGTTAGAAAATGAGGACTACCCACTGGCTTTTTGGAAGATTCTCGGAGCGGCTCTCTTCACGCTGGGCCACGAAAGGAGTCAGATTCGGTCCAAATCGGCTCATCTGCTGCGGACGCTCGAAGAACGACTTCACAAGAGTTCCAAGATTCAGGACTTCGAGATTGGCATTGCCGATAAGACCACCGCCGTCTACAAACTAGCTCAGTTCGAGATCTCCAAGCGCTTGGCAAAGCAGCACTCGGATCTTGCATTTCTCATCTTCTCCGAATTCACCTATTTCTTCAAGACGTTGGATGCGACCAAACAGCGGAATATGGTCGCCGCCATTCTGCCCTGGATACAGACCGTCGAATTGCAGGTCGACCCGAACGGCGGCCCGACAGCATCGTCGTACATGCTCCTAGCAAATCTTTTTGAGCTTACCATCACCTCCAGTGCTGTCTTGCACAATGAGGTGCAAGCCTTGTGGCAAGCGCTGGCAACTGGGCCTCACGCCGGCAATGTCCAATTAGTTCTCGACTTTATCATCTCGTTATGCCTTGAGAGAAGAGAGCAGAACTTTGTCGAGTTTGCGAAGCAAATTGTGGTTTTCTTGTCGAGCACGCCGGCTGGCCAGAAGGTCGTCGAGTTTCTGTTGTTGCAGATCACCGCCCGGGCCATGGTCCAAGAGAAGAGAGAGCCGACACCGCCACCACCCGAAGCGTCCTCTCTGCCTTATCTGGCCGACCTGTCTCTCGCACTCCCTGTCGGGAACAAACAGGTGAGTAATGGCACGGCGACAAAACATGATCATTGCTGACAGCATCTAGGCCGGCTTCTCTCTTGGACAGCTGTCGCTCATTCTGCTCGTGGATCTGATGGTTTCGCCAGTTCGACTCGCACCAGAAAGCGTACCTGTTCTCCTGCAAATCGTGTTCGTGCTGTGGGACCACTACATCCCAATGGTACAAGATCAAGCACGAGAAATGCTGGTGCATCTGATTCACGAGCTGGTCATTTCACAACTCGATGAGCAGAGCACGCCAGAAACAAAGCAAGACGTGCAGAACGTGGTCGACTCAATCCGCCGACATGACCCAACAGTAGTCTGGGCCTATGACGACAATGGCAACTCGGTGGGCATCTCTGAACATCGAGTCCCCGGCTCGATGGAACGTCTTGCAGCGGAAGTGGTGAGCGTCTTTGCGCTCGCGTATCCTGGCATTCGGGAGCATTGGGGAAAGACGACTCTCAGCTGGGCGACGTCTTGCCCAGTGCGACACATCGCTTGCCGTTCTTTTCAGCTGTTCCGCTGCATTCTGACCTCCTTGGATCAGTACATGCTTGCGGACATGCTGGCGCGGCTGTCGAATACGATTGCCGACGACGAGTCCGACATTCAGACCTTCTCCATGGAGATTCTGACTACACTCAAAACGATTATTGGTGCGCTGTCACCAGCCGATCTGTTGCAATACCCGCAACTATTCTGGTCTACCTGTGCATGCCTTAACACCATTCACGAAAGCGAGTTCATCGAGAGTTTGGCCATGCTGGAGTGCTTCATCGACAAGATTGATCTTGGCCGGCCAGATGTGGTGAAACTGCTCGCCGACAGCATGCCCTCTAAGTGGGAAGGCAGTTTCGATGGGGTGCAACCCATGGTTTGTGCCGGGCTTCGGTCATCTCTCTCCCTCCGTCAGACGTTGGAGGTGCTGGACAAACTGGCCCCCCTTCCAAGCAACTACCTGGTCGGAGGCGACTCTCGGTTACTGTTCACTGTCCTTGCGAACCTACCCGGCTTCCTTCATCGTATGGAGCATAAGGACGAGAAGACGGATCACCTCATTCGAGCAGACGCCTTGGCCAAGGTCGCTGAAGCCCAGGGCTGTCCTGCCGTCGGGCGGGTTCTCATGGCCTATGCCAACTCGTCGTTCCGGACGACCAACGACTTTCTCGATTCGGCGATGGTGGCTGTGCGGGACACCTTCCTTCCGACGTGGGACTTTCACTGTTTGGTCTTCTTGATGGGCATGTTGAACAACCAACTCGGTTGGTTCAAGATCAAGACAATGCAACTTTTATGCGTCATCATCCAAGACATTGATATGCGAAAGCCCGAGATTGCCGCTCACGGCTCGGACCTCATCTCGCCCTTGTTGCGACTGTTGCAGACCGAGTACTGCCCTCAGGCGCTGGAAGTGTTGGATCACATCATGACCATGCCTGGCGCTCCCATGGACAAGCATCACCTCCGCATGAGCATGGCTGGATCGAAATCGCGTGCGATTCGAAAGGAGTATGAGCGGACGGAAAGCTTGTTTGGCATCCCGGACGAAAGCGGATGGTCGATCCCAATGCCAGCCGTGCATTCGGCAACCACCCGGCACAATGTCCATGCCGTGTTCTACACCTGTGCCGGGACAGAGGCCATCAGGGGTGGAACTACCGCCACGCCTAATCTCGAATTTCACACAGACGACTTTCAGTTCCATTATCCTTACCAAGACCGTACGGCAACGATGGTGTCAGACGATGTCCGGACCGATAATAACATGGGCGAGCTGGTCATGAAGCTGAACAGTCTGGACGACTTCTTTGAAGATAATCTGATCAGCAGCCCCATTTCAGACAGTCGATCTCCCAACCTTACGATCTTCCCTGTGGAAACTGCGGATGCTGGAGCTCGGTACGATCAGCAGACGTTGCCGTTACTACGCAAGTCTCTCACGCGAACGGCGAGCGTCTCATCACTACACAACGGCTTCACCGACTCGAGATCAGGCACGTCGCGGGATTTGGGGGTGATGAGTCCGACGGCGTTCGCGGCGCCCCCAGCTGCCGCCGCCGTGTCTGTCGTCCGGCCTGGACTACCCCAGAGAATGGTGACGAGCCCTCCCGGCCAATCCTTCCAGACATCATCCGGCGCGGAGCTGCTCTCCGATGACGATCTGGATGAGATCTTCTCGGACGAGGAATCTCGGTTGGTGATCAATGGCCATCCCGAACAACCGACGACCATCGGCAGCCGTTTGCGCAGCGGGACTCGGTCCGGCATGAGACGACTCACCGGTGCAAACGCGAGGGGGATGGAGAAAGAGGTGTATCCGTTCGATCGACGGGGCGTCACATTGACCAATCAGCAGAAATCCCCCAAGGTGCCGAAGATCCCGGCTACGTATCTGCAGCAGCAGAACCCTCCAAATTCCTAATATTCTTGAAACAAACAGCGATAACACATGGTGGTATGCTGTATATTCTTACATCTCACTCCCTGTTTGAACACCCCTGGTTCATTTGTTTCTTGATTTATTCGCTCCACCGTTTCGCTTGCGGCAGTCTTGCAGGTCACTTATAT
>QQTW01000058.1_pt1 | contig 62071 bp, 63 predicted proteins | sample 1904831 | NCBI WGS metagenome assembly QQTW01 (sample SAMN09435610, study PRJNA476489) | Subsurface metagenome, whole genome shotgun sequencing project. | reverse complement strand
CCACTCGTCATCTCCCTGCGCGGCCTCTCCCACTTTCCCTGGCTACCGTCCTCAGTTCTATGTGCGGACAACCGATGTAACTGGCACAATCAGAGCGTTTACATCAGATGACGGCAGTGAAGCGGAGATGGTGATGCCAGGCGATCGCATCAAAATGACGGTCGAACTGATCTACCCAGTGGCGATTGAACAAGGGATGCGGTTTGCTATTCGTGAAGGCGGTCGGACTATCGGCGCTGGTGTCGTATCTAAGATCGTGAAGTAACACCGGTCTAAACATATTGGGAGCAGAAAGGGTTAGTACCAAAGAAGATACAACCCTTTTCTGCTCCTTTTTACGGGCTGTAGAGAGTATCTCACACCCAGTTATATAGCTAGAAACAGAACCTGGAAAATTTAAGATGGCAACCCTTCAGCAGCAAAAGATTCGCATTCGTTTACAGGCTTTTGACCGCCGCTTGCTCGATACGTCTTGTGAGAAGATTGTGGATACAGCCAATCGGACCAATGCTACAGCCATAGGACCGATTCCTTTACCAACCAAACGTCGAATTTACTGTCTACTGCGATCGCCTCATGTAGACAAGGATTCGCGGGAACACTTTGAAACTCGTACTCATCGGCGGATTATTGACATTTACCAACCTTCTTCTAAAACCATTGATGCCTTGATGAAACTTGATCTACCTTCAGGGGTAGACATTGAAGTGAAACTCTAGAAGTGGGTAGGGGGGGGATCAAGGTTCCCCCTGATCTCTTCTTATGAAGATCCGTTAAAGTAAGAAAAGAAAGCGCAGTTAGCGATTTTACCGAGAGACAATGACATCTTCTTCCAAGATTGCGGTACGTGAACTCCCTATTTTCCCATTAGATGTAGTTCTGTTTCCCAATAGACCCCTACCTCTACATATATTTGAATTTCGCTACCGAATCATGATGAATACGATTCTGGACAGCGATCGCCGCTTTGGAGTATTGCTCTCTGATAAGGCGCAAGGCAAAACAATTTCAATTGGCTGCTGCGCTGAACTGATCCAGTATCAAAAGCTGCCAGATGACCGGATGAAGGTATTGACTTTGGGACAGCAGAGATTTCGGGTCTTGGAGTACGTACGTGAAAAGCCCTATAAGGTTGGTTTAGTGGAATGGATTGAAGACCACCCACCACAAAAAGATCTAAGAGCTTTAGCCACAGAAGTGGAACAACTGCTCCGAGATGTAGTACGTCTATCTGCCAAGTTAACTGACCAAGAGATAGAACTTCCGGAAAACATTCCTAGTTTACCTACAGAGTTATCTTACTGGGTAGCAAGCAACCTTTATGGCGTTTCAGCAGAGCAGCAGACATTGCTAGAAATGCAGGATACTGCCGCCCGACTAGAACGCGAAGCCGAAATTCTCACTTCTACCCGCAATCACTTGGCAGCTCGTACCGTACTCAAAGAAACATTTGATTAGGGGCTAGGGTAAATAGTTAATTTATTAAAAAATTATAAAATTAAAGAAAAGGTAACTTTACCCGCACATGCCTACTCGGTTTACTGCCTCCCAAGGAATTGAAATTGCTACTCCAGAGCAACATATACCCATTCAGCACTACTTACGTCAGCCCCAACGCTTGGTGAATGCTTTGGTTGACCCCAACCGAATTGAGCAGATCAGTGAGGAGCATTTTAGACTGAAAATGCGCCCGCTAGCATTTATGACACTAAGTATTCAACCAACGGTAGACCTGAGAGTGTGGGCTGAATCAAACGGAACCATCCGATTGCAGTCATTGGGTTGTGAAATTCGCGGAATCGAGTATATTAACCAGCGCTTTGCTTTGAACTTAAAGGGGTATCTGTCTCCGTGCCAGCTCAATACAGGGACTGGACTACAGGGAAGAGCCGATTTAGAAGTACAAGTTGAACTACCACCTCCCTTCTCGTTTACGCCTAAGCCGTTCTTGGAAGCTACCGGCAATGGTCTACTCAAGAGTGTTCTTTTGACGATCAAGCAAAGACTGCAGCATCAACTTTTAGCAGACTATTGCGCCTGGGTTAGGGATCAAACTGAGGTAAACACTTCTAATCAAGCACCAATATTACCCTCTAATAGTCTGATCTAACAAAGAAACGTGTGCAGCGCTTTGACAGGGACGAAAAGACATTCGATGCAGACGTGAGGGACCATATTGTTGCAGTGCCTGTCGATGGCGCTCAGTTCCATAACCCTTATTTGTAACTAAGTCATAAACTGGGTATTTCGAGGCAAGGCGTATGATCAGGTCATCGCGCCACACTTTGGCAACAATGCTAGCAGAAGCAATCACAAGCGATCGCTCGTCTCCCTGCACAAGTGTTTTTTGCATCACAGGCAGATCTTTTATAGGCTGATTCCCGTCAATAAGACAGAGTCCGGGCTGTACCTTGAGTTTGAGAATAGCCCGCTTCATTGCCAAAAGCGATGCCTGCAAAATATTAATTTGGTCAATTTCCGCAGTAGAAGCAAAGCCAATTTTCCAATCTAGAGCTACCGCACAAATTTTTGCTGCCAGCTTTAGCCTGCGCTCAGCAGACAGCTGTTTACTGTCTCTAATTTGAGCTGATACAAGTTCCGACAGAGCAGACGGCGGTAAAATTACTGCCGCTGCCACTACCGGGCCAAACAAAGCCCCTCGTCCCACTTCATCCACACCAGCCATCAAAACTGAGTGTTCAGAGCTGAGAGCGGAGTCGAGATCTAGAGTTATAAAGTCAGTCATAACTACAACGAAGGGGCTATCTCTTCACTCCTCGCTTTTCTCAGTCGCCGAAGGACGACGGCGACGCCGACGATTCAAAGGCACTTCTTCGCTAGCAGCTTCACTTTCATCCGTCGTTTCTGTGATTGGAGACGGCGATTTATCTGGTGTATCTGGTAAGGATTCTACAGGCTCAACACGTATTACCGTCCTGTCGGGTTGGGTGGCTGCTTCTATGGTCGGTGCCGAGGAAGGCGTCTCGTTTTCACTCAAAGTACCAGCAGTCGGTAGTTGCCCAGGCAGTGTCACGTTAAGAATGACAGACCTGGGATTTTTGTTGGCTCGATTTAAGCGCACGAGCGGGGAAACTCCTATCAAGGCATAAACATCCTGTTCCTCTGGTGTCATTTCTATAGAAACAATCTCCGGCGGCTCTACAACGGGTTTCACTGGCTCCGGTTTGGTGGGCTTAGTCCGTTCCGCCCTCTCAATCCAACTGGCTTTAGCGGTTGTCGTCGGTAATGACACCTCTGGTACTGCCGGTAGCTCCGGTTCTGCATCCATTTCCGGCTCTCGTTCATTCACCAAAGCAAGTGGAGCAGAGGGTAACCGATCATCCTTCTGAGCTACCTCACCTACCCCAAGTCGGCGACGACGGCGACGGCGATTATTGTTCGCATCCCCAAGTTCTTGATAACTAGGATGATTAAGGAGATCGAGGTTAGAGTCACTGCCAGAGTCAGAATTAAAATCGCCTGATCCTTCGTAGGTTTCGCGTGGTTCTGACCGGGGGGTTAGCACGCGGGATTCCCTCGAAGGTAGCGTTACAGACCGCTCTACCATTTCTCCTATCGCTGGCAATATGCGTTCTTTTGGCGTTCCCGGCAAATCGCGCTCCCGATCGGCTTCTCCAGGCAGATGAACCAAATGCCCTAGCCCTCCGCAAGTAGGGCAAGTACGACCAAACAATTCGTAAATATTTTGGCCTTGACGCTTGCGGGTCAGTTCTACCAAACCCAGCTCAGACAGTTGAGCAATCTGCGGACGAGCTTTGTCCATTTTCAGTGCTTTGTTGAAGTGTTCCAACACCTGAAGTTGGTCTCGCCGCGCTTCCATATCAATGAAATCGACAATGATCACACCAGCCAGATTCCGCAGTCGCAGTTGACGAGCAATTTCTGTTGCGGCCTCACAGTTTGTCCAAAGGACAGTTTCCCGGGCTGTAGCAGAGCGTGTAAAAGAGCCGGAGTTGACATCGATTACCGTCAAAGCTTCGGTCGGTTCGATGATCACATACCCTCCAGAAGGCAAGTCAACTCGTGGTTTCAGTGCTTCTCGAATTGCGGCATTAATACGGAAGTATTCTAAAATTGGGGCGCGATCGCGGTGATGGTCAATCAACAAACCCTGCGGTGCCTGACCTCCACTCCAGTTCATTAAATATTGCTTTACCCGCTTCAGACCAGTATTAGAATCCACCACAATCCGATTTACGTCCGAGCCGTACATATCTCGTAGTACACGCTGGATAAAGTCATCGTCACGGTTAAGTAATGCTGGTGGGCGTGTAGATTGAGCCTCCTGCTGGATCGACTCCCATTGTTTTTGCAGAGCCTCCAAATCTTCTATAACCGCTTCTTCTGGCTTTCCCTCTGCTTCCGTGCGAACCAGCAAACCCATTCCAGCTGGTTTAATCAAGATAGCCAAAGCTCTCAAGCGATTGCGTTCGCTTTCACTCTTGATCCGCCGCGACAAATTCACACCCCGCCCAAACGGCATCAGCACTACATAGCGACCAGGCAAAGTGATATTACCTGTAAGTCTGGGCCCTTTATTCCCCGTTGGCTCCTTCATCACTTGCACCAACACTTTCTGCTGCGGTGCCAAAAGCTCTGTAATTGCCCCAGCAGTGCGCTTCAGCTTTAAAGGTCCGAGGTCAGTCACATGAATAAAGCCGTTGCGCTCTGCGTCTCCAATATTAACAAAAGCCGCATCTATCCCAGGTAGTACATTCTCGACAATACCCAAGTAAATATCACCTATTTGGTGACGACCCGTAGCAACGACAAGTTCTTGAATTTGGTCTTCCGAAAAAACGGCAGCTATGTGATGCTGCTCCGCGATAATGATTTGTTTTGGCATTCAATTCCCTCAAAAATTGGCAGCACCAAAGGCGTGGAGGATGGTTCTCTCGCTTTTACAAGCTTGGAAAGGCGCTGCTGGTAATAGCAAATTGCGTAGTACATGAGTTCAAACTACAGGTGCCATCCCATTCAAAAACGCAGAGCTATTCTCGCTCAAGTCCTTAAAACACGGAATTACCCCAAAAAGGCTTGCATACTGTAGCTAGACTACGGAGAGATATGCCATCCGCAAAACCGGTGCTAGTAAGCAACTATCAATCCATTAAATCAACCATCTGTGGTTGAGCTTTAATTCCCTACCCGCGCAATCTTCAAAAACAGACAGTTAGAGAAGCCGACTGCGCCTATTATCGATTCCTGATCCACTTACAGCGACAACCCTGAGACTTTTTAATCTGCGTCAGCTTCTCTGAAAAAGAGCCGTAGAAATCGCTCTCAAAAATCTTCGCTTTAGCCCTGATGCCAGGATAGTGAACCAGATCACTCAATGCGGCATAGAAAAATTTCTATTGACTACGATTTTAACGCAAGCCCGGTAAAAAGCAATGCTTCATCCCGTCGGTTCAGCCAAAGAAAGCCGATTCCGGTGAACACGAACCAGTTGAAAATCCAACTTCGCCACATGCTCAAGCATAAAAACCACCTGCTCCGGACGCAATTGAGTACCATCATTCCGACAACTACCCACAAACCGCAAAACCACCAACTCCCCAAGCCCCTCATGCCCCCCAAGCCCCTCTTGTCCCCCTTGGCGCTCTTGGCACCTTGGCGGTACCGGTTCCAGGGCGAACAATCGCTCCCGCAAATTTACCATTTGAGTCTTTCCAGACTTAGTAGTCTGCTCCCACCAAATAGCATCTAAGCCTTTAACCGCCTCTATCCAGTTCCGCCATTGAAGTAGAGAAGCAGACTCAGGTGCTGCTACGGTAATCAAATATTCAGCACTAAACAACAGTTGTGTAGCCGCAGGTGCTTTCAAATCAACAGACGCCACACTATAGATAGGTACATTTACAGGCAACTGACTGATTAGCTGCTGGCGTAAAGTTTCTAAATCGACCTGCTGGGTCAACTCAAAATCCATAATTTCACCGCTACTAGTCACTCCTAAAGGCAGTGCCTGGGCGATAGAAATACGGGGACTAGGATGAAATCCACCTGTAAAGGAAACCGGCAGTGCTGCCCTTCGCATTGCCCGGTCAAACAGGCGGAGCAAATCCAGGTGGCTAATCAAAGCCATATCACCGAGCTTGCCAAACCAGACCCGCAACCGAGCTGCTTTAGTGTTGTTGGGTGCAAAATGCCCCGCAAATTGTGGAATAGACAGTGGCTGAACGACAATATTATGACCAAAGTCCGTACCACAGACGCCACAGTGAGAACAGGTTTCAAAAGAGCAATCTGGCACCGTCGCTGCTGAACAGGCTTTTCGCAGATCAGCTTCAAGCCACTTCTTATCAATTCCCGTATTTATATGGTCCCAGGGCAGTGGAGCATCACACGCCTCCATCCCGTTCCACTCACCGTTTTCGACTTGACGGTATTTCCAGGTGAGACCAGATTCAACAATTGCTTGCTCCCAGGCTGTAAAAGCCCGTTCCACATTTTCATACCACGAATCCATACCTGCACCCAATTCCCAAGCGCGGCGGATCACAGAGGATAGACGACGATCGCCCCGTCCGACAAAATCCTCCATTGCCGAAAGCCGCACATCAGTAAAGTTCACCTTTACACCTTTCGTCCGGCGAAATTCTTGCCTTAGCAATCTCTGCTTGCGCTCAAACTCAGCTTTTGTCACCGAATGCCACTGAAAAGGGGTATGGGGCTTCGGCGTAAAGTTAGAAATCGTCAGGTTGAAATTGAGGCGCTTTCTACCATGTGCTTGACATGCTTGCTGTAGCCAGTTGACTGTTTCAGCAATGCCTAGTACATCGGCGTCCGTTTCTCCAGGAAGACCAATCATGAAATAGAGCTTGATTTTATCCCAGCCTGCAACAAAGGCTGTTTTCACACCCCGCAGTAGTTCTTCATTAGTCAACCCCTTGTTGATAATATCTCGCATCCGCTGGGTTCCAGCTTCTGGGGCAAAGGTAATACCTGCCTGCCGCGTTCCTCCCAGAATATTGGCAATATTTTCATCAAACCGGTCTACTCGTTGGCTGGGCAAGGAGAGGGAAATATTTTCATTCTGGAGTCGATTTTTAATTTCCATTCCCACAGCTGGCAGCGACAAATAGTCTGAACAACTGAGAGATAGCAGTGACACCTCACTGTAGCCAGTCTGCCTCATTCCCTTCTCAACAGCCTCTACAACCTGCTTCGGCTCTACATCCCGCGCTGGTCGTGTCAGCATTCCTGGTTGGCAAAAGCGACAGCCGCGAGTACAGCCGCGCCGAATTTCAATCGTTAATCGATCATGCACTGTCTCCATATAGGGGACTAGGCCAACCGAGTAGGCTGGTATGGGAGTAGCAACTCGTCGCAGAATCCGTTTTGGCACATCTGGACGATTGGGATGGACAGCTCCATTGTCCGCCATATCATAGAACTGAGGCACATAAACCCCTGGGATCTGTGCCAGATCTAGCAATAGCTGTTCTCTGCTCAACCCACCTGACTTACCTTCTTCCAACACCAAGCCAATTTCTGGCAGCAGTTCCTCGCCATCTCCCAGAGCAATGAAGTCAAAAAAGTCAGCATAGGGTTCAGGATTGGAGGTCGCCGTCTGCCCACCAGCAAAAATCAGCGGGTATTCTTTCCCCCCTCGCCCTCGCTCCCCTGCCCACTTCTGCCTCTCTCGCCACGTTAGAGGAATCCCAGCCAAATCCAACATTTCGAGAATGTTAGTTGCTCCTAGTTCGTAGCTCAGGCTAAATCCCAAAATATCAAATTCTATAAGCGACGCCCTTGACTCCACAGCAAATAAAGGAGTCTGAGTCGCTCGTAGCTTCGCCGTCAAATCGGTCGCTGGTAAGTAGGCGCGATCGCATAACTGGCGCGGCTGAGCATTCAAAATGCTGTACAGAATAATATGACCTAAATTAGATGCACCGACTTCATACACTTCTGGGTAAGTCAACACCCAGCGCACGCTTGCCCCATCCCAGGGCTTGTGTATGGCTCCCAACTCGTTCCCCAAATAACGAGCCGGTCGTAGAACATCACCTGTTATTAAATCTTCAACAGCAAGTGCCACTGTGCTAATTCCAGCTACTTAAATTCAACTTTAGCATCAGTTAGCAGTAACTGGCTCAGTAACGATTTTTAATTCATATTTTTCTATGCGACTGCAGCTTCAAAAGCGTCAACACTCTCAAAAATCTCAAACACTCTATCGAGTTGGGTAAGCTCAAAAATCATCATTATTGAAGCACAAACGGAGCAAATACTGAAGCGCTGGTCTAAAGCCTGAGCCAATCTTAGACCAGAAACTAACGCCATCAGTCCCGCACTGTCTAGCGATTCCACTTGCTCCATATTTACCATAACAATAGTTTCTTTTTCTTCAGCAACTGCTGTTATTATTTGACGCTGAAACTCAACAGCGTTAGAAGCATTAAGAGTTCCATGAGGCCGAATCACTATAATTTTGGGATAGGCAAGGATTGTTTGCATCGTTTTATCCTGTTAAAACTTATTTGTTAAGAAACTGACATACTTTCAACCTTACACGGTCACCCGTTCTATCCCTCACTCCTTCGATACTTCCCGAACTTTTATTCTCATCTCACTCGTATGAGTTTACCAGTAAAGTGATTTAGTAAAAGTATATAATTATACTAAAATCCTTGAACTTGGAAAATATTTGCCAGACCAATCATCAATTTGTAATCTATTAATTACCATTTGTCACTACTAAACCTAGAAATTAATAAATAATTTTGTGATTTGGATCACTTCAGTTCGGTGATTTAGACTGTGTTTTTTACTGTAACTACAGTAGAAAATACTTTGTAGCAAAATTTCTTCTATTTACTATGACTGATCACGCTATCCGCCGACTGGTAGAAAAAGCTTTGTACGTTAAACGGTTAACTCCTGATATTGAAAATGCAATTAACTTTGAACTTACTCAACTAGGTTATACTTCTGAAGTTGATTATGAAGCGTTAGAACTGTTGATGGCTGAAATGGACGCTGGTCGGATTGATTTAGTGTCTAGTATTTGATATAACTACAATTTACAAGTGGCTACACAAGTGAAAAATATACAAAACCGTATTTTCTAATGATAATAATATAGACTGCATTTAAAAGTAGCAGCCGATACACCCATAATTTCTATTGGTAGTCAATTCTATTGCGTAACTATATTGTTTGTTGAGATTGCATAATGAGCTTGCCAAACTTTGTATACAAATTGATTCAGTTGCTGCTGGGCGGCTGGATCTTGTTCCAATTGGGGTTCTAATGCCAACAGATGGCTCAATAACGGAATCACTTCTGTATCGAAGGCGGGCCGAAATAACGTCATGGGCCAGAGCAGGTGAGCAGAGGAGCGTAAGTCATATATTGGAGAGGGCTGATCAGAAGGTTGACCAGATGGAAAGAAGCCTAGTAGCAAAGGACGTACCCACCACATCTGGCGCGACTCCACAACCTGGATAAGTTCTGCATATAGGCGGGTGTCTTCATGCTCCAAAAACACAATTTGGTGAGTCACTCCTTGCACCTCACTCCAGACCAATCTTCTGCATCCTCCCACCCTAGACCGCGCCGAGTGATGATTGGTTCCTCTCCCGTCAAATCTAAAATGGTTGAAACTTGGTATCCCGGTTCCGAGCCATTATCTACAATTAAATCTACCAACTTGTCTAAACGGTTAAACAATTCTACTCGCGAGGTGCTGCTTTCTGTTTCTACTGACGAACGGCTTTCCTGTGGGAGAAGGTGAGCCGAAGTAGAAATAATCGGATTTCCCAATGCATTCAACAAAGCCAAGGACACATTGTGGTTTGGCACCCGAATCCCAGTGGTTTTGCGCTTGGGGTTCTGAACCAGTCGGGGCACCAACTTGGTTGCTGGTAGCAGAAAAGTGTATGGACCCGGAATTAGGTGCTTCATGATTCGATAAGCTACATCACTCACCCTGGCGTAGGTCGCTACATTAGAAAGAGAGGGACAAAGAAAAGTCAGTGGTTTATCATTCGATAGCTGCTTAATCCGTCTGACTTTGTCCACTGCCGACTTTGCGTTTAAATCACAACCAATGGCATAAACTGTATCTGTAGGGTAGAGCATGACTGCTCCGTCCCGCAGCCTATCCCTAACTTGCTCTATTGTGCGGACTTGGGGAGTATCAGGATGAACTGTGTAAATCATTGCCATAAAATCCGTCTCCTCCTATGACAAAGCTAGCTTATCTAGAATGTCCGACTGGTATTGCTGGTGATATGTGCCTGGGAGCTATTGTCGATGCCGGTCTTCCCCTAGAGTATCTAAATGAATTGCTTAAAGATCTAGGTATTGCCCAAGAGTACCGGTTACGTGCAGAACCCGTCCATCGCAATGGGCAGCTGGCTACTAAAGTCCACGTAGACTTATCATCTGACGATCACCATAACCACCACGGACGCCACCTGCCAGAAATAGAGGGATTGATTACATCTGCTGGATTGCCTCCACGGGCAGCAAGCTGGAGTTTGGCAGTATTTCGCCAATTGGCAGAAGCAGAAGGGGCGGTGCATGGCATTCCACCAAAGCAGGTTCATTTCCATGAAGTGGGTGCTGTAGATGCGATTGTTGATATCGTTGGTACTTGTCTAGGGTTGGATTGGTTAGGTATTGAGAGTAACCACAAAGGATTGCCCCTACTCTACTGCTCGGCGCTACCGACTGGAGGCGGCACAGTTCGGGCAGCGCACGGCGTCTTGGCGGTACCAGTACCAGCAGTGTTGAAGTTGTGGGAAATGCGCAATTGTCCGGTGTACAGTAATGGAATTGAGCGGGAATTGGTGACGCCAACCGGGGCTGCGATCGCAACCACCCTTGCCAGCGACTTTGGTTCTCCACCAGCAATGACTCTCCAGCGGGTGGGACTAGGAGCAGGTTCCCGTGATTTACCGATTCCGAACATCTTGCGACTCTGGCTGGGCGAGAGCAAGGATGAATTAACCCATCCTTCATCCCCCTCCCTAGAGACCATTTCAGTACTAGAAACGCAAATCGATGACTTAAGTCCTCAAGCCATCGGCTATACATTTGAGGCGTTGTTTGCTGCTGGCGCTGTGGATGTTTTTAGCCAAGCGATCGGGATGAAAAAGTCTCGTCCAGGAATTTTGCTCACTGTTATCTGCCATCCTGAGCAGTTACTAAGCTGTGAAGCCGTCCTGTTCCGGGAAACCACTACGCTGGGAATACGCCGCTCCACCCAGCAACGCGCCATTTTGCAGCGTGAAATTCAACAAGTTGAAACCGAATATGGTGTAGTGCGGGTGAAGGTTGCTTGGATGGGGAGTAAAGAAAATCCGCAAGTCGCCAACGTCCAACCCGAATATGAAGATTGTGCGGCTCTGGCTCGACAACACAACCTCTCCTGGCACGAAGTCCACCGAATAGCGCTTCACAGTTGGTATGTTCAATATAATTCTGTCCCTAGTACGTATGGCAACATAAATGTTAATAGAAGTTAGGAGACAGAAGACAGGAGTCAGGAGGGTCACCCTGCGCAACGACTCTAAGATGTCACAAGAGCGACCTATAGGGAGCAGGGGTTCAATTCTCTCATCTCGCCTCTTGGGCAGTTGGTTCTTAATTGGGTGGGGTTTAAATTCCCGACGAACATTGCCTTCTGACTCCTAACTTCTGACTCCTGACTCCTTCTTTTTTAATATGCAACAGGCTGGATTTGTTCTCAAAGTGCTAATTATCTCAGCTGGGCTGGCGATTTTGATTAAGTATGGCGGTCCCACTTTATTTGTTCCTGCGACAGCAACTACCGCCCTTGCCCTGGTGTTTATGCCAACTTTGACCATGGCGATCGCGCTCTGGTGGCGCAGCATGCATTGCAGCTAGCCGTCTGGTGGTAGATACAAAAAGTAGTCAATATCGGCTAATCTAGCTGCATTGAACGGGAATTACAGCTGGGAGCAGTATTTTGAATCTAGGTCAATGGATCGGCCTATTAGCCTTAGTCATCTCTTTGTACATCCTGTGGCAAATTCGGCATGTGCTTTTACTGGTATTTGCCGCAGTTGTACTTGCTAGCGCCTTAAATAGGCTGGCTCGACGTTTCCAGCGCTCAGGAATGCGGCGTGGACTTGCGGTACTTCTATCGGTGGGCATTTTTCTAGCTGTTGTTGTGGGTTTTTTCTGGCTGATTGTGCCGCCCTTTACAGCTCAGTTTCAAGAACTAACAGTTCGTGTTCCTAAAGGGTTAGAGCGCTTGAATAGTTGGATCGAGCAAATTGGAACTCGCATTCCTAGCCAGCTGACCCCGTATCTGCCGGATGTAGACAGCTTGAGCCAACAAGTACAACCTTTACTCAATCGGCTATTGGGAAGTTCGGTTGCTTTTTTCTCTAGTTCTTTGGGTGTCATTCTTGAATTTTTACTGGTGCTGGTTTTAACAGGGATGATGTTAGTTGACCCCCATGCTTACCGTCAGGTATTTATTCGGTTGTTTCCCTCATTTTATCGGCGACGGGTGGATGGGATTTTACATGAATGTGGGGAAGCATTAGGGAGATGGATGGGCGCCGCTCTCATTAGCATGAGTGTAGTGGCGCTAATGAGTATGATTGGGCTGTGGTTTTTGCATGTTCCTGCAGCCTTGGCTCTAGGAGTTTTAGCTGGATTTTTCAACCTAATTCCCAATCTGGGGCCAACTATTAGTGTGATACCACCAATGGCGATCGCGCTTTTGGATAGTCCATTGAAACCCCTTGCTGTGTTTGCGCTCTACTTTTTCATTCAGCAGGCTGAGAGCAACTTCATAACGCCTATTGTCATGGCGCGACAAGTAGCACTGCTGCCAGCTATAACGTTACTATCCCAGGTATTTTTCGTTACATTCTTTGGATTTTTAGGATTGTTTCTGGCACTACCCTTGACTGTTGTGGGGAAGATTTGGCTCACAGAAGTGTTGTTCGAAGATGTTCTAGATCAATGGCGCGGTCCTTCTAGAGAGAAGGATGATCCAGTTGATGCCTATGAAGCTGAGTCGTCTGAAGTTGAGAGCGTCATCATAGATAGCAAAGTAAGCTCTAACAAGCCTGAAGTAGACGACGCCTCTGTGCAGAAATGATGCCAGTGATACGAACAATTGCTGAAATAAATGACAAAATTAGCCACAACCGTGCTGTGGTTTGGACAGTTGAGGAATTAAAAGCACGGGTGGCGGCAGTGGGCATCACTCAGGTAGCGAAGGAAGTTGACGTAATTACCACAGGCACTTTTGAGCCGATGGAGTCTTCCGGAGCGATTATCAATTTAGGGCATACTGACCCGCCAATTAAAATTCGCCGGTGCTGGTTAGATAGCGTCCCAGCTTATTCTGGCTTCGGAGCGGTGGATCTATATTTGGGGGCAACTCAAGCAACTGAATCTCCAGACGGGGAAGAAACCCGTGTTAGCGAAATGAAGCCGCAGGCGCTACGAGGCGGTGGTCATGTGATTTCCGAACTGATTGCCGGTAAACCAATACATGTGCGAGCCATTGGACAGGTAACAGACTGCTACCCCCGTGCCTCTTTTGAAACTACGATTACTCGCGATACAATCAACCAGTTTTACCTATTCAATCCCCGCAATATTTACCAAAATTTTATTGTGGGGGTAAATGGAGGTGAACACCCACTTTTCACCTACCTCGGTCCCCTTCAACCCCACCTGGGCAATGCCGTTTACTCTAACCCTGGTGCCATTTCTCCCCTGCTCAATGATCCCGAGTTACAACTGATCGGCATTGGCACCCGGATTTTCTTAGGCGGTGGCATTGGTTACGTAGCCTGGGAAGGCACCCAGCACTTTCCATTACAGAAGCGCCTCCCTAATCGGACACCCATCGGTCCTGCTGCTACTTTAGCTTTAATTGGGGATGCCAAACAGATGGATGCCCGCTGGGTGCGCGGCTGCTACTTCAAAAGTTACGGTCCTTCCTTGATGTTAGGAGTTGGTGTACCACTCCCTGTCTTAAATGAGGAAGTAGTTGTCAGTTGTGCTGTACAAGATCAAGATTTAGTTGCGCCTATCATGGACTTTTCCATTCCCCGTCGCGCCCGTCCCACTTTTGGTCTAGTGAGCTACGCTCAGCTCAAGTCTGGGCGAATCACGGTTGATGGCAAACCAGTCCGAGTCGCTCCCCTCGCCAGTCTCTTCCTATCGCGGCAAGTAGCCAATGAGTTGAAACAATGGATCGAGGCAGGAACCTTTACACTCACCGAGCCAGTTGCCCCGATTCCGATGGATCGGTCTTTTCTGCCTCAAGACCGGTGGGGGGCACGGGTGACTCTGGATTAGGGTGTAGTGTGGGGGGTTCCCCCACACCCTATTCATTGTGTTGGTTTCTGGCGCTTGATAGGCTTGGGGGTGGGTGTTTTGGGTACAGGTCGTGCCACCGGCGTTGATTCCCCCACTTTACGTACTGGGCGCGGAGTGTCCAAGTTGCGTTTAGCGCCGGAATACCCGTCTTGGGGCGGCTTGTTTTTCCTTAGTTTGGGTTTGGAGGGCAAGACAGCGATCACCTTACCTTCCTCAAGTACCAAGGCTTGCGCCTGCCTTTGCACTCTTAAGTCCCAAAACTGGCCCACTGCTTTGGTTGCAAGAATACCTTGGAGTTTCAATTTGAAAAACTTCGGTTTATCAAATTCTTGGCGGGGAGCCTGCTTAATTTTGACAATGAAGTGTTTATCTGAGGCAGACTGATAAACGACTTCTCCACGAACAGAAAAATAACCATCTTCAATTTCAGGTGAAGGGTCTTCTAAATCCTCTGCATGGGCCTGTCCTTGCGTATGCAACTGACTACTCTCCTCTGGCACCGTGATACTTGCTGGCAGTTCTTTGCTCAGCTTGTCTGGCTCCCAAACCCCAACTATCTGAAGGTGCAAGTTGCCGTCTTGTTGACCCGTTCGGGGATAAACCACCCACAGATGTTCTTGTTTTAAATCTAAATGGTTTTTTACCAAACTGATGACCCGCCCCAGTAGGACGGCGTTGAGTTCTGTCTCATCTGTTGCCACCAGCGTGCCCTGGGTAAATTGTTCAGTGTTGGCGTTGTAGCAACCCCGAACTAACCCAATCGCCCTGTACTGCATCGGTTCACTGGGAGGCGGAATCGGCTGCTGTCGGTACGAGGAAGTCTCATCTGAGGTAGTCTCGGTTGAGACCTCACTAATGGGTTCACTGTTTTGAGCCTGTTCAGAGGCCGGATTAGATGGTTTAGAGGACGGATTTAAGGAGGAATTCATAAAAACTCCTTGCGGCGGAGACACATCCTATTGGCGATTTTTGTTTTACAGCTGTACATTGGTTTGAGCGGTTGGGGAACGCACATTCCGGTGATTGCTCTCGCAAGCGTAGCTGATCTACATTTTGCAGAGTCCAGTGTGCGAAGCATAGCATAGCTACAAGCCAGACGGTTCTACCTCCAGAGGTTATAGACTGGGGATCTGTCTTCCTTCACCTGTGGCTATGATTGATAATGTCATATAGAGTTTAGGGCAGTTTTGTGTCTCAACCGCGTAGTCGCTGGTTAATTAGTGTCGTTTTGGTGCTGGCAGTCGTTGCCTTTGTGGGGTTTTCTATGCTTCCCCTGATTAGTACCTCAGTTAAGGAAAGCCAACCATCGACGGTTGCCACACCTACTTCTAGTCAAACATCAGCGCCTGGGCAACAATCGAAATTGCAAGAGCAGGCACGGGGCTATGAAGTAGTTTTGCAGCGTGAGCCAGAGAATCAAACTGCCCTGCGGGGTTTGGTGGATGCACGAATTCAGCTAAGAGATATCCAAGGAGCGATCGCACCGCTGGAAAAGCTAGCAGCATTGAGTCCAAATCAAACAGAATATACCATTCTGCTTGCCCAAGCGAAGCAGCAAATTGGTGATGGCGAAGGGGCTGCTCAGGCTTTCCGCTCAATTTTGAAAGCGAGGCCAGGAGACTCTCAAGCATTACCAGGGCTAGTAAGTTTACTGCTACAGCAAGATCGCCCGGATGCCGCGATTGACTTGTTACAAGATACACTCAAAACAGCCCAGGCCAATCAAACTCAGCCTAGTAGTGTGGATGTGACTTCGGTGCGGTTGATACTCGGTGAGGTTTACGCGCTCCAGAAAAGCTACGACGAAGCAAACGCCATTTATGATGATCTAATTAAGGCCGACAAACAGGATTTTCGACCCGTATTAGGAAAGGCGATCGTCTTGAAACAACAGGGTAAAGCCGAGCAGGCTAAACCCTTGTTTGATAATGCTGTCACCCTAGCACCAGCTCAATACAAAGACGAAATCAACAAGTTGGCAATTGAGAAGCCTGCTGCCACGCCAGTACCTAAGTAGGGGAGCAGGGGAGCAGGGGGGCAGGGAAGCAGGGGGGCAGGGAAGCAGGGGGGCAGGGAAGCAAGGGGGAAAGAATTATCTCTGCCATCCGGTTTGAAGCCCCTTTCTTTGGATCTGGACTCATAGAGAAAAAATTGTGCCGAGAGCAAAAGCGTGAGTCACAAAACGTCTTTATTTGAGGCTTCAGCATATTAGTATGGGGTTCTCCCCTGCTCCCCTGCTCCCCTGCTCCCCTGCTCCCCTGCTCCCCTGCTCCCCTGCTCCCCTGCTCTCCCACACCCCACACCCTGCACCCTTTTCTTCAATACTTCCGCTCTTGGGGCTCAAACATGGTTATCGTCACTGGTCGATACTGTAGGTCAATTCCGGCTGGAGAGTAGTAAGCCATTGTATGCTTGAGGAAATTGGTATCTTCTCGCTGGGTGTAATCTTCACGGAAATGAGCGCCGCGACTTTCTTGCCGGTTAATAGCTGATGTCAGAATTAGCTGTCCTACCACTAACAGGCTCCGTAGTTCTAAGGCTTCAAGCAGTTCTGTATTCCAGCAGGTTCCTTTGTCATCTAAATAGATCTGCTGATATTGCTGCTGTAACTGTTGCAATTGTTGCAAGCCCTCACGCATCAATTCCTCAGTGCGAAACACGCCGCAATACTGGGTCATGCAATCTTGAAAGGCATTACGGACTTGGGCAATTCGGTACTGCCCCGGTTGCTCTAGCAGCACTTGAATCTGTTGCTGTGCTTGGTGTAAATAAAAATGCTCGTCCACAACTGGCAATTTGCGGTTTTGGACAAATTGTGCTATGTATGCTCCAGTTAGGCGTCCATAAACGACACACTCTAGTAGAGAATTACTCCCCAGTCGATTTGCTCCATGTACTGAGACGCAGGCACATTCGCCGGATGCAAAGAAGCCATCAATCAGACCATCAGCGCCACTGCGTACCTGACCGTCTGTATTGACAGGTATACCACCCATAGAATAGTGAACAGTGGGCCGTACTGGTATAGGTTGATGCACTGCGTCAATGCCCAGTAGCCTGTGAGCTTCCTCCCAGCAGAAGGGAATGCGACTCATAATTTTCTCCTGACCCATATGACGTAGATCAAGATATACAAAGGGGCCACCAGCACTGCCATCGCGATGAATGCCACGATTGGCATAGATTTCGCGTCCGATCGCACGTGAAGTAATATCACGAGGAGCTAACTCCATCCGACTGGGAGCATAGTTCGCCATAAAGCGATCGCCCTCGCTATTAATCAAATAAGCTCCTTCCCCGCGCACTGCTTCGGAGATCAGCACCCCGACTGGATACAACCCAGTGGGATGAAACTGGACAAACTCCATATCCTCCAGTGGCAGTCCAGCGATCGCTGTCATTGCCAACCCATCGCCAGTTGAGGCATAATCATTTGAGGTAGTGTTGTAAACACGACCATAGCCGCCTGTGGCAAACATTACCGCCTTAGCTCGTACCACCACCATAGTGCCGTCCAGGATCTGGTACATTACAACGCCTTTAGCCTGACCGTCTTCCAAAATCAGGCGAGTAACATACCATTCTTCGTAGATCCGAACCCCAAACCGCCGCAGGTTGTTGACTAGTTCGTGTAAAATGGCATGACCGGTTTTATCTGCTGCATAGCAGGTGCGGTTGTGGGAATGACCTCCAAAAGCACGTTGGGCAATGCGACCATCAGGCAAGCGGGAAAACAGCACCCCCATATGCTCCAAGTCGATGACTACATCTGGAGCTTCACGGGCGAGAATTTCTACTGCATCTTGGTCCGCCAAATAGTCGGAGCCTTTTATTGTATCAAACGCATGGGCTTCCCAACTGTCAGATGAATCCACATTTTTCAGCGTTGCCGCAATACCGCCTTGGGCAGCGACTGAGTGAGAACGAATCGGATGGGTTTTGGCAACCAAAGCCACATTTAGACTGGGGTCAGTTCGGACAATCTCCACCGCTGCACGACACCCAGCCAATCCACCTCCAACAATGATGACGTCGTGTTCTAGCATGCTTTTTCGTTAAACGAATTCCTAATCTAGCTTGACTTACAAAAAATCCCTACACGCGGCAGGGAAGAGAGCGAGTTTGGTTCAATTTTCTAGCTCGCTACTTCTACAGGCTGTTGCTGGGATACATTGCCAGGCATGCGCTCCATTTTTGTCTGGGCATCTACAGGAGTTAGCTCAATGTGATTAAGCAACGTGGTCACGAAGGCAAAGAGTAAAAAGGGCAACGATAGCAATATAACTAATCCAACGGTGGCTAAGGCGTAGTACGGACGCCTAGCACCCATCATCGCCATCGCCGAGGCCAAACTTATGGTAATAGTAATGAGCCAGACAATAATTTGACCGTATACGTCGCCGAAGGTCAGGGTACAAGCAAAGCGATACTTTTGAAAGCTATCCATGACATTTCCTGCAATATTCTCTTAAAGTTTTACATTAAAGCTCTGATCGAGTTTTAGGTGATTTCTAAATATTTTTGTCAGGTTCGCAACAGTAATTTACAGTGGACACTTTTTTGTCTAGGTGAAGTCATCACATTACTACCAAAGATGGATGCATAAGTACCCTACGGGGTTGCCCCCGAGGGTAGTAAAAAGTTTAGGTCCAGTAGAGAATGCGGGCTTGGGGAAAACGCTGGGCAATCTCGTGTTCAAAAAAGTTACGCAGCGTCTTCATCGTGTTGGAGTCGTAGACGTACTTTGTGCCGCCGAACTTGTTGCGCTTAACAGTGCGGCTTGCCTCATCCATATCTAAGCTGGTTTTGGGATACCAGTTTAGCAGCACCTCCTTCGAGCCAGGCGTGAAGCGGTGTGAAATCAGCTCGAAAGTGAGGTCGCAATCGAAATCAAGCGCTTCTGATATCTCGTCAAGGAGGCGACCGTAATGCTCAGGCCAATCTTCTATTGGCATGATTGGCGCAACGACTAGACCCACCGGATATTCACCACCTCCCCGCGATCGCGGCAGGGCTAACCGCCGCAGGGACTGGAGCCGTGACGCGACTGGTGCGGTGCCACCCTCGTAACGACCTGCGACCGACGCCGCATTTACACTTATACGGCAGCGCGTGTGACCATTGTGTGGCAAGTCGAGTAAATCGTCAACTGCATCGAACTTGGAAACCCAGCGCAAATAACCGTCTTGGCTCGTACCAAAGTAGCGAATGCATTCAGCCAGACTACCGGTTAAGTGCTCAATGCCCAGAGGATCTGTGTAGCAGCTTACCTCAAAAGTTGTGGCATCGCCTGGGCGTTCATAGGCTGCCAGGTTTGCCAAAATCTGCGGTAAGTTGGCAAAGACACGGATCACCGGCGGACCTTGCAAGCTACCCGCCAGATAGCAGTATTGGCAGTGCGCTGGGCAACCTTGCGCGAGGTGAAACTGCCAGTCGGCTGAAGGCGGAATTGGGCTGAGCTTGAAGGCGCTGGGTGGTGCGGTAACGACTGCGAGGGTGTGCTTGGCGATGTCGTAAGTAGCGCGTTCATCTTCGCCGCGCAAACCGGTTAGACGGTTTTGAGGTAGTTCCTCGACTGGTAAGTCGAGAGCCGAGACACGCTCCAATATCTGCTGACCCCACGGCTCTTCTAGTGCAGCAGGCGTGAACAGCACACGCTTGGGCATCCACAAACGTGTGGAGCGTGTAAGAGGCTTGAGTGCAAGAAGGTTATCTGCCATGAATGCTTTACTAATCCTTTAGAACTTCTCGAATACGCCGCTCCAAACGTTCCAGGTCGAGACCGCCCTCATCTCGAGCAATGCGGCGTACAGTCACATTAACGTTACCCAGATCTACCAATAAATCTTGCAGAATTTCTTGCTGCTGGCGCGATTGAGTAACTTCCCGCGGCTCCTGCACCAGGTCACGCACAATAGTGTCTTCAGCTCGTGAAGCGACAATTGGGTTTGTTTGCCCCTGTAAATGAATGAAGGTTCTTCGTCCCGGTCCGCGCTCTTCCTCAACTGGGATGACAGAGGTTACCTGATCGGAGCGCACATACTTTCCAAAACCTAAGTGCACTAGCACAGATGACTGTATTTTCATTTAGCTTGCATATCTTTGTATCTTATCTCTATTTTAACACTATAGAAATGGGCTAAAGGTATAAGCAGAGCGGGTTTTACTGCATTTTGTGTGGTGGTTTCCTGTACCGCCAAGTGCGCCAAGATCGCCAAGGGAAGAAAGGGAAGAAAGGATTTCAAGAATCATTTAGGACTGTTATATTACTGAGACCTTGAGGGTTGAGCAATGATTAGACAAAATCTGAGTAGGCGTAAGTTTCTTGTTTACGGTGTGTCGTCGTCGGCTGCTTTTGGTACTAGCCTCTTGCTAAAAGCTTGTGGAAGTGCGCCAACGAGTGTAGTTCCTACTACGCAGGTTTCATCTACGGCTTCTCCTGCTTCTGATAGGGTTAAGGTTGCTGGTGTTTATACAGTTCCTATAGAGCAGCAATGGGTTAGTCGAATTCATAAAGCTTTGAAGATGGCTGAGGGAAGGGGTGATGTTGAGTATGTTTTTTCGGAGTCAATCACGAATACGGACTACGAACGGGTGATGCGGCAGTATGCTGAAGCAGGTAACCAATTGATTATTGGCGAGTGCTTTGCTATTGAGAAGGCCTGCCGTACTGTGGTGACAGATTACCCCAAGGTTGCTTTCTTGATGGGGTCTAGTGGTAAACCAGCTGGCGACAATCTTTCGGTTTTTGATAACTACATTCATGAACCTTCTTACCTGACTGGCATGGTTGCTGGGCGGATGACCAAATCTAAAATTATTGGCATGGTAGGCGGTTATCCTATTCCAGAAGTGAATCGCTTAATGCATGCCTTTATGGATGGTGCTAGAGAGATTACGCCGGATGTTAAGTTTTTGGTTACTTTTATTGGTAGCTGGTTTGATCCGCCAAAGGCAAAGGAAGCTGCCTTTGCCCAGATTAGTGCGGGCGCTGATGTGATGTACGCTGAGCGCTTTGGCGTATCTGATGCTGCTAAAGAAAAAAAGGTGTTAGCGATCGGCAATGTGATTGACACTCAGAAAGACTACCCTGAAACTGTCGTTGTCAGTGCTATTTGGCAGATGGAACCCACGATTGACCAGGCAATTAAAGCGGTCAAAGAAGGAACTTTTAAGGCTGAAGACTATGGGCAATACAGTTATATGAAACACGGTGGTAGCACTCTGTCACCTTTTGGTACGTTTGGAAGTAAGGTTCCTGAAGACTTGAAGCAGAAAGTGAAGGAGCGGCAAGAGCAAATCCTGGCTGGCAAGTTTATGGTCAAGATTGATGACTCAGAACCAAAATCTACTACCTGATCCGATATTGCATGAACCGGAAATTGTTCTACAACTGAAAAACATCAGCAAGCGGTTTGGTTCCTTGCTAGCGAATGATGCAATCAGCTTCGACTTGCGGCGAGGAGAAGTGCTGGCATTGCTGGGTGAGAATGGTGCAGGTAAGACTACCCTGATGAGTATCCTTTTCGGTCACTATGTAGCAGATCAGGGAACGATTAAGGTGTTCGGTAAATTACTAAAGGCAAGTTCTCCCAGGGCTGCAATTAACGCTGGTATTGGCATGGTGCACCAGCACTTCACGCTGGCAGACAATCTTTCAGTGCTAGAAAATATCACGCTAGGAACTGAACCGATTTGGCAACTGTGGCAAAATCAACAAGCTGCCCGTCAACGACTGGTGGCTCTGTCCAAAACCTTTGGTCTTGTAGTTGACCCTGATGCTAGAGTTGGCAAACTCTCTGTGGGTGAATGCCAGAGAGTTGAGATTCTTAAGGCACTCTATCGAGACACTAAGATCCTGATTTTAGATGAACCGACTGCCGTTTTAACTCCCCAGGAGACGGATGCCCTATTTGCCACGTTGCAGAAGCTGACAGCAGCAGGACTGTCAGTAGTGTTTATTTCTCACAAGTTGCAGGAAGTGATGGCGGTGAGCGATCGCGTTACAGTCCTGCGAGCGGGTAGGGTCGTTGCTGATGTCAAAACTGCTGAGACTAACCCAACCCAATTGGCAGAGTTAATGGTGGGTAAGCCTCTCCCTAAGACTATTCGGCAACCCCTAGCAGCAGGTGAGCCTGTACTGGAAATCGCTGGGGTGACGGTCAAGACGACTGATGGTTGTCTGATTAAAGCGGTTGACCTGACGGTACGACAACACGAAATTGTCGGTATTGCAGGGGTTTCTGGCAACGGGCAGGCGGCACTGTTTGATTTGGTGAGTGGGCTGATCTCTCCGTCTCAGGGCAAGCTGCGACTTTATGGACAAGAAGTCAGCAAGTTCTCGCCTGCTGCCATGGTGGAATGTGGAGTAGCTCGGATTCCTGAAGACCGCCACGAGATAGGTCTAATTGCCGATTTGAGCATTTGGGAGAACCTGATTTTAGAAAGCCATCAGGATAAAGCCTTCTCTCGGTCTGGTTTTCTCAGGCTTGCCGCAGCTAGTCAGTATGCTAGTAAGCTGATTGAAGCATTTGATGTCCGCTGCTCTTCCCCCCATGCAATTGTAAGGCTCCTTTCCGGTGGCAATATGCAGAAGTTAATTCTCGGTCGAGTTTTATCCCGTGACCCCAAATTGATTCTGGCAAGCCAACCGACACGGGGCTTAGATTTGAATGCAGTTACTTATGTTCACCAGCAGTTGCTTGATGCCAGTGCTCGTGGAGCAGGTATTCTGCTGATCTCAGAAAACCTGGAAGAGTTGTTGAGTTTGTCAGACTGGATCTGTGTAATCTACAAAGGTCGTCTCTCTACACCCATTCCAGCCAATCAGTCTGTACGCGAGATTGGAGCAATGATGGCAGGAAAGGATATGGATTTGCCCAATGCAATTTGAACGGCGCGAGCAGATACCGTTTCTTCTAGCAGTGCTAGCACCTGTTACAGCAATTTTTACAGCTCTGGTACTGTGTACTCCGCTGATTTCCTGGACAGGCGTACCCGCACTGCAAGCCTATGGAGTGATGTTGAAAGGGGCATTTGGCTCCCGCTTTGCCGTGTCGGAAACCCTCTCACGAGCAACACCGTTGATGTTTACGGGACTGGCAGTAGCGATCGCCTTTCGGGCCAAGTTTTGGAACATCGGGGCGGAAGGGCAGTTCTATGCAGGAGCGATCGGTGTTAGCCTCGTTGGTACGGGTCTAGTTACCCTGCCACTTTGGGTAATGACCCCCCTCATCCTGGCAACTGGATTTGTATTTGGTGGCTTGCTTCTACTGGTTCCCGCCCTACTCAAAACGCAAATTCAGGTAGACGAAGTCGTCACCACTCTACTGCTCAACTTCATTGTGGTGCTACTTGTTAGTTACCTGGTTGAAGGTCCACTGAAAGATCCAACAGCTTTGGGTTGGCCCCAGGGAGTTTCAGTCATTACTAACGCAACTCTGCCCAGGCTATTAGGTAGGACTCATTTGGGTCTGATGCTGGCTATTTTGAGTGCAGTTTTTGTTTGGGTGCTTAACAGTCGCACCGTTTGGGGTTATCAGATGAGGGCGGTTGGGGCAAACCAACACGCTGCCCTATTTGCCGGGATACCTATTAATAAAGTTATTTTTTACACTGCCCTTTTGAGTGGGGGGTTGGCAGGAATTGGTGGGGTGAGTGAGGTAGCTGGACTCAAAGGCTATCTCAGCCTCGACCTCTCACCTGGTTTTGGCTACACCGGAATCATTGTTGCCATGTTGGCTCAACTGCATCCCATCGGTGTCCTGATCTCAGCCATCTTCATTGCTGCAATTTACGTCGGTGCAGACGCCATGAGTCGAGCCGCAAATTTGCCAAGCTACCTGGCTGATGTGATTGTCTCAGTATCCCTCCTCTGTATGATGGTTAGCATTCTGCTTACCCGTTACCGCCTCAGCTGGAAATAAATCAGTGGACTTCAACCTGCTGCTTGACGTTGAATTTTGGACTGCGACGATTCGGATTGCCACCCCACTCATTTTTGGCACATTGGGTGAGTTGCTCTGCGAGCGCGCTGGTGTTCTGAATCTCGGCATTGAAGGAATTATGACTATCGGTGCCCTGGTTGGTTGGGCAGCTGTTTATCAGGGAGCAGATTTGTGGACTGGGGTGCTGCTAGCAGCAGGGGTGGGCGGGATTTTTGGCTGCTTGCACAGCTTGTTTACAGTCTATTTAGGGCTTTCCCAACATGTGACAGGCATTGGTATAACGTTGCTTGCCTCTAACCTGGCATATTTCTTCTACCGCATCCTGCTGCCCCAGGTGACAACTCCCCCAAAGATTGTGCCGTTTCAACCCTATCCTCTGCCCTTATCTCAACTGCCCCTGGTCGGTCAGGCAGTGTTCAATCAGACCCCACTAACCTATCTTGCTTTCGTCACAGTTGGGATTGTTGCTTATGTCTTGTATCGCACTCCCCTTGGATTAGCGGTGCGGATGGTGGGAGAAAACCCAAACGCGGCCGAAGCTCAAGGTATTAGTGTGTACGGGGTGCGGTTGGGGGCTGTGGTTGCGGGTAGTGCGCTAATGGCAGTCGGTGGGGCTTTCTTGACGCTCTCAGCCTTTGACTCTTTCTTTGTCAACCTGATTAATGGTCGGGGGTGGATTTGCATTGCTTTGGTGGTATTCGCATCTTGGCAACCTGTCAAAGCCTTGTTAGGTGCGTTGCTGTTTGCCGGGTTTGACGCAATGCAGTTAAGATTACAGCAGAAAATTGGGGCAGCGATCCCCTACCAGCTCTTTCTCATGCTTCCCTATATTCTCAGCATCCTGGCGCTAACTATCATGTCACGGCGGGCAGGTTACCCAAAAGCTCTGATGGTTCCCTTTCGGAAGGGAGAGCGCTAACAAAATCTCTTTTCCTACACCCTTTCAATATGGTTAGTCTTCCCAAAAATCATCCTCACTCCACCCAAACGCCTCACAGTGGCTATCAATGGGATGGCGGTAGCCGTCGCTTCTTTGAAGGGTGGTACTACCGCGTCACTTTGCCGGATTGTGGCCAAACCTTTGCTTTTATGTACTCCATCGAAGACCCCATCGGTGGTAAGCCTCACAGCGGCGGTGCAGCTCAAATTCTTGGACCGGATGATGAGTATTTGTGGCGCACTTTCCCCGATGTGCAAAGATTCTGGGCGGCGCGATCGCGGTTGGAGTTTGGTCATTGGGGCAAAACCGATTTAGACACTCAACCAATCTGGCTCATCCCACCTGAGTTTGAGTGTCATATTCAACAAGGTTACCAGGCAACAGACACCTGGAATCAGGGAGCAATTTACGATCCTGGTAGCGACCACTCTTGCCGGTGGCAGTATTCAATTCAACCTGTGTATGGTTGGGGTGATAAAAATGACAAGCAGCAATCTACAGCTGGCTGGTTATCGTTTTTGCCTATTTTTGAACCAGGTTGGCAGATTTTGATGGCTCACGGCTTAGCAACGGGTTGGATTGAGTGGAATGGAAAACGCTATGAATTCAGCAACGCTCCCGCCTATAGCGAAAAAAATTGGGGTGGTGCTTTTCCCCAAAAATGGTTTTGGCTCAATTGCAACAGCTTTAACGGAGAACCAGACCTCGCTTTAACAGCTGGTGGCGGTAGGCGAGGGGTTTTATGGTGGATGGAATCTGTAGCTATGCTTGGGCTGCACTATCAGGGCAAATTCTATGAGTTTGTACCTTGGAACTCAGAGGTAAGTTGGGATATTCAACCTTGGGGCAGCTGGCAGATGCAAGCCAAAAATTCTGAGTTTGAGATTTCGTTGACTGCAACAACAGATCTCCCTGGTACTCTGCTGCGTGCGCCTACGGAAAAAGGTTTGGTCTTTGCTTGTCGAGATACAATGCGCGGTCAGCTGAGTTTGGAACTGCGTTCAAGTGGCGGTAAATCTAAACCCATTCTGAAAGCAAAAAGTTCTCTTTGTGGCTTAGAAACTGGTGGTGGTCCTTGGGATGGACCTTGGAAGTCTAAATAAAATCTGTGGGAGTAGGTCTATAACCAGGTCAACTGCTATGATGAATTAGTATTTGGGGCTGTAGCTCAGATGGATAGAGCGAGCGCCTCCTGAAGAGTCGGGCACCGTGGAGGAAACTCTACGAGTGAATGTGGTCAAAGTCGGTGAACCCTAAAGAGTGAGAAGACCTTAAGCTTACACTCCACGGGAATACCGAGCCAAGCCTGATTTGCAGCGAACTAATAGTACAAGTTCGCGTCAGGAAGGTGTAGAGACTAGTAGGCCACCACCTAACGGCTTCCAGCCTATGGTGAAGGTATAGTCCAGAGAGTGGGGAGACTCACACAAATCTGAAGCGCTAGGTCGCGCGTTCGAGCCGCGCCAGTCCCGTTAATTTCATAACAACTAAGCCTCCAAAGTTTGCTCAACGGTCAAGGATAGCTCTGGAAACGTTGGAGACACAATCCGGTCAGATCCCTGAAAGCGAGTGTATTGATACCGACCTTCGCCATCTGACACGTAAACAAACACAGACGGGACCTTCGGATTTCCTAGATACTCCCGGCTGCCGATCGCCAAGTAGTCTACAATCCAATATTCTGGAATTCCTAATCGCTGATACTCGTCAAGCTTATCGATATAATCATCTTCCCAATTAGTAGACACCACTTCCACCGCAAGCTGAATCGGTTCGCGAAAAGCAGTATAGGCAAAACGATTTGATCGCCAAACATCCCGATTCACCACACTAACATCTGGGTGTCGTCCTTGTTCAGCTCCATCTTTTGTTTTGGTTGCCAGAACGACTCTGCCTGAAACTTTGTAGTTCAAGTCAAGCCGATCCACTTCTTTGTCCAGCTCCTTGGAGATGAAATCAGCAACATCTTCGTGATATCGGGTTGCCAGAATTCTCACAATCTCTCCATCGACAAGTTCATAGCGACCATCCTCTGGATACTGGTCAAGAAATAGCTCAAAAGTTAACTTTTGCCTGGGCTGGGTTGTTAAGGTCATAGTTACACCTCTGGTAGCAGAAACATTTAAGCAAGTATTGAGAGTGATGGCGCAGTTCACTTAAAAACATCCAGCCCCGTTTATTGCGAAGGTCTATAAAAAATCTGGTGTCGTAGTAGCCTAGGACGAGAGCATGTCGCCAGCTTCCCTATCAACCTGCTGTAGGGAGTACTCGGCAACCTCTAAAACACTTGCTAGTCTACAGCTTTTTTATCCTTTAACACGAGCGATCGCGTGGGAAATTTAGATGCAAGCCAAATTGTTAGATCCTAACGGTGTGGTGGGAATACTGAGAGGGAAGAAGCTCAGATCTTGCACCAGTATCGCGAATCAAGGCGCTCGCTTTGGTACTCTCGTTCCCAGGCTCAGCCTGGGAACGAGGATTGGAGGCTCTGCCTCCTTAGTATCGAGAGTGAGATGCAAGATGTCAGATAAGCACACCCGCCAAATCGCGTTTTAGCAACTAGGAGAAAATTGTGAGTTTAGCAATTACAGCAACGTTTGTACTCGCTGATTGGATTGCCAAGGGACTAGCAGATGGAACCCTGGAACGAGTTGGAGGTGTAATTCGGGAAGTAGGGACGAAGCACATCGTTAGTTGGTTGCGGGAGATTCAGTCAAATGCTTCCCAAGTGCCATCAGCTGATTCTTCTCCCAATTTGCTCAACCTTATTTTCTCAGGGGCAAATTTGGTTGCTTCAGGAGCTAATGCAGCTATCTCAGGAAAAGGATTAGCTGATGTTAACCAGCGACTAGGTGGAGTTGAACAAGTCAGTTTAGGTAACATGGCTGTTTCAGGAGCCAGCCTAGTTGGTTCAGTGGCTAATGCAGTTATTGCAAAGAAAGGGTTAGCTGATGTCAACCAGCGCCTGAGTGGAATTGAGCAGCAAGTAGGGAACATTGAGCAGCATTTGCAACAGGTTCAAGGAATTATGCAAGTAGCTTCTGCTGCCAGTGTGCTTAACTTGGGTGTTTCGGTGATGGGATTTGCTGTAGTAAACCAGCGTCTGAATGAACTAGAGCAACGTCTAAAAAAAGCAGAGGAACTCTTAAAAAAGATCCACCGCAAAATTGATATCGGTTACTATGCTAACTTCAAATCCGCGCTTGGTTTAGCAGCTAATGCTTTTACAATGAACAGACGCGAAAACCGAGAAAGTATGGCAATTCAAGCTATCAATCGCTTCTTAGAAGCTCAACATATCTACATTGACTATACAGATAAAGAACTTGAACAAGGAAGTCAAATTGCTGATGAATATCTTTTAACGTTGTCCCTAGCTTATATTGCTGAAGCACGCTGCCATTTGGAGTTAGAAGAGCCCGACACAGCACTCAGACGCCTCCAAGAAGGAGCAAAAGTTGTCCGTTCTCGTATTCAAAAATATGTTGACATTCTACTTACCTCTAATCCAGCAATATACTTACAGCCTGGTTTCAAAGAACAGATCGATTTGCGTAGACTAACCCGAATTTACCAATGGAGTGATTCGACTTTAGATGAAAATGCTGTGTTCGAGATGCAACGTGAGAATTTGTTCAAGATGTCGCAAGACTCTAACAGATGGGTAAGTTCGCTTCCAAAAGCAATTTTAGACCGTGTTGAGGTTCAAGGAGGTTGGTTTGGACCAAATCAGGAAGATTTGAAGCTAGAGGCTATAAAACGTCTTCCCCAGATGCTGGAAGTAGTCGAATCTATGATTGAAACTAATCGCCGTTTTGAAGCGTATCAGGCAGAAGTACAAGCGATCGCCCAACTGGGAATAAGCTTTCATGATTGGCTTAAACTAGCCCCCTCTACAGAGGTTAAGCCGGATGCAGCAGAATTGATGTACATAATCCCGTCTAAGCCATTAGAATTGGCACCCTCCCATTGAACAAATACTGCTCTTCAAGGAAGCAGTTCAAAATTTATGCAATGTAAAGGTCTAAATAATCTAAAATCTCGTTGATCCAGGGTTAAGATTTTCCTAATACCGTAATGTTCAGCAATAGCTATCACACTTGCGTCCACAAAGTCAATTCGGCTATCGGCGTATTGCTCCAAAATTTCAGCCACCCGCATCACATTTCGGTAAATTAATGCGACAAGAGAAAACCGACTAGCAGATAGACCCCACAGAAAAGCTACAACTGTAGCTCCACCACCATCACGACCTAACAAATAGGCAACTTCAGCCAACACTGTCTGTGGCAGTAACACACTCTGCTGCTGAGCATATGCTACTTTTACGTCGTTATGCCTTGGGTCTGACCGATTCAACAACGCCACAACAAATCCTGTATCAGCTAGCTTTCCATGTCCATCCAGATTTCTGGTCAATTTCCTGTTGTAAGATGTCCTCTGACCTTATTGCGAGTTCAGGAGAGCCAGCGAATAAACCGACTAATGGATCTGATTGTGACTCTTCCAACCGTTCCACTTCCTCAACCTTGTTTGACTGCACTACCGACTCAACGGGTTGGTAGATGACAATCACTTCTAGGTCTTGATCTGCCAGATGCTCAGGCAATTTTAAATGTAAGCTTCCATCTGAACCAACGTGAGAACGAAACTTAATGCTTTGCATTATCCATTTCTCCATAAAAATACAATCCTATTCGTCGATATTTTAGTCGCCTTGGTATACAAAGATTCTCTCCGGCAATAGGTGAATTAGCTAACCAATTACTGCGGATGTGGTTTAGATATTAAAAACTCCCCTCTCACCTCCTCATCCCTCGACTGGATCGAGCCGACCAATCCCCAACTCCTGCAACACTGCCTTGACATCCTCTAGGCTTACTCCGCAGTAGTAGTACTGCTTATCTCTCAGGTTGACGAGGTAATGGCCTTCTTTACCAGCGCCGACACGAAAAAGCTCTATGACTATTTTTTCTTTGGTTAGCCCATATTCTTGCTCCCGGTGAATGATTTTCATAGTTGCATTCTCATCCCGATAAAATACTCGTCCATAACTAAAAACCCAAGACTGACCTTTGCACTCTACAGTCAGAAAATAAGCAGGGTGAATAAGTTTAAACATTTGCTACACTCCTAATTAATAAGGCCCCCGGTGGCATCCGGGAGCTTTGTGTTATTGGCTAGTTATCGGTTCCGGTATCTTCTTCGTCTGTCAACTCCTCTGGGAGTTTGTAGATGAAATCAGATTCTCCTGTTTCCTCGCCCTTCTCTACCCAGATATCACCATCTAGATGTTCGTAGGTTTTTGAGGGTTGGTACTCGTCGGAACCGTTACCATTAGCCCTGTTGCAGTCTGTCAGTTGTATCACCTCCTTTTGTTTGTATTTCTATTATATACAGTGTTTTATCGACATCGATATAATACTGTGCATAATGGATTAAGATAAAGTAGAGGTTTAGATGGCTAAAGAACACTCAAGCTACCCAATTGGTAAAAATCCAAAATCCTTGCAAAACCTTATTCGCGAAGGTAGACCAAGTGGCGAGGTGGTTTTTGGAGAACCTAAAAAGAAACGTACCTTGACTGTTACTGAGACAGGATGGAAAGGCGCAAATGTTACTATTAAGGCAGCTGGTTATAGCAGTGTATCGGAGTATCTGGAAAGGTTGGGGAGAGGGGAAGAGATGCTCTAACCGCCAAGGTGATCGCTCCCCGATCACCTAACGTCCCCAAAAAAATGTCCTACAACACCTTTACCCTCTACAAAGTAGCAGCCCGCTGCTTTCCCAACAGAGCAATCGCCAATCGCTGAAGGGTGCAGATAAACACATCGGAGTATTTTGCAGCCAAGCATAGCTAACCGATAAATCCCGCTCAAAAAGCTCATTAAGAGCATCGGATATGCGAAAGTTAGCGACTTTACATGAAAGATGTTTTTCGTCTTTTACATTTACAAAGCAAATTAACTGCTACTCTACGTAATCGTGCTGTTGCGCGAGAATATGTATTTGAGTAAGCGACGTTATCGAGCGTTAAAAAAGTCACGCTCTAGAGGCAAGCGTCTTCGGTGTCTGATACTGGTGCTACCGATTATGCTTTGGCTGAGCTACAAGCAGATTAAAAGCCAGTTTGAGCAACCCCAGGCAATAGTCGTACTGGGTGGGTCAGAGGAACGAGAGAGGTTTACCGCTCAATTCGCTCGTCAACACCCAGATATACCCATTTGGGTTTCTTCTGGTACCCCAAAAGCGTACGCTCGACAGGTATTTGCCAAAGCTGGAATTGATCGTAGTCGCCTGCACTTGGACTATCGGGCAGTAGATACGGTGACAAATTTTACTACTTTAGTAGATGAGTTGCAGGCTCGTGGTATAAAAAGCATCTATCTGATTACTTCTGACTACCACATGCGCCGCGCCCGCGTTATTGGAGAGATTGTTTTAGGTAGCCGAGGCATTGATTTCAAACCTGTTTCAGTGCCGTCTGGGCAATCGCCTGAAACAATTGAAAAAGCTATTCGGGATGGAGCCAGAGCTTTACTTTGGGTAACAACTGGTCACACAGGAGCATCTCTATCTAAAGGTAGAGGTTAAATATGTCACAGTAACCTAATCAATGGGTGATTCTTGCACGAGAACATAGGGCTGCACGATTAGAGTATTAAATCGCTTGGTGCGATCGCCATTCCACTCTGACAGTTGACCGGGTGAGGGTTTGTAAATCAATTGCTCACCAATCCAATGTTGTACAGATGAGGTGTTATCACTTGCGATCGCCACGCCGACATCTAGTAAATCCAGCTGAGTCGCCACCATAACTACAGCATCCCTCTGCACATGGGGAATGAGCCAGCTCCACTCTGCCTCATCCAAGTTTTCTGCTAATTCCGCTCTTAAATCTTGCATGATTGCCAAAATTTTGTTTACGACTTATTTTATGCCTATGATGAATATCTCTAAGCTTCTGCTTTCATTTCGTCAATTTCTAACAAGGTTACGACTACTCCGGCAATAGGAATAGCGATAAAGATGCCTAATAATCCTGCTACTCTAGCGCCTACTAGCAGCGCAAAAAATACTACTACAGGATTAAGATTGAGAGAATCTTGCATAACTCGAGGCGAAATCAGATTGTCTTGTATTTGCTGAAGAACGATACAAGCTGCCAAAACTTTGAGGGCTAACCAAAAATTTTGAGATAACACTATTAGAGAGATTGTACCGATCCCCAATGTAGCTCCAATTCCAGGAATCATGTCGAGAACTCCTACTATTACTGCCAGGAGTAATGGAAAAGGTACTTGTAATATTACGAAAATAAGAAATGTAGAAGTTGTAAGAAATAAAGTTAAGATTAGCTGACCTCTAAAAAAACCTAAAAAGTTACGTCTTACTATAGCTGTGAATCTTCTTTGGCGATGCTTAGGTACAATTCTAAGTATAAATTGCCAAAGCTTTTCTCCATCTAGTAGGATAAAAAAAGCGATAACTGCAATTAGTATGAAAGTGACAAAATTAGCGAAAAATGTTTGTAGAATCACCAAGCTTGCTCCAAGACTTGATAAAGCTTGATTCCGCACTTGCTCTTCAAGAGCACTAAGATTTACCTGAAAATTACGGCTACGGAGAAAAGCTTCTACTTGGTCTAATAGAGGTACTAAGGAGTTTAAAAAAGTAGTTACGCTGTCAATAAGTTGTTGTCCTTGAGATAAAACGGTTAAACTTACCGTTATTGTTATGCCTCCAAGAATCACAATACTTATTAAGAAAACAAAAATAACTGCTACACTATGGGGCAAAAAATGACGTAGCCACTTTACAGGATAGCTAAGCAAGAAAGCCAGAATTGCTGCGAATGTGAATATCACTATCACAGCTTCAAAGTAAGCTAAAAGTTGAACAAATGCCCAGCCAGCAGCAAACAGTAGCAAAAAGCGGACTACCGCCAGATTACTCAGTCGTTCCCAAAGATTGTTGGCAGATGGTTCGCTCATATTATTACTCTGAACTCAACGTCCTAAGTTGTGCAGTGCCTGAATTGCAGTTACACACTGTTGTGTGACAGCCTGCAATCCCTCCCGTTCTGTAGAACTGGGGGCATCAATCACCTGACCGATTCGCACGGTAACTGGGACGGGTTGGGGCATAGCAGAGCCTTTCTTTAAAACTCCCTGAGTTCCCCATAAACTAACCGGCAGTAGTGGTGCTTTCGCTTTCGCCGCAATCAGCGCTGCACCCAGTTTAGGATCTGTAATCTTTCCATCTGGTGTACGAGTGCCTTGCAAGAAAACGCCGGTAGCCCACCCAGCTTCCAGATACTTGAGGGCTGAACGAATAGCGCTGCGGTCTGAGGCTCCCCGACTGACTGGGTAAGCGCCGTACCACTGAATAGCTTGCTTTAAAATGGGAATTTGAAACAGCTCCTCTTTGGCCATATAGGCAACAGGTCGCCCTACACAACAAGACAGAAGTGGCGGGTCAAAGTAACTAGCATGATTGCTGACAACTACCAGGGGCCCTTGCTGAGGCACATGTTCAGCACCATAGATACGCCCCTGCAAGTAAAGGTGAAGCGTGGGACTGACAATTGACCACTTAAAAAGGTGGTAGAGCAGCAGGCTAATAGGCGGTTCACGGTTTTGGCCCATACTAGAGAGGGGGATCAGGTAATTCTTCTAGACTACTGACATTTTCTAAAATTAAGTCGGGGCAGGTACGTCCAACCAAACCAGTCAGCACTTCACCAGGGCCAATTTCTATCACTCGCTCGATGCCTTCAGATGGCAACCGCTCGCAAGTCTCCCGCCATCTCACAGAGCCAGTCATCTGACGACTCAAGCGTTCTTTTAAAACAGCAGCATCAACAGTTGGGATGGGTTCTGTGTTAGACAATACTGGCACCTGAGCTGGCTTAAATGGGACGGACTCCAGAACCGCCTGAAACTCAGCGGCAGCTGCTGCCATCAAAGGTGAGTGAAACGCTCCTGAAACATTTAAAGGAATAGCACGCTTTGCTTTTACTTGGGACAGCACCGCTTCCACGGCAGCTGGTGTACCAGAAATCACAACCTGAGCCGAACTGTTGTCATTAGCTAGCACTACGTCGGGCGTCTGCTCGATGAGCTGTTCTAGCTGTTCGCGGTCAAACTTAATTAGAGCAGCCATCATGCCACCAGCGGAGTTGTCCATAAGTTCTGCCCGGCGTTTGATCAGACGTAACCCACTTGCCCAGTCAAAGACTCCAGCGACGTAGAGGGCGATATATTCTCCCAAACTATGACCGGCTACCAAATTGGGATGGTGTCCCCGTTCTCGCATCAAGTCTGCCAAAATGCTTTCTACAACATATAAACTGGGTTGGGTGTAGAGCGTACGTGATATTTTGTCTTCCTCACTTTGGCAGATTTCAGGCACAGACCAGCCCAAAATTTCCTCAGCTTGTGCAAATTTGTCTTTGGCATAGCTTATGTCCAACAAGTCCATTCCCATCCCAATTGCTTGAGAACCCTGCCCCGGAAATACCCACGCAGTCTTAGTCATACCTTACTCCCCTATGTTTTCCTGTACACCCCTGCTCCCCTGCTCACGCCAGTTTGCTCAACGGGGGAAACCCTCCTGCAGCACTGGTCTCACCGCACGCAACTGGCTCCCCTACCTGCCCCATCGAAAAATTGCGGCTCCCCAGGTCAGACCGGCACCGAAGCCGGAGGCGGCAATGATGTGATCCGGTTGAATCTGACCCTGCCGTACGGCTTCGTCAAGGGCAAGGGGAATAGAGGCGGCAGAGGTGTTGCCATAGCGGGCGAGATTGCTGATAACTTTGTGGCTTGGAACATGTAGACGCTCAGCCACAGCGTCGAGAATACGCTGATTAGCTTGATGTAATAGCAACCAGTCTACTTGGTCAACGCTCAGGTTAGCTCGAAATAGAGCTTTGTCTATCACTTCCGGCACCCGTTGAACAGCAAAGCGGTAGACATCTTTGCCATTCATCGTGATTGGTTGATAGCTGCCCTTACTGACATTGATCCCGTCTAGAAGTTCTTTAGGCTGAGCATTGTAGGCAAGGTTGAGGCACTTGTTTTGAGTACCATCGCTTTTGAGTTCAAATCCTAGTAAGCGATCGCTTGCAGAAGCCTGCAATATTACTGCCCCAGCACCATCCCCAAATAGCACACATGTGCTGCGGTCTTCCCAGTCTACCCAGCGGGAGAGGATATCCGCCCCAATCAGTAAGACGTTCTGATAGACACCGGTTCTAATGTACTGGGCAGCGGTGACAAGTCCAAACACGAAGCCAGAGCAAGCCGCTGTCAGATCAAAGGCGACTGCTTTGGTAGCTCCTAGAGCTGCCTGAATTTGACAAGCACTGCCAAAAAGATCATCAGCGGTTGAAGTCGCCAGAAGAATCATATCTAGATCAGCGGGTGTAATTCCAGCCATAGCGATCGCACCGGTTGCCGCTTGGGTAGCGATCGCTGCCAAAGACTCAGTTGCCGCCGCTAGCCGTCTTTGGCGGATTCCAGTCCGTGAGGTAATCCATTCATCCGAAGTCTCAACGATACAGCTCAGCGCCTGGTTGTCCAAGCAAGCTGCTGGAATCGCCGAGCCACTCCCCGTAATTGCTACCCCTAAGTTTTGCAACATTATTCTCCAAATATAGGGGGTAGGGGGCTTACCTCCCCACCTCCTCACTCCTTACTTCAGTACTGCTTCGATTCTGGGACTGAATTCGCTCCAGTACCTGATGATCAACAGCTTCTTTCGCTAAGCGAATCGCATTAAAAATTGAAGGTGCTTGGGAGCTACCATGGCTAATAATGCAAATTCCAGCAACACCTAGCAGCAAGCCGCCTCCGTGTTCTGCGTGGTCTATTCGCTGCTTAATCCGCTTCAGGTTCGGCTTCAGGAGTGCCGTACCCATTCGTCCTTGCAATCCTTGAGGTAACTCTTCCTGTAGTATTTGCATCATTATCTCACCCACGGCTTCAGCAAACTTCAACAAGACGTTGCCAACAAAGCCATCGCAAACGATGACATCGAAGCGACCGGAAAGGACATCACGGCCTTCTGCATTGCCAATGAAGGAAACTTTGGGATTCTTTTGCAGCATCTGGTGAGTGCGGACGGCTAGGTCATTGCCCTTGCTGTCTTCCTCACCGATATTCAAAAGTCCCACCTTAGGCTCTGAGATACCCAGCACGTACTGACTGTAAATCGTCCCCATGACGGCAAATTGGTCCAAAAATTTAGGACGGCAGTCAACATTCGCACCGACATCAAGGATCAGCACTGGTTTACCGGCAACTAACGTGGGAAATACCGCGCCAATAGCTGGGCGGTCTATTCCTGGCAGTCGCCCTAAACGGAGGAGGGCAGCTGCCATAGCAGCTCCCGAGTGACCAGCTGAAACTACAGCATCTGCCCGTTTTTGCTTGACCAAATCCATCGCCACGTTGATTGAAGCCTTTGGCTTGCGTTTGATTCCGCTTAACGGCTCCTCATCCATGGCGATCGCATCTTGGGCGGGAACGATTTCCAACTGCCCCAAATTGGTTTGTTGCGGCAGGGCAGCTTCGATTCGCTGGCGGTCTCCCACCAGCAGCACTTCAACATCTAATTCCTCCCGTGCTCGCAGTGCGCCGGTAACGATTTCGGCGGGGGCATGGTCCCCTCCCATGGCGTCAATTGCGATCCGTACGCGAGTCGATCCCATTGATTAAAGTTTTAGAAACCTTAAAAATTCTATCAGATGCCCTCCATCCAACTGAGCTAAAAGATATTTAGTTTCCATATGCTGATATCTTGTACAGGTCAGAAACTAGAGATTTAGTTCCCTAGAGGCGAGTAAAGAATGCTGCAACTATTTGGATCAGGGCTAATTTCTTTGTGGTTGGAAATGGTTGGGCTACACGCCAAACCAGTGGATACGTTGGATTTGTTGGCGTTGCATAGCCCTGGGCTAGTCCTCGCCCCTGATCCAAATCCAGCTGGGGCGAACACGGTGCAGCAATATCTGAATGGACTGGAAGCTTTGGGAGGGGCGACGGCGAATCAGGGTGTTTGGATTCAGTCAGGACCCATGCTAGTGGTTAATCACCAGGGTAGAGTTCCCCTGCCAGCTGCTTCGTTGACCAAAGTTGCTACATCTCTAGCCGCTTTGAAAACTTGGGGGCCAGATCACCAGTTCGAGACGTTAATTAGTGCGACAGGACCGGTGAAGAATGGCGTGTTGCAGGGCGATTTGATTGTAGTCGGTAATGGTGATCCGTTTTTTGTTTGGGAAGAAGCGATCGCACTTGGCAACAGCCTCAACCAGCTAGGAATTAACCGAGTCATGGGAAATTTAGTAATCAGCGGCAATTTTGCCATGAACTACGATTTCGATCCTACCCAAGCGGGTCAGTTGCTGAAGCAAGGATTGGATGCCCAACTGTGGTCAAGTGCTGCTGCCGCCCAGTATTCGAGTATGTCCCCAGGTACGCCCCGACCTCGAGTAGTTATTTCCGGTTCTGTTCAAGTGGCGACACTCCCGGTTCCTAAACAAATCTTGCTACTGCGTCACCAGTCTTTGACCCTAGCTCAAATCCTCAAGGAGATGAACGTCTACAGTAATAACGAAATGGCTCAAATGCTAGCTCAGTCTTTAGGAGGAGCACAGGTGGTGCAACAGCAAGCTGCATCAGCAGCTGGGGTGCCTCCATCAGAAATTCAGCTAGTCAATGGTTCCGGATTGGGAGTTGAAAATCGCATTTCGCCGAGGGCAGTTTGCGCCATGTTTATGGAGATTCAACGGCAATTGCTGCCTTACCATCTGAGTGTGGCTGACTTATTTCCTGTAGCGGGGCGTGAACACCGGGGGACGCTGCAAGCCCGCCAGGTTCCATCTACCACGGTGGTCAAGACTGGTACCCTACGGGACGTAAGTGCCTTAGCTGGGGTCATGCCTACTCGCGATCGCGGTCTGGTTTGGTTTGCCATCATTAACCGGGGTTCGGATGTAGAAGGCTTTCGGGCTAAGCAAGACCAATTGCTTCAGCGTCTTTTGCAGCAATGGCGAGTAGCACCTGCACTCCCCGCCACCTTGATTCCACAACCACTCACCAGCATTCCCACCCAACTGGGTGCAGCAGCTCGTAATCAAATCCTGTACAAAGGCTAAGGAATAATCTCTGTTACAACTCTGCCGCCGCTGACTACAATATTTTGCTCTCGAAGTTTTCCGACGGCTTTTTGACCGGCAAGACTCACTGGCGGTTCAGCTTGACGATAAATTACATTGCCCTGCGCCTCAACTAGCTGAGTGGGGAGATACCAAGTCAGGGCTTTGGCATTAATGGACTGACTACGTTGCCCAACGCCGTAAACGTCACCGGTCAAGTAGACAACTTTTTTCTGCAAATCCATTCGACCTTGCTTCGCGGTCACTGTGATTTGCTGTTGAGGATTTACAATTCGCACTGGCTGATTTGCCATCACAGTTTCCGCGTTCAGGTTCCAGTTCAGTTCCTTAGTTGTCACTTGAAGCGACGGGTCGAGTAAATTCAGTTGGGCATTCTGTTTCAGCGTGGCAATCTTTGTTTGCAGGTTGTACTCTGAGGAATTTGCTGTGGCGCGGTCTGTAATTGCTTTACCTTTGTAGCGGTCAATTTGAACTGGGCGATCACCGACCAATTTTTGCTCTGGGATTTGCCAGAGCAAATGCTCGGTTCGTAGTTGTAGGACGGGATCGTTGGTGATTGCTACCACACCACCCTGTAATTCAATACGATCAGATTTGCTGAACGCTCGCGCTTCTCGCGCCACTACATGCACTTGTTTATGAGTTCCAGTCAGCTGGTTGCGGACAATCAGCAGATCTTCTTGAGGCCGCCACTCCAATTCATTGCCACGCAATACAACACCGTTTTGGGGGTCTGTTGCCACAATTTGGCCCTTGAGAAACAGCTGCTTGCCATCCTGCTGGATCTCACCGTTTTGGGCAGTAATTTGATAAACTGGTTTACCGTCCTGGAAGAGTTCACCGGTTGGACTCTGAACCTGAGCAACTTTCTTATCTTTGCTATAGAGCGCTTGCTTCGCCTGCACTTTCCATATAGGTTGACCCAGGTCATTCGTTTGTTCCAGCGTAACGTCGTTAAAAATCAGGTTGCTATCAAAGTTTTGCACTGACGAAGTATCTTCAGCCAGTTTTTTCCCTGTGTTGTTTTGCTCTCCACATGCAATCAGTCCGAATAGCAGCAACACGCTGAGCAGTGGTGCGCCAGTGAAGTGAAAAGTGGAAGATGGAAGAAGTTGGAATTTAGAGTTCATTCTTCTATCCTCCCTGTTAATGTTTTATTCGTCTGAAGTTTGAACAAAACCTGCCCTACCATCTTGAGGCTCATCTATTAAACCCAAACCTGACAGAGGACGATATGTGTAGCTTGGGCGGTTTGTTTTTTGAATATCTTCTTTGATTCCTTCCAGGTCGATGTAGCGATCAGAAACGTTGATCAAACTGTCGCTTGTCATGGCTCGTAGACTTACCACCTCTACTCGAGCGCCGCGATAACTAACCGCATTTACTGCGTACGCAAGGTCCCCATCCCCGCTAACTAGCACTGCTGTATCGTAGGAACCCACTAGAGCCATCATATCAACTGCGATTTCTACATCCAAATTGGCTTTCTTCGAACCATCCGGCAACTGTACTAAATCCTTAGCAATTACCCGGTAGCCGTTGCGACGCATCCATAACAGAAATCCTTGTTGTTTTTCATTGGTGCGATCTACGCCTGTATAGAAAAACGAGCGTAACAACCGAGAGCCAGCTGTTAACCGGCACAGTAGCTTAGTGTAATCGATTTCAATTCCCAACTGGAGCGCAGCATAGAACAAATTTGAGCCATCAATAAAAATGGCGACACGACCTCGGTTTTCTAAGACCTGTTCTGGCGTAAAAACCGAATCTCTCTCAAAATTATTCAACATGATTGTTATACCTCAGATTTTATGAAAAAGAAAAATTGATACTTTACAGCTACTACCTACTTACTCCCCAAAGCGCTTTACAGGAGTATTACAGGCTTAATGAATTAAGCCCGGGGCAGAGCAAACTAGAGAACCTAAATATTGCTAAACGGTTTCAAGTAATTCTAATCGTTGAAAGACAGGTTGCGGTTCACCTAGCTCCTGCTTGTCATTTAACATTCCCCAGGTACTATGAGTAATAAACGGTGCAACCATTGAGATTTGTGTTTTATTGTTAAAATCGGCTACAAAGCCTAACTGTTTGTAAATTTTATTCGCTCCATGCGGAATAATCGGTGCTAATAAATAGGCCGCTAGTCGGACTGATTCTAGGACGGCATATAGCACTTGTTCAACAGCAGCGTTTTGTCCTTGCTTGTACAACTTCCAGGGAGCCTGTTGATCGATAAATTTGTTACTGGCTCTCACTAGAACCAAGATCAACTCACACACTTGACTGAAAGCTAGCGCTTCATAATTTTGTCTGACTTGTTCCCCTAAATTCAACCCGATGGCTTTGAGAGGATGCTCGGAAGGAATATTATCACTCTTACAACTGGGAACCTTGTTCTCGAAGTACTTCCGAGCCATGTTCAACGTCCGATTCAGCAAATTGCCCAAATCATTTGCCAAATCTGCGTTGATGATGTTTTTAAATCGTGTTTCATTAAAATCTCCATCCTTACCAAATTCAATTTCCTTGAGAAAGTAGTAGCGAACATAGTCCGCACCGTGTCGGTTGACCAACGCGACTGGGTCAAGGGTATTACCTAGGCTTTTTCCCATCTTCTGACCATCTTTGGTCAAGAATCCGTGCCCAAATACTCGCCCCGGCAGCGGCAGTCCTGCTGACATCAACATAGCAGGCCAGTAGACTGCATGAAAGCGCAGGATATCCTTGCCTATTAAGTGCAAGTCAATTGGCCACCACTTGGCTAAAGCATTTTCCAAGGTGGGTTCACTGTCTGACTCGAGTAAGGCAGTCACATATCCGAGTAGTGCATCGAACCAGACATAAAGTGTGTGACTCTGATCAACTGGTACTGGGAAACCCCAGTTTAAGTTCACCCGTGAAATCGAAAAGTCTTGTAATCCTTGCGTCACAAAGTTTATAACTTCGTTACGGCGACTTTCTGGCTGGATAAAATCTGGTCGTTGGCAAAGTGCTTCAATCTGGCTTTGGTAGCGCGATAATCGGAAAAAGTAATTCTGTTCGTCTCGCCATTCAGCTTGCTTGTTGGTGTGGATAGCGCAGCGGTGTCCCTCTAAAAGTTCGCGTTCTTCTTTAAATTCTTCGCAGGAGACACAGTACCAGCCCTTTTGTTGACTGAGATAAATGTCGCCTTTTTCCCACACTCGTTGAAAAAATTCTTGAACGATTGCTTCATGCTTGGGAGCGGTAGTGCGGATGAAGCGGTCGTACTGTATGTTCAGCTGTTGCCAGAGGGCAACGAATCCAGCGGCAATTTCATCACAGTACTCTTGGGGCGATCGCTCATGACTCTCTGCCGTGCGCTGAATTTTTTGCCCATGCTCATCTGTACCCGTAATGAGTAGCACCGATTTGCCCTGTAGTCTCATAAACCGAGCTAACGCATCCGCAGCAATGGTCGTATAAGCGCTACCTATGTGAGGTAAATCGTTTACATAATAAAGCGGTGTTGTGAGAACAAATGGTTCTGTCCTTGTATCACAAGATTTCATGCTAATTTTAAAAAAGTTTTAAACTTCTCTTTATCGTACATCAGGCCCGAAAAATATGAATTTTCATTACTATCTGTTTAACCTGGCTTTACACTAAACATCCAGATCAAAAGAGTAGTAATCGTTACAATGGTGAATAGCCGCGAAAAACGTAAGAGGCAAGGAAGACCTACGATTGAGACAATCTATACCGTAAACAAATGTAAAAATTTAATTAGGTAAAGCTAAGTCATTCGGTGAGAAAGATAAGTAAAGCTGAATTATTATATGAGCAATTGATATCGGCAACGCATGAGTGCAAATAGCCCCCTTCAGATTTCTCGCGGGTTGCTGGCAGTGCTAGGAACCCAAGTGTTTCGCTATTATGAAGACCGCATTCCTGAGAGTGGCCCAGTGCTAGTGGTAAGCAATCATCGCAGCTTTATGGATGCACCGATTTTGATGACAACCGTGGCTCGCCCAATTCGTTTTGCCTGTCATCACTACATGGGACAAGTACCGGTGATGCGAGAGATTGTAACAGAGCAATTAGGGTGCTTTCCATTAGATGCTCCAGAACACCGCCAACAAGGATTTTTTCAGCAAGCAATCAAGCTGTTGCAGTCTTCTCAGATGGTTGGAGTGTTTCCAGAAGGAACAAAGCCGATGGTGCAATTTACTCAGCCTAATTACATGGGCGAGTTTCAACGGGGATTTGCTCATTTGGCGTTGCGAGCCTCTTCTGGCGGAGCAATACTTCCACCAGTGCAGGATTTGGCGATTTTGCCAGTAGCGATCGCTTCCCTGCAAGAAGTTAACACCTCAGCAGTACCACTTAAGCTATTAAGCTTGATTGACCCCTCAGAGCCTCTATTCGATCAAGGAGGCTGGCATCCTTTGGTGATCTATAGTCGCGTCGCCGTCTGCATTGGTCGCCCCTATTGGATTACGCAGTCTCAACGACAAAAATACCAGGGCAAACAGGCGAAAACCGTTGTCGCTGACCTGACTAATCACTGTCAGGTAGAAATTGCTAATCTCCTGCGTCATGCGTGTCTCTAATATAGCAATACAGCAGTAAGCTCTGATACTCTTTAATTGTTAAGTTTGTTGCAAATTTTAATAGAACAGTTTTGTTTAAATTTGAATTTAACAATGTCAGAAGTTAATATCCATCCTTGTTTCCTTACCCCCACACGCATACAGCCAGAGTATCCGCTGTTTGTATTTTTGCCCGGAATGGATGGCACTGGGCAGCTGCTACGTTCGCAAACATCTGGGTTAGAATCCGCCTTTGATGTGCGGTGCTTGGCGATCCCACGCGATGATATGACAGGTTGGGATGTACTGGTTGAAAAAGTGTCAGAGCTGATCCAGGCAGAACTGGAAAAAAACTCCCACAGGTCAGTTTACCTATGTGGCGAGTCCTTTGGTGGTTGTTTGGCAATTAAGGTGGCGATTGCGTTGCCTCAGTTGTTTGACCACATCATTCTGATTAACCCAGCTTCTTCTTTTCATCGTCGTTCTTGGTACAGTTGGGCATCGCAACTAGCTTACTGGGTTCCCTCATGCCTCTACCAAGTCGGCGCAGTGGGTTTGTTGCCATTCTTAGCCTCCTTGGGGCGTATTCTCCCAGGCGATCGCCAAGAACTCTTGAAAACCATGCGCTCTGTACCAGCGGAAACTGCCCTCTGGCGCTTGTCTCTGGTAAGAGAGTTTGACGTTGACGATACCCAGTTAGGTCTGATCACCCAACCTGTACTGGTTATTGCCAGTGCCTTTGACAGGCTCTTACCATCTATGACTGAAGCCAGACGCTTAGCCAACATTCTCCCTAACCCCGAGATTGTGGTGCTGCCCGATAGTGGTCATGCCTGCTTACTCGAAACCGACGTCAACTTATACGAAATTATGAAGGCTCATAATTTTTTAGATAGGAGTGCTGAAAAAGCTAGTTCGTCAGTTTGACAATCTTCTTCACCCATTAAGCGTCCAGCCTTTAAAGGCTCCCTGAATAGGCTACAGAGATAGCCCAAGGCATAGCACTGAGATATCTTGTAAGTTTCTATCGGCATAGAAATAACTAGAAGAATGTAGAAAAAGTGTGACCAAGTTTACAAAGAGCAGATTATTACAGCAGAGTAAGGTAGTCTACACATAGACATTGAGTTTTCTGTAAAGCGGAGATTGCGAGGAAAACGTATGGGTTCACCATCTTTACTGCCTTTGGAGACTCCATCCCCTGCGCACATTTGCCCGTTTGATCAAGCCTGTAGCTATCTGGAGCAGGCGGCGCGAGAGTTACAGATGGATCAGGGTCTGCTGCTCATTTTGAGCAACCCTCGCAAGGTGATTACCGTTTCCATTCCTGTGAAATTGGATAGTGGTGAAGTGCAGGTTCTGGCTGGGCATCGGGTGCAGCACTCTGACGTCTTAGGTCCATATAAAGGTGGGATTCGTTACCACCCAGATGTGACACTACGGGAGGTATCAGCCCTGGCAATGCTTATGACTTGGAAATGTGCGCTGCTAGGTATTCCCTATGGCGGTGCTAAGGGAGGGATTGCTTTGGCTCCGGCACGCTATAGTGCAGGCGAGTTGGAGCGAATCACTCGTCGTTACACCAGCGAGTTGATCAAAGATATTGGTCCGGAAGTAGACATCCCTGCGCCGGATATGGGTACCTCAGCTCGTGAAATGGCCTGGATGATGGATACCTACTCAGTGAATGTCGGTCATGCTGTACCAGGAGTTGTGACTGGTAAGCCAATCTCGATAGGAGGCTCCCGGGGACGGGAACTCGCCACAGGGCGCGGCGTGATGATTACTGTGCGCGAGGCTCTAGCAGAGCGAGGTAAGTCGCTCGTTGGAGCGCGAGTTGTTATTCAGGGCTTTGGAAATGTAGGGAGCGGAGCGGCTCTATTACTGCACAAGGCTGGAGCCAAGATTCTGGCCGTTTCAACGGGCTCAGGAGGTATCTTTACAGAAGCAGGTCTAGACATCCCATCCCTCAAAGCTTACACTGCCCAAAACCTCAAGAGCCTTGCTGGTTTCCCTGGAGCAGTACCAATTACGAATGCCCAACTATTAACCCTACCTTGCGATGTTCTAATTCCGGCAGCTTTAGAAAACCAGATCACTGAGGAAAATGCGAATCAGATCCAAGCGTCTATTGTGGCAGAGGCAGCTAATGGACCCGTGACTTTGATAGCAGACCAGGCGTTGGAGGCGCGAGGTGTGACAGTGCTACCAGACATCTTGACAAACGCCGGGGGGGTCGTGGTTAGCTATCTGGAGTGGGTACAGGGCCTTTCCTATGTGTTTTGGGATGAGGAGCGCGTCAACCGGGAAATGGAAGCACTGATGGTGCAAGCATACCGCCAGGTTACTGAACAGTCGAAGGCACGGCAGATTCCTCTACGGCTGGCAGCTTACACGCTGGGCGTAGGTCGCGTTGCACAAGCACTTACTGATCGAGGTTTATACCCCTGACTACACAATCAATCGGGGATCGCTTGCTGGCTTTTTCACAGTCTGTTACAAAAGTATGAAGAACTTCACGAAACGCGTAACAACATGTTTGGCGGACTTACCGGTTCAAAAAATCCCACTGGCACTGATTGGGGAGAGCGTATGCTCAACACTGTTGCCAGCAAAACGATGCGCCACTTGTTCACCCAAAGCGAGTCAGTAGAAGTCTTTGTCCGCTGCTATCCTTCCAGCAAACTGTTGCAGGGCAGCATTGACAGCTTCAAAATGAGTGGTCGTGGCTTGGTGATCCGTAAGGATTTCGCGGTGGACGAAATGTCATTTGAGACGGATGCCGTTGCCATCGACTTCAGTTCAGTTCTAAGTGGCAAGCTTGCTCTCAAGCAACCCACACAGGCTGTTGCTCAAGTTATTCTGTCAGAAGCAGGCATCAACCAGGCTTTTAAAGCAGAGCTAGTGAGAAAGCGTCTCCAGAACCTGTCACTGCCCTCTCTAACAAACCTCTCTGGGGGTAAACCAGTTTCGTTTGAAGACGTGCAGCTACAGCTATTGACAGACAATCGGGTTCGTATTTTGGCTAAGGCAGACCTAAGTAACGGGGATCTCGTACCTATTAGCCTGACAGCAACCATTGCGGTCGAACGGCGGCGTCGCATTTCTTTCCAAGATCCGCAGTGTGAAGCAGATACTGTGCCAGAAGAGCAACGGCAAATTTCTCAATCCCTAACCATTGCATTCGCTCAAATTTTGGATAATATGGTTGATTTGGACCGCTTTGATCTAGATGGAGTCACCATGCGTATTAACCGTCTAGAAACCCAAGGCAAACAACTAATTTTCAGTGGCTATGCCCAAATCGATCATATCCCAGGTAATCCATGAAGGAGCAGGGGAGCAGGGGAGCAGGGAATAAATGTACATTTAGGTAATCGTAATCATAAACTCCCCCCTGCTCCCAAGCGTAGCAGGCCCCCCTGCCTCTTCTTACGTCCCTACTCCTACATAGTGGAACCCAGCCCGTTCCAGTACTTCTCTGTCGAGATAGTTACGACCATCGATCATAACTGGGTTGTTCATTAGAGACGCCATCTTACGGTAGTCGAGATTTTGGAACTGTTGCCAGTCTGTAACAAGCACCAACGCATCACAGCCGTCGGCGAGCCGCTCTGGATCGGTTTCCACTAGCACACCGGAAAGACCATGACGCATACCGGTTTGGGAAACAATCGGGTCGTAGGCTTTGACTTTCGTCCCCAACCGATTCAAATGATCGATCAGGTTTAGTGCTGGAGCGTCACGCATGTCGTCTGTATCAGGCTTAAAAGTTAGACCCAGGAGTCCCACTGTTTTGCCTTTCAGGATTTTAAGCACCTGCTGGAGTTTTTCAACGGCAATCAGACGCTGGCGCTGGTTGACACTTACAGCAGCTTTCAGCAGTTGCGCTTCGTAGCCATAGTCATCGGCGGTGTGAATTAGAGCAGAAACATCTTTGGGAAAGCAGGAACCACCCCAGCCAATGCCAGCTTGCAAGAACTTGTTACCAATGCGGGAGTCTAGACCGATCCCCTTGGCGACCTGAGTAACATCGGCACCGACGCGATCGCATATATTGGCAACTTCATTAATAAAACTGATCTTGGTTGCCAAAAACGCATTTGCGGCATATTTGATCATCTCAGCAGAACTGAGATCAGTCACAACTACCGGCACCGACGGTAAAGATTGGTTATCGGCAAACTTTCGCTCCACAATTGGGGAATACAGTTCTTTCATCATTGCGATCGCTCTGGGATTATTACTGCCCAGCACAATTCGGTCCGGATTAAAGGTGTCATAAACTGCCGAGCCTTCCCGCAAGAACTCTGGATTGCTGACTACATCAAACCCAGCTACCATCTCCAGAGCCACATCTTCAGTGACGCCACCAGCTGGAACCAACATTTTCTGGCGTTCCAAAACCCCATCAAGAACAATCATCCGCACCCAGTCACCCGATCCAATCGGCACTGTCGATTTATTCACGATGACTTTATAGCCACCGTCCAAATGCTCACCAATTCCACGCGCGACCGCTTCTACGTAGCGCGTGTCGCTATCACCAGTGGGCAAAGGAGGAGTCCCAACGGCAATAAACAGAATTTCCCCGTGGGTAACTCCAGCACCTGTATCCGTGGTGAATTCTAGTCGCCCTGATTGACTGGCAGACTGCATAATCTCCGAGAGCCCCGGCTCGAAAATCGGTGACTGCCCAGCTTTCATCAACTTCACTTTTTCTTCGTTGTTGTCCACGCAGATCACGTCATGCCCAATATGGGCTAAGCAAGCACCAGTCACTAAGCCAACATATCCAGTCCCAATTACGCAAACACGCATATTTTGTGAGCCTTTAAAGTTAAGGGTGAAGTGTGAGGGAGAAGGTGATAGGGGTCGGGGAATTCTGCCCCTTTATTGACGTTGAGCCATTGCTCACGCAATCTCTTTAATCACGGGCATCCTGCCTGTGACTGGCTGCTCAGTTTTGATGCGAGCCCGGAAATCTTGAACTGTTAGTTTCAACCCATCTTGCAAAGGAATTTTAGGCTCCCAGTTAAGCCAGGTTTTCGCTCGTGTAATATCTGGGCGACGGCGGCGCGGATCATCTTGAGGCAGCGGTTCAAACCTAATCTGTGCTGTGGGATTTACTAGCTTTTGCACGGCAGTAGCCAGTTCTAGAATTGTGTACTCATCAGGATTCCCCAAATTGACGGGACCAATGTGTTCGCCATTCATCAGCCGGATCAACCCTTCCACCAGATCGTCAACAAAGCAGAAACTGCGGGTTTGAGAACCGTCACCATATACCGTCAAAGGTATATCCCGCAGAGCTTGAACGACTAAGTTGCTAACCACCCGACCATCGTTTTCCAACATTCGGGGGCCATAAGTGTTGAAGATGCGGGCAACCCGAATGTCCACATCATTTTGCCGGTGATAGTCAAATGCCAAAGTTTCGGCTATCCGCTTGCCTTCGTCATAGCATGACCGAATCCCGATCGGATTGACGCTGCCTCGATATTCTTCTGACTGGGGATGAACCTCTGGGTCACCGTATACTTCTGATGTCGAGGCTAGCAAGAATCGAGCTTTCACACGCTTAGCCAGCCCCAGCATATTCATTGTCCCCATCACGTTAGTCTTGACGGTTTTGACTGGGTTGTACTGGTAATGAACCGGTGAAGCGGGACAAGCCAGGTGGTAGACTTGATCGACTTCTAACCGAATTGGTTCAGTGATATCATGGCGGACCAGCTCAAAATAGGGATGATCGAACCACTTCAGAATATTGCGCTTATGACCAGTGTAAAAATTATCTAAGCAAATTACTTCGTTTCCATCTGTCATCAACCGGTCGATGAGATGAGAACCAATAAACCCAGCCCCACCCGTGATCAAAATTCTCATAGTTTGCCAGTTCGTTGGAGGTACTTCAAGCCGATACAAGCGCTTGTATTTAGAGTATGCTGCCTTGGGGCAGGAATACACTAGCCACACAAGAGTGACTGCGGCTTTGTGTACGCGTTCCTGTTTGGAGGCATGACACAATATCAATCATTTTTTGGGTACAATCTGTTACTCTGCTAGCTAATTGTTCCCCAAATTAACAAAGATTGCACCAAAGACGCAGCGTTCTAAATCACAGTTCATTAAATCTTTAAACAGATTTTGCTGCAAAATGGTTTTGAAATGCTGGCAGCTATGCCAGATGAGCGCCAAAGAGCGTAGAGATCTCTTTAGGGGTGGATTTGACTCAATATAAACCTCAAGCGATCGTAATCGTCCTTGAGTAAAACGCTCAGGGTACGTCCTGCCCTAACTAGCCATTCTCGTTCAGCTTTACGTAACTGATAAACTTCTCGAATAGCAGCGGCAATCAGAGCTTCTACAGGTGCACCGTTTACTTGCAGCAGGGTTCTCAAAAAATCTAGCTGTTCACTAAACTGAATAATGACTTCCGGTTCGCAAAGGTGAACCGCTTGATGAATTTGTGGCGGACGCGGCGGGAGATACTGGTACACAGTTTGGTTAGAACGCCTATCTAACGTCTGCTCAAATCCCACGATCGCAGCCCGAAACTCGGTTTTGAGCATGGCAAAAATTTGGGGTTGTTGCTCTCGCAACTCCTGCAATGATAACCCCAAAGCCCTTGCTCGGTGAATCGAATCGATAGGCATGGTAGTCGCGTGGTATACCACAGCGTAGACTTGATTCCCCGACTCTTCGTCCACGGACCTAACCCAGCTGCCAAACGGTGGCATGACTGGAAAGCTTAGATCTTCCGGCTCCAGACACTGAGCTAAAAACTCAGTCGTGGCAGTCTCAATCACCTCCGCAATGTGGTTAGGGGGGCGATCGGCTGTCGCAAATTGTGGCAAGGGAAGACGCATAGGAGGAGTGAAGAGGTTTTATTCTACTTCCCTAGTGACTATTTAGCTTTTTTACGACCAGCTGTAGCCTCTACAATTTCTATGTCTGACAGTCGGAAGGTGACCAGCTTGTCCCAGTTACCACCCTCAAACAGTACAGCTGCCTTACCATCGGTTACCCGTTGAACTAGGCCTTGATAGCCATAGTAAGTATCGTTAGAATTTTTTACTTGAACAGCTGAACCTGGCAAAATCATGTTTTCCCTTATAGCAATATCAACTCTGATTGGATAGGCGGTGCGATTATCATATCAAACTTGTTGCCTCATATTTTGCAGCAAGTGATTAATTTCTGTGCGCTCACCATTCTTCGTAGGTAGGGTGCTTGACCCGCTGTCGGTAGTTTGCCACCGATTCTACTATTCCAATAGCAAGGAAGTTAGTCAGCATGGCTGAACGACCATAACTAACCCAAGGCAGGGGAATTCCAGTCACGGGTGCGAGACCAATGGTCATACCAACGTTAATAATTATTTGAAACACTAGCATGGACAGGACGCCAATGGCGAGTAAAGAGCCAAAATTATCTTTGGCAGTTTGAGCAATAATAATCAGACGGAGGCAAACTAACCAGAAAGCAAACAGCACTACAAGACAGCCAACAAAACCTAACTCTTCACCAATGACGGAGAAGATGAAGTCCGTATGCTGCTCTGGAACAAAATTGAGTTGAGTTTGAGTTCCATGGTTGAGACCCTGTCCCCACAACTCACCACCACCAATGGCAATACGAGATTGAATAAGATGGTATCCGCTGCCAAGTGGGTCTTGATCTGGGTTGAAGAATAAAATCAGTCGGTCTTTTTGATAATCTTTCAACAATCCCCAGAATATGTGTCCTAACTCGCCTGCAAAGAAGTTGATTGCGATCGCACCTATTGCGCCAAACCAAGCCCAGGGAAGAGTGCGCCAGGCGATGACGCTCATGGCTGCTGCCCAGACAAACCATGCTGGTAAATATAAGCTGAACAGAATTGCGGCAACAATTGGAGAAATGAGCAGTACCAACCAGCCCGGATTAGCATTGCCCCAGTAAAGCATCCCCAAGGTGATAGCACCGAACACCAGTGAGGTCCCCAAATCCGGTTGCAAAAACACTAACGCCCAGGGCACAGCAGTAACAGCTAAGGCTCTCAAGAAGACTGGAATTTTCGAGGCCGTTTGAGCCTGTAAGAGTGCTGCCAGGGTTATAATTACCCCTAACTTGGCAAATTCAGACGGTTGAAGATTGAGTCCGCCGATGGTGATCCACCGCTGTGCTCCCTTGGCAGTGGTGCCGATCACCATCACGGCAATCAGGGAAACGTTGGTGATTCCGTAAATAATCCAGTGCCACTGAATTAGGTTCTCGTACCGGTAGCGGGAAATTAACAGCGCTAATGTTAAGCCAACCCCGCCGACGAGCCAATGCTGCCACCAGTCAGTCAGTCCCTGGTTTAATTCTGCACTACGAATCATAACGCCGCCAAAGATGGTTAAGCCAGTGCTCAAGGCAAATAGCAACCAGTCTACTTCTTGCCAAGCCGTAACCAACGACTTCCAGCGCATTTGGATCAGCAATTGCCACATCTTAAGTCAAGGCAGCGACAGAAACTTTGCCAGCAATCGCGAACGCGATCGCCCTTAATGCTTTTGCTGAAGCTGAATCTGGCTCGCCAACGACAATTGGGATACCCTGATCGCCCCCTTGGCGCAGTGATATCTCTAGCGGCACACACCCCAGCAACGGCACATCGAGTTCTTGAGCTGTCTTTTCACCCCCGCCGGAACCAAAAATGTCATATTGCTTATCTGGCATATCCGGTGGAATAAAATAGCTCATGTTTTCGACAATCCCCAAAACCGGCACCTGCATTTGCTGGAACATCTTCAGGCCTTTACGGGAATCCAATAGAGCCACGGTCTGCGGCGTGGTTACAATCACCGCACCTGCCATAGGTACTGCTTGAGTCAAAGTCAGCTGGGCATCACCCGTTCCTGGCGGCATATCTACAATGAGATAGTCTAGTTCTCCCCACTGCACCTGATAGAGAAACTGACGAATTACTCCATTCAGCATGGGTCCCCGCCAAATCACCGGCTGATCCCGGTCAATCAAAAAGGCCATTGAGACCAATTTAACGCCGTGATTAAAAGCTGGTTCTAGCACTTCCCCCTGCTTACCTTGCTGCACCATAATCTTAGCATCTGCTAATCCCAGCATATTTGGCGCATTGGGACCGTAAATATCAGCGTCCAATAAACCGACTTTGGCACCCGATTGAGCAAGGGCAACGGCAATATTAACGGCAACAGTACTTTTGCCCACGCCGCCTTTGCCACTAGAAATTGCCACAATATTTTTGACCCCAGCAATCCCACTGCGATTAGGCAGACTTTTCTGCTGCGGCGTTTCAGCTGTTACATCCACCAGTACATCTGTTACGCCAGGTAACTTTTTAACAGCTATTTGGCAGTCTTCTACAATAAATTCGCGTAGCGGACAGGCTGGTGTGGTCAGTACCAGGGTGAAACTGACCTTGCCGCCGTCAATTTTGACGTTGCGAATCATATTCAGTTCCACCAGACTCTTGCGGAGTTCTGGGTCTTGCACTGGTCGCAACACTTCTAATACGGAACTAGAATCAAGCAGGTCGGACATGGTGTTCTTCAATCTTGAGGCGTGCAAAGGAATTGCTATCTAACTGCATCTTAACGGGCAAAGTAGTACGTGCGCGCTGAATCCAACTCCCTTTGATCACAAATCTAAACAACCACCCCTAAGTGATTTTGGCTTGCCTGACAAAGCTGTGATAGTTGCCTGTTCAGCAGCAGCAGCCAAGGACGCTGCTACACGAGCTGCATGGGGCCTGATCAGCGACCAAACCAGCGGTGTCAACCAACCGTTCAACGTCACTGAGTAAGATATACAAGTGCCACAAACCATTGATTCCACCCGATAACTCACGCGTTCCTCCACACCCGGAATCGCTAGCACTCTTACACTTAGTAACTCACCAGGTCGCACCCGCTCTACGAAAATGCGGATCGGAATAGGACCTAGGCGTGTTACTGCTTGAAAGATCAGTCCCGGTTTAGGCACTAGTCCGTAGGGAACATTGGTACTTGCTAGCAGCGGGTGCCAGGAAACGTCTGCTAAGTCAACTACTTTTAGCCAAAGCTGATCTACAGAGGCATAACTAATCTCTCGATATGTCCGCACTAGAGAACACTGACAGTAACCTTTGCGGTGGATGAATTTGGACAAGCAGCCGCGCATCTTCCTAAATCCTCCTCTGCATAAAAAGCGCCGAGCAAGGGAAATCTATATCTACTACTCCACAAATTGTCCGCTGTGACAATAGCAGACGACATCCGATGGCTTTTGGTTCAATATGAAGCACTCATTTGAGAGAAAATAGATGCAGTCACTTGCACAGTTGTGAGTGTTGCTAAAAAGTAATTGTTACTATAGCGGAACTGACGAGCCAATTTGTTAATTTAGCCTTTACAAACTTTTGTGTGAATTGAATTGTGATTATGACGACTACTTCGACTTCACAAGTAACCCCATCCACGTCTTTACCCCCAGCCGACTCTAAAGCCAGAGTCCGCCAGATGCTGCAAAACCTGCAAGATCAAATTTGTCAAGGATTAGAACAACTGGATGGTGTAGCTAAGTTTGGGCAAGATGCCTGGGAACGGGAAGAAGGGGGTGGAGGGCGATCTCGTATATTACGAGACGGTGCTGTGTTTGAGCAAGGTGGAGTCGGCTTCTCTGATGTTTGGGGTTCCCATTTGCCGCCCTCAATTCTAGAGCAACGCCCAGAGGCAGCTGGGCATAAATGGAATGCCATGGGTACCTCAATGGTGTTGCATCCTCGCAGTCCTTACATACCAACTGTCCACCTCAATTATCGCTACTTTGAAGCGGGACCAGTTTGGTGGTTTGGCGGTGGTGCAGATTTGACGCCCTACTATCCGTTTGCTGAAGATGCAGCCCATTTCCACTGCTCACTGAAGCAGGCTGGTGACGCTCACCATCCAGAGTATTACCCAGTATTTAAGCGCTGGTGTGATGAATATTTTTACTTGAAGCATCGCCAGGAAAACCGTGGAGTTGGTGGGATCTTTTTTGACTACCAGGATGGTCAGAGCCAGTTGTATAGGGGACCGCACCCTAACGGGGCTGCTGCCGTCTATAGTAACCAGCTTGGTACTTTAGAACCTCGTAGTTGGGAAGATTTGTTTGCATTTGCGCGCAGTTGTGGGGAGGCGTTTTTACCCTCTTACTTACCAATTGTGGAACGCCGACGCTCAATTGAGTATGGCGATCGCGAACGGAACTTCCAGTTGTATCGCCGGGGTCGTTACGTTGAATTTAATCTAGTCTATGATCGGGGGACAATCTTTGGACTCCAAACCAACGGACGTACCGAGTCAATTCTGATGTCGCTACCGCCTCTAGTGCGCTGGGAATACAACTACAAACCAGAACCTAACACGCCAGAAGCCGAGTTGTATGAAACCTTTTTAAAGCCTCAAGACTGGGCGAGTTGGACGTCAGGTCAAAATTCAGTAGCAAAGTTTTGACGCTTGCGGAAACGAAATGGACCTAAGATGGCTCCCCAACTGGCAGTACCTGTGGTGGAGTCAATTCCTTTGTCATAACTCAAAAATTCCTCCTGAGTAGCCTCAAACCCCAACGAAACTTGCTGGGTATTACCACGATAGGTAAAACAGCAACGGGCATCTGGCTGCAAGGCGGCAGCAAATTGATAACGGTTGCCTGCCAATTGTTCCTCAGTAACGATGAGCAGGCAACCTGGCAGCAACTCGAACTGCTCGGATGTCAATGACTTGAGTAAGGCAGGGTCTTGACTGGCACCGCGTAGGGCAGCTGGGTCTTTGGGCATGTAGTACTGTACTTGTAGCGGTGCATCTAGCTCGCAATTCTCCTGTAGCCGCATTAGCCGGGGGCGATACGGTTGATCTAGGTTAACAATGTTGGCTTGTTCCGCAAAGAGAGTAAAGCTGTCCTCTGTGAAAATGGGAACTGGTCGTTGCCAAAGGCGGAGGTGGACATACCAAACGGGCTCTGCTAAAGCCTGTTCCCGGTTATCAAACTCGCCAGCCAGATACTGAGCAAGGGCAATTAGCTTTGGGGAGAAGGTCATAGGGAAGGCTATAGGGTGTGGGGTGTGGAGTAGTATGCTTGCCCTTATTATTAGGTTCTTTAAAGTTCTTCTCTACACCCTACACCCTTCCCCCCACACCCTACCCTTGGCAAAGTCGTTCTTAAGGGAGACAATAAAGATACATTGCCCTTGAAATCTTCTAGTGAATAACGTCCGTACTGTATCCGATACTAAGCGAGCTTTCTATAATACTCACAACCGCCCCATTAACACGATCTATCGTCGGGTTGTGGAGGAGATGATGGTAGAAATGCACTTGCTGTCAGTCAATTTCGATTTTACCTACAATCCGCTCTATGCCTTAGGCGTCGTCACTGCCTTTGAGCGATTCATGCAAGGCTACCAACCAGAACGCGATAAGGAATCAATTTTCAATGCCCTCTGTCAATCAGTGGAGGACTCTCCACAAAAGTACAAGCAGGATGCCGAGCGACTGGGAGCCATAGCCAAAAGTTTACCGTTGAAAGAGTTAATCGCTTGGTTGAAGCAAGAAACTCATTTGGATGGTACCACAGACTTGCAAGAACCGATCCAGGCGCTCGCCGCTAACCCTAACTTTAAGTACAGCCGCCTGTTTGCCATTGGCGTATTTACCCTGTTGGAACTAACAGATCCTGAACTGGTTAAGGATGAAAAGCAGCGGGTGGAGGCGCTTAAACAGATTTCTGAGGCATTGCATGTACCCGAAGACAAACTCAACAAAGATTTGGAGCTATACCGCGCTAACCTGGAAAAAATGGAGCAAGCGCTAATAACTCTGGCAGATATCCTTTCAGCTGATCGCAAGAAACGCCAACAGCGTGAGCAGCAGCAAGCTGTAGCGGTTGCTCCCCCAACTGCCAATGAACCTGGTCAAGTTTCTGGTACGCCCCAGGATAAAGCATCTTCAGGTTCTTGATACTACAATTTGCTATTCGACAGCCGGTTCCAGCATCTGAATGGTTCCGGCACTGGCGTTTATTTCCACATCTAGACCGATAGGTAGTGTTAGCAAAGTTTCAATGTGACCAATCATGGCACCGTACCACGCAGGAATACCTAGTGGTTGGATATGCCCCCAAATAACTTCTTCAAGTGTGAGAGAGCCATAATCGGCGTCAGGTAAACATTCAGGACATTGCCCAAAAATAAAGCCAGCTAGTTGGTCAAATACACCAGCAATTTTGAGGTGGGTCATCAAACGGTCAATACGATAAATATTTTCATTGACATCTTCTAAAAATAGGATGGCACCGTTCAAATTGGGTAAGTAAGGAGAACCTACAATGCCAGACAAAACTGAAAGATTACCGCCAATGAGCCGACCACGAACTTGGCCGGGAGTGATAGTTTGAATGCGATATTTGACCTGCATCAGGCGGTTTTGATCATCATCATCTTTAAGGTTTTGGAACTTAACGGTTTCGGCGGCAAACAAAACGCGGCGGAAATATTCTGTTTGTGTCGGTCGCCAGCCAGTGAGTCCGTGAGGACCATGAAAGGTCACCATGCGAGTGCGAGCATTAATAGCCAGAATTAAGGCAGTAATATCGCTGAAACCAATCATAATTTTTGGATGAAGACGGATGCTTTCGTAATCGAGATATGGCAGAATCCGACTACATCCCCACCCACCGCGAATAGGTATAATAGCGGCTACTTCCGGAGCGGCAAAAAACTGATTGATGTCGGCAGCGCGGTCTTTATCTTTACCTGCTAAATAACCATACCGCTCAAGTAGATGGGGTGCGAGTCGGGGAACAAGTCCTAAACTTCGTACCGCATCTATCACAATATCAAGATCTTGGCGGACAAAATTAGCACTACCAGGGCTGACAATACCTACCACAGAGCCAGGTTTCAAACGTTTAGGTTTCAAGAGTGAGTCCTTGGCGGCACTCCCCAACTTGAATGGTAAGACTAACCCTGAAGCGGTATTAGCGGCAAAAGTTTTAAGGAAATTACGACGGCTGAGCATACAAAAAATTACTGGGCCTAGTCTACACTTGACTTGGACATTCAGTTAACGAACTGTTAACCAATTGTCGCATCAGCGCGGAAACCAGACCCAGTCAAGTAATTTTGAAAGAAGTGAGAGCTAAAATCCGAGTTTAAGCCCTACCGTCTACCGCCACGGACAGGTACAAGATTGAGATAGTCGATGTCAAATGCAGAGACTTTTTGAGCGTAGTTCCGATCAGGCGTAACCGCCGCCGCCATGTCGCTGTACTTGCGGGGGTCTCCTTCGGGCAGACGCCGTTCCTTGTTCTTGGTGCTGTAGTACTGATCCAAGGTGAAGCGCCAGTCGGTTTTGACCGTGCCAACTGTTTCGCGGAAGTCTTCGCCGTAGCGAGGAGTTACCAGGTTGAAGGGGCGTCCCTCCATGCGCTTGCGCTGGTAGGGTACAGTGTAATCCCCAAACGCCTCGGTATATTCTTCACTGTCCACCAAAGCATCAACCAAGCCGTGGAAGCCCACGGTGCCAATCTTAATTGACCAGGCAATCTCTTCGTCTTTGTTGTAAGAAGACCGACCTAGAAAACGCTTAAGGCAAACGTCGATAAGTCGGTAGTTGTTATTGACCGAAACAACTACTTCGTAAAACCGCTCTGATTTTGCCAGACCCCGGATGAAGTCTCGCACTGTGATGCTACGATTCTTCAACTGAGATTCTAGTTGCTGATTGCGGTTGGCTCGGAGGGTCTCATGCTCACTGAATACTTGACGATATGCAGCCCAAATCAGTTCTTGGGCCTCAGTAGGAGAATCTGTGTCTTCAACTCGGTAGATATAAGGTGTTTCATCGTTGAGGTCCTCGACCCCAAAGCTACGGACTCGATGGTTTTGCGTTGTAGGCTTGTATTGAAGCAACGGCAGTGCCATGCTTAGGTCTCCATTTAAAAAGGTTACAAAATGTCAAGTAAAGGCGGGTTTAACAGATAAGTCGCAAGAAGAGCAGCTATGGTCAGAAATTGGTAGCTGACTGCTATAAGCGGACAGGAAAGCTAGCTGAGGGGTTAATAGAAGCTGCTGTCCTTTGTTTATTATCCCGCGTCATGTCGGGAATTTGGATATTAGCTGTCTGAACTGGTTTGGGAATAACTGCGGTCGGGTTGATGGAACGCGCCATATCCATAAAGTTCTGCACATTACCCCACTTGTAACGCTCGGTTTCGAGCTTGTCTCGCCAGTAGTTTCCGTAGCGAGGCGTCACAAGGTTAATGGGCCGGTCTTTGTAGCGACGGCGCTGATAAGGTACTGTAGAGTCACCAAAATTACTCTGATACTCCTCACTGTCTACCAAGGCATCGACAAAGCTGCCCCAACCCAGTGTTGCAACTTTAATTGACCAAGCAATTTCTTCTTCTTTGTTGTAAGGGGCACGGCCTAGTAACCGTTTGAGGCAAACTTCGACCAGTCGGTAGTTGGAATTTGGCTCCACCACTAAGCGGCGGAATACCTCAGACTTCGCTAAACCTCGGATGAAGTCGCGCACTGTTATGGCCCGGTTCTTCAACTGGGATTCGAGTTGAATCTGGCGGTTAAATTGGAGTGTTTCGTGTTCACTCAAAATTTGACGGTAAGCAGCCTTAATTAATACCAAAATGTCGTTTGCGTCCGCACAGTCTTCGATGCGATAGGTCCAGGGGGTATCTTCACCAGGCACTTCATAGCCTGGTACCCGCTGGTTCTGGGAAGATGGTTTATAAGCTAGGAGAGGGAGAGCCATAGTTATAAATGGGAGATGGGGTTAGGTCTGAGGATTTGAGGGGATGTAGCGGTAGGGGAGGGCTACCTCTGTTGGTTTAACTGTGCGTTGTAGGGAATTTTCATTGCGAGTCATATCCGGAATCTGCACGGTTTTGATTTGAGAGATTGCTCGATCTCGTGTGCGTTGGTAGTTGACCTCATTGGGCGAGATACTCTCAGCCATTGCCAGAAAGATATTGGGAATGGCTTGACGAATCCCTTCTTTAGTCATATTTGTTCTCCCTACTTGATAGAAGGAACGACCTTCTATGAATCTTAGATTAGAGCGATCGCGCCAGTCATCGGCGTAGCGAGGGTTGACCAGGTTAAAGGGCCGTTCATTAAAACGACGACGCTGGTATGGTACAATGTCGTTCCCAAAGTTCTGGCGGTACTCTTCGCCATCTACAATTGCGTCGATGAATCCATTTAAGCCGCGTGTGGCAATGACAATTGACCAAGAAATCTGTTCATCTTTGCCATAGGTAGCGCGTCCCAAAAACCGTTTAAAGGTAATGTCAACTAAGCGATAGTTGGAGTTTGTCTCTCCCACTAGCTGCCGGTAAACGTCAGACTTGCCCAAACCCCGGATAAACTCCCGCACCGTAATGGCACGATTCCGCATTTGGGATTCTAGGAACAGTTGCCGGTAACTCTCTAAAATCAAATGTTCGCTAAAGATTTGCCGATAGCCCGCCCAGATCAGGTCTTGGATCTCAGTTTCTGATGTTTTATTTGTTAATCGGTAACGTTTGGGGTCATCCTCATCGGGGACTTCGTAGCCTTCGACTCGCTGGTTTTGAGAGGTTGGTGTAATTTCAAGTAATGGTATGGACATTGATTATTGACCTGCTTTTTAATATTTGAAGATGAAAATAGCAATTAGCAACTAGCTAACTACTAACCAATTAATTGCTGATAGCTATTGCGAGCTAGCTGAACACGAGCGTGAACTGCCAAGTCTGTCTCAGTTTCGCTCATTTGCTCGAACCGAGGCTGGATTTGGTTGATTAAGTTGGGTGCCGTAGAGAGGGCTTGCAAACCGACGACAGCAGCGTAACGAATCGACCAATCGGAGTCTTCTGAGATTGAGAGCAGTGCCTGAAGGGCTTTGATTTGGGCAGCTTGGCGTTGCTCGGCAAGCAGTTGGTTCCAGTCCAATTTCCCCAGTCCCGAAGCCGCAGCGCGACGGACACTGGGCGCAAAGTCGCAAAGAGCTGCTGTAAGTAGTACGTCCAAGGCGCGGGGGTCAGCGATCGCAGCTAAAGCCCGAATTGCATAAGCCCTTGCCCCATAGTCGTAATCGTCCAATTGTTCGAGCAATGGTTGAACGGCTGAGTCACCCAGAGCAATCAGCCCTTCAACCGCCACAACTGCTGCAGCGGGGTTGTTGTAGCCCAACACGGCAATCAAGGTGGATATCGCCGCCTTGTTTTTTACCGCGGCCATTGCCTTTACTGCCGCTATCAGTTTAGCGGGAGAATCTGCTTGTTCAACAGCACGAATCAGTTCTTGAGTTTGAGCAGAGTCAGTCATTTTTACAACAAGGCATCCATCAGGTTCAGCACCCGGATAGCAGCGTTGGATAGATGAGGTTCAGCTGGGCTAAGTTGGTGTTCTAACAATCCTTTTAAGGCAATGAGTTTGAAGCTATTTTCAGCAGGGGCGCGAGCGATCGCATCAGCTGCTGGGAGATAGCCAGCTGCACCTAAATCTAGTAGTAATGACCGGCGCAACTTCGGATCGCTACACTCCAAGGCTTCCACTAAGCGTTGACCATAGATATCATCCTGCGTTAACTGGTACATTGCTCTAGCAGCAGCGTATTGCACCCGTGCAACCGGATGCTCCAGAAAAGGTTGAATCAAGTCAACTGCAACATGAGCTTGGATAGTACCCAAGGCTTCCATCACTGCCTCATATGGTTGAGCTAGATAGGGACTTGCTGGTAGTGGTAAGGCAGCCGCCACTCCCCCTTCTAACAGTTGCATCAGTGCTGTTACTGCAGATGGATCGCGCAACATTTCCAGGGATTGGGCAGCTGCTTCCCGTACATAAAAGTCTGAGCATTCTAGGCATTTAATTAGTGCTGGCACAGCTCGTCGATCACCGAGCTTTCCTAGCGCTCGTGCAGCATTGCGCCGCAGAGGGTAGCCTCCCAGTTCTGTCCGATCGGCTTCATCCTCCAACGCCATCATCAAGGCGTTTACAGCAGCTGGCTCACTAACACGGAATTTGCCTAGCCACCAAGCGGCATAGTAGCGGAGACTTAAGTCTTCATGTTGTAGGTTAGCGATCGCCTGTTCTACAGTGAGTGCTACTGCTTCAGGATATTCCTCCAAACTTGAATCCAGCATTGCTCGTTTAAGTTCCGGATTTCGCGTTTTTCGTTAGTTTTCTATAGTCAACGGCCTAATGCTAATGATTTTGCCGCCCAAGCGTGTAATTCGCTGCATTTCGTCGTTCATCCGGCTGTAAGGCACAGTCACAAATACACTGCCGCTGTTACGAATTTCGTAGTTATTCTTATCGGTTTCATCGTTTTGACGTAAGCCAACAACTTCATAACGAAAAACGCGGCTAGCAGATGAGGAGAGCCCACCAGTACCAACTGTTGTTTGACCAAACATTACCTTTAGTTCTCCTGTAATTAGCTTTGTCTGCGCAGAGGCCACACCCTAAGCGGGGCGCATATCACTAGCAGGGACTGCCCTTACCCACAGGGGAGGGCTGGAGCATTGCTCAGAGGATTGCTACTTAGCTTTCTGAGTGTTCAGTTGTAACTTCGCTTTCGGCTTCGCTACTTTCTGGCAATTGAGCTCCCGCAGCTTTATTTTTGCCTTCAGCTGTCAAGTTTTGGTTGGCTGTTACAGCATCGCTTTTGGCTTGACTATCACCATCAAAAGTCAAAGGTTCAATGCTGACAACTTTGCCCCCCATGCGGTTAATTCGCTGTAGTTCTTCATTCATGCGGTTGTAGGGCACTGTGATCATAAAGCTACCACTGCTGCGAATCGGATAGCTGAGTTGGTCAGATTCGTAAGTCTGACGCATCCCCTCAACCTCTATGCGAAACACCCGATTTTCTGCATTACTGAGTCTGCCACTACCAAGTGTAGTTTGACCAAACATAGTTAGAAGCGCTCCTGATTATTTGAATCCGAAAGAATTGATGGGAAAAAAAGAGTATGGGGGAGTGTCCCTCCACTCCCCACCCTTTTTTAGGCTGGTGTAACGCTGACGATTCTGCCGCCTTTTTAGTGCCCTACGAGCGCCTAA
>QQTW01000057.1_pt1 | contig 62110 bp, 49 predicted proteins | sample 1904831 | NCBI WGS metagenome assembly QQTW01 (sample SAMN09435610, study PRJNA476489) | Subsurface metagenome, whole genome shotgun sequencing project. | reverse complement strand
GGGATAAGAATCGGGACAAGAAAGGGGCAAACCCGATAGGCTGAAAATGCTAAAATCTCATGCCTGGTATGCCCTCATGTTTAGTCTAGAAGAACTGTTCTGCTCAGTCGATGATTTTTGCCGCAGCTTTGAAGTTCAATGGAAGCAGCAACTTTTAGGATTTGGACTCAAACGTCGTAACCGACGCCGTAGCCTCAGCTTGAGCGAAATCATGACGATCCTGATAGCCTTTCATCAGTCGTGTTACCGCAACTTCAAAGCCTATTATCAAAAGAAAGTGCAGACCGAGTGGGCAGATGCGTTTCCCGGATTGGTCAGCTATCAGCGCTTCATCGAATGGGTTCCGAGTACCTTAGTGCCGATGTGTGCCTATCTGCGCTCTTGTTTTGGCAAGTGTCGCGGCATCAGTTTTATGGACTCCACATCGCTCAAAGTCTGCCACAACCGCCGCATTCCGCAACATAAAGTGTTTGAGGACTTAGCGGCACGCGGCAAAACTTCAGTCGATTGGTTCTTTGGGTTCAAACTGCATTTGGTTGTCAATGATCGGGGAGAGTTGCGGGGGTATCATGCTGACGCCTGCCAACACCGACGATCGCACTCCTGTGCCGAAATTGTTGCAGCAGTTGTTTGGCAAAGTGTTTGCCGACAAAGGCTATATCTCTCAAAAGTTAGCCAAACTCCTCCTGAAAACCGCAGGCATTCAGCTCATCACCAAACTCAAACGCAACATGAAACAGCGATTGCTGCCCCTGAACGATCGTCTGATGCTCCGCAAGCGTTCAATTATCGAAACCATTATTGACCAGTTGAAGAACATCTCTCAAATAGAGCATTCGCGGCATCGCTCTCCGGTTAACTGTTTTGTCAATATTCTGGGCGGATTGATTGCTTATTGCCATCAGCCGAAGAAGCCTGCGATTGCGATCAACCACAATCTGCTTCTCCCAGCTTAACCCGAACTCAGGTTAAGATGGGTAAACGAGAAATCTCTCTCAATTGAAACTCCTTGTAAGCAAGCAGCCCGCGCCTATTACTTGATTGTTGCGCTTAATATTACCCGTGTCCTTGACAATCTTCTTGTCCTGGACACAGCCCCTGAGCTTGCTTTCAGACTTGGGATCGATCCTGAAAATGATTTTGACGACAGTTTTTTGTGTGAGTATGCCTTAACACGGGTGCTTAATCTTGCAATTAGCTTATTTACGGAGCAGTCTAATACTGAGTGTTGTCCTATGCCTGTCTCTGTTTCTATTAAACCTCGCTTTGCCAAGAAAATTGTTAAAAAACTTTGTTATGTTTTTTTTGCTAATCTTGACCTTGCTGTTGACCAAGCTTGCAGTCATGAGTTGCGGCAATCAATACAACAACTCAAAGATAAAATACCTCAACCAGTACCTGAGCAAAGAACAGGTAACTTGCAAGATGTAGTAAAATTTCTACGTTGGATGAAAGCTGAGGGTGTAGATTGGCTCAAGCAACTGAGAGCCGTAATGACTAAGTACTACAACATTGGTCAAGATTGGCAGTTCAGCAAACAGCAAAAAGAATTACTGAAGCAGTACTATGATGCTAACGAGTTGCTAGTGGAGTGTCTAAATAGCGATTGTTATGTTAGTCGTGAGGTTCGACAGGAAATTGAGGATACTTTGTTACTACCAATTGCAGAAGTTGAGCAACAAAAAGCAAAATCTGTGTAGCAGGCAATAATTTTTATTCTTGTATAAAAAACGATCGCAACGCTTACGCAATCTTCCATTTTCTAACTAAAATTCAGTCTCAACTTGCTCTTTCTATATTAACAATTCAGCAGTTAAATTATCTATTTTCTCTTGACGTAGGAGAGAAGTATTATTGCTAGGAAGGATAATCAAATTTTGTAAAATAGTCCTGGGTGTCTGTTTGTATCGCTTCCCCTATATCTTCATCATATAACTCACATCCAAGTAGTTCTAGAGTATCAAGTTAATTACTAAATATTGAGCTTCTGTTGGTTCCAGTAGTAGTTAATTTAATCATAACAAGCTAGTAATTTCACTGAAAACAAATGTTAATATATATACTAACTAACTTATTAGAAGTTATTGACTAATAGGTAGCTTAATGCAGGATCGGCATCAAATCAAACTGAATGCGATCGCATCAAAGCTACAAATGTAACGGAATGCAAAGTATAATGAGACCCAGTAAACGCAAAAACAATACTGAAGGGCAAATATAGTTAATGCGAGTTGCGATCGCTGGGGCGGGTTTAGCAGGGCTTTCCTGCGCAAAATATCTGACTGATGCTGGTCACACTCCCATCGTCTTGGAAAGCAGAGACGTATTGGGTGGTTTAGTTGCGGCTTGGAAAGACTCTGACGGCGACTGGTACGAAACAGGACTGCACGTCTTCTTTGGGGCTTATCCCAATATGATTCAACTGTTTAAAGAACTGGGAATCGAAGATCGGTTGCAGTGGAAAAAACACACCATGATCTTCAACCAGCCGGAAAAACCAGGTACTTACAGCCGCTTTGATTTCCCTGACTTGCCAGCACCTTTTAACGGCATAGCGGCAATTTTGCGGAACAACGATATGCTCACCTGGGGGGAAAAAATCCAGTTAGCGAAGGGATTGGTTCCTGCTATGCTCCGGGGGCAAAAGTATGTTGAACAAACGGATAAATATACCTTTTCCCAATGGCTGAAATTGCAAGGTGTCAGCGAGGAAGTACAACAAGATATTTTTATCGCCGCATCCAAATCGCTTAACTTCATCAATCCAGACGAAATTTCAGCCGTAGTTTTGCTGACTGCTCTTAGTCGCTTCTTGCAACAAAAAGACGGCTCCAAGATGGCGTTTTTGGATGGAGCGCCAACAGAGCGATTATGTCAGCCGATGGTAGATTACATTACTTCTGGTGGTGGCGAAGTACGGTTAAATGCTCCGCTCAAAGAAATTATGCTCAACCCCGATGGTACGGTGAAGGGCTTTTTAATGCGTGGTTTAAATGGAGCAGCAGACTACGTAGAAACGGCTGATTTGTATGTTTCTGCTATGTCAGTTGACGTGATGAAAGTAATGTTACCCCAGCCTTGGAAGCAAATAGAGTATTTCCAAAAGTTGGATGGGTTGGAAGGCGTACCCGTGATTAACCTACAGTTATGGTTCGATCGCAAATTAACGGATATCGACCAGTTACTGTTTTCTCGCTCATCTTTGCTCAGCGTTTATGCCGACATGAGTAATACTTGCCGTGAGTATGCCAACCCGAATCGTTCTATGCTGGAACTAGTTCTAGCTCCTGCTAAAGATTGGATTAGCAAGTCTGAAGAGGAGATTGTCGCGGTAACGATGAGTGAACTAGAAAAACTGTTTCCTGCCCACTTTGGCGGCGAAAACCCAGCCAAATTACTGAAATATCATGTGGTGAAAACGCCCCGCTCAGTCTATACGGCAACTCCAGGTCGCCAACTATATCGCCCTGCACAAGTTACCCCTGTCGCCAACTTTTATCTAGCGGGAAGTTACACCATGCAACCGTATCTAGGTAGTATGGAAGGTGCCGTACTTTCTGGTAAGCTCACAGCGCAGGCGATCGTCGCCAACGCTACAAGTGAAGCAAATTCCGATCTGCAAACGACCCAACTCCAGCCTGCAACGAATGCTGCAACTGCCTGATTCCCCCCCGTGCATGAGAAAGCTTGCCTCTGTGGAGGATTCCTACGAACTTTGTCGCCAAATCACGGCAAAGTATGCGAAGACTTTTTATCCTGGCACGCTGCTGATGAGAGAAGCCTCGCGTCGGCGAGCTATGTGGGCAATTTATGCCTGGTGTCGCCGCACTGATGAATTAGTCGATGGTCCTGCTGCCGCGATTACCACCCCAGAAACTTTGGAGCAGTGGGAACGGCATCTAGAATCAGTGTTTGCGGGTCATCCAGTGGAAGACTACGATGTGGCGTTGGTAGATGCCCTGCAAAATTTCCCACTAGACATTCAGCCGTTTCGAGATATGATTGCCGGACAGTGCATGGATCTGTATCGGAGTCGCTACGAGACGTTTGAAGAGTTGAAACTTTACTGTTACCGCGTTGCTGGGACGGTGGGTTTGATGTCAACTGCTGTAATGGGCTTGGACACCACTAAGGGCACAGCTGCTTGGAACTGCGATAAAGAACCTTATATTCCTACAGAGGAAGCGATCGCCCTAGGCATTGCCAGTCAACTTACCAACATTCTGCGAGATGTGGGAGAAGATGCACGGCGCGGGAGGATTTATCTACCCTTGGAAGACTTAGCAAAATTTAACTACACAGAGCAAGACCTATTCAAGGGTGTGGTGGATGATCGCTGGCGGGAACTAATGCAGTTCCAAATTCGACGGACGCGCGAGGTTTACGCCAAAGCAGAAAAGGGAATCAGCTACCTGGCTCGTGATGCTCGGTTGCCAGTGTGGACGGCTTTGATACTTTACAGTCAGATTTTAGATAAAATCGAACGCAATCAATACGATGTGTTCCGGCAACGAGCTTATGTTCCCAATTTGCAGAAGCTTCGGAGTTTGCCCAAGGCTTGGCTGCGATCGCAAGTGCTTTAAATCAGGGGCTAGGGAGAAATTATGAATGATGAATTCAGCATTCAGCATTCATCCTTTATCCTTCAGCCTTTACCCTTTACTCCTACTTGCATCTAGCAGTAAACTCTGCTATAATAGTAATCCACCACCCTGGAGAGGTGGCTGAGTGGTCGAAAGCGGCAGATTGCTAATCTGTTGATGGAATCGTAAGACCCATCCGAGGGTTCGAATCCCTCCCTCTCCGTTTTCAAGGTAGAGACGTGAAATTTCGCTATTCTAGAGACGTGAAATTTCACGTCTCTAGAATGCTATTTGTCATAAAATTAACGTAATTTTTTTGATTGTGTGAGAATAATTTGATTCATCATCTCTTTAATCGAAGAGTAGTTTAAAACCTCTATGAATCAAATTCATTCTGCTAAGGCAAAACGTCTGTCAAGTGCGATCGCCTTAGCTGTGACTACCCTGACAATTGGCTTTCTGACAGCGGCTTGTGAAGACACCAAGACTGCCAATAACACTGGAGGAACAAATAACGCCACGCAAACAGGCTCCACCACTACAGCCGCGAATACTAAAGGACTTAAAATAGGCTCTCTCCTGCCAGCAACTGGCGATCTCGGCCCGATTGGACAGCAAATGGCAAATGCTGTTCCCTTGCTAGTACAAACAGTTAATGCTTGTGGTGGCGTGAATGGCGAACCTGTAACCTTAGTTGCCGAAGACGATCAGACCGACCCCAGGGCTGGTGCTGCTGCTATGACTAAGCTGACGGGTGTCGATCGCGTTGCTGGCGTAGTTGGATCTTTTGCTAGTAGCGTTTCTAGTGCTGCTGTACCTATAGCTGCACGTAATAAAGTCATGCTGATTTCTCCAGGAAGCACTAGCCCAGTGTTTACCCAAAGAGCCAACAAAGGTGAATTTAAAGGCTTTTGGGCGCGTACAGCCCCCCCCGATACCTATCAAGCTGAAGCACTAGCTCAACTAGCCAATCAAAAAGGCTTTAAGCGAGTTTCCACTGTTGTGATCAACAATGACTACGGCATCGGTTTTGAACGAGCATTTGTGCAAACCTTTAAAAAATTAGGCGGAACCATTGTTAACGAAGCTAGTCCTACCCGCTACGATCCTAAAGCTACTACTTTTGAAACTGAAGCTGGTGGGGCTTTTGCAGGTAAGCCGGATGCCGTAGTTGCAGTTATGTACGAAGAAACAGGTAGCATCTTGCTCAAATCTGCTTATCAGCAGGGCTTGAGTCAAGGAGTACAGGTGATGCTGACAGACGGTGTTAAGTCAGCCAGCTTCCCAGGAAAAGTAGGCAAAGCAGGTGATGGTAAATATATCGCTTCAGGTGCGATCGGTACAGTACCTGGTGCAGATGGTAAGGCTTTAGCAGCACTAACTAAGCTGTGGCAATCTAAAAATAACCAACCACCCGGAGAATATGTTCCTCAAGCTTGGGATGCAGCAGCACTCTTAACCCTAGCAGCACAAGCTGCTAAATCCAACACGGGCGAAGGCATCGCTAGCAAAATTCGGGAAGTGTCTAACGCACCGGGTACAGAAGTCTCAGATGTTTGTAAAGGTTTGGAGTTACTGCGTCAAGGTCAAGATATTAACTACCAGGGAGCCAGTGGCAATGTAGATATAGATAAAAATGGTGATGTGGTTGGGGTTTATGATGTGTGGACTGTTAAGGATGATGGCAATTTAGTTGTTACAGGTCAAGTTAGTCCGCAATAGAAGGCAGAATGATGAATGATTAATGCTGAATGATGAAAAGAAAAAGAAGATGTTTCATAATTCATCATTCAACATTATCTTCCTGATTCCTAACCAGAAGCGATCGCATTTTTGATCCAATAAATGACTATCTGACCTTTGGCAGATGTAGAACCCGCCTATCTCTTTTACGATTTAAATAACTATCCCTGGTGAGCTGATTGAGAGGGTGAATTCGCCGCAATTCAATCAGCTTTAATTATTTGAACTACTCTAACGTGCTAACTGCTGTAGCAATTTGCTGGGAAACAAAAGGCAAAATTGCGCGGTTTTGGCTGTTGGCTCTGCCTTCTGTAAACACGACTAATAAGTAAGGGCGGCGATCGCTTAACTCTATATATGCTGCATCGTGGCGCACTTGACTTGTCCAACCAGCCTTAGACCATAATTTTGCTTCTTGAGGTAGTCCGGCACCCAAAAAACCTGTTACCTGATTTTCGTCACTATCTGCGGTTATATCGGCAGGATTAAGATTACGTTTGAGTAATGCCATCATCGCTTGCGATCGCGCACTGGAAACCGCCACACCGCCAACAATACTATGCAGCAGCCTTGCGGTAGCGTTTGTCGTCAGCATATTGCGATTGTCCATTAACTCGCCCAAAAACGCCCGTTCCCGCCCATAAGGGCCATCACACCAAGTTTTTTGGTTGACGTTGATCGTTTCCATCTCAGCCCAGCCAAGAGATTGGAAGTAGCGGTTAACAATATTGCGCTGTGACTTCCACGTTTCAAATGGCCCTGGCGATAATTCTGGGCCGCTGGTAGTTCCGGTTAGTACATCTACTAGCAGACTGGTAGCGTCGTTGCTGGAATCAACGATCGTGTCACGCATGGCTCGTTCTAACTCAGGAGAAGTTGAAACCATGCCTTTTTCTAGCCATTCGTGAATGGCGACGAGGTAAAACAGTTTGACTACGCTTGCTGGGTAGATGCGATCGACACCCCGATAGTTATACGCTCGAACTTGATAATTCCAAAATGCTTCTGGACTTAAAGCGCCGCCTGTATTTACAGGTACAGGGGGATCGTAGACAATCCATGTCAAAGCAATGGAGTTACGCGCCAAGCTCGGAAATTCTGCCCAAGTTGCTTCTAAAACGCGATCGCCTAGAATTTTAAGTTGTTCGTCTTGACGAAAAGTTGTCATAAAAATGCTGAATTATAAATTGGGAAGAAGACAGAAGACAGAAGAGCGTGGGATGGGCAATGCCCACCCTACTACAATATCTGACTCCTAACTCCTGACTCCTGTCTCCTAACTTCTAAATTCACAATTTAGCATTCATCATTTAGCCTTGATAATTCCTAATTTTGAGGTTAAAACATATCTTCGCCATCATTACCCATATTGGCTTCTGCGTCGCGTTTGGAACCTAATAGATCCATTTTGTCGACTAGTACGATCGGTGTAGAGCGGTTAGCTCCAGTTTTAGAATCGCTCCAAGTATCAAACTTCAACGAACCTTTAACACCGATCAAGCTGCCCTTATGGACATAGTTACCTGCTATTTCCGCCGTCTTGCCCCAAAGTTCTAAACTGAACCAGTCTGGTTCATCACTATTACGCGATTGCCGTCTGACTGCTAGTGTCATTCGGCACTTGACGCTACCAGACTCGAAATATTTAACTTCCGGTTCGCCACCTACACGACCTACTAGGGTTACAACATTAAGACTCATGGGTGTGATTTTTTTAGTACAATTGTACTCTACAGCGTGAACTTGATTGTAGCAAATCGTGTACCTATATGGTGGAGTTGATTAAAAACTGCAAACAAATTGCTACAAATATCATATTTTTTTTTGAAATTTTTCAAATATTCAATAACTTAACATTTAGGTAAAAATAGCAATGTGAGAATACACTTAGTAAGCTGATCAACCTTCCTTTTGTACAACAAAAAAGTAACTTTTGTACAACAGTGAATCTACTTAAATGTTTAGTTTAACAGCTAAAGAGCTTGTGAAGTTATCAGTAAAAGCACCCTTGGATATGGGGGCGTAATAGCGTTAACTTTTTTTAAACTGAACCAGTGCTTTTTTTGGTCATCCTAAAAATTGCCACTGTATCAAACCAAGAAAAAGTTAGTTCAACTAAACTCAAGACAGAAGCAGTAATACAATTCAGTGCAACTACGGTTGCCGCATATAAAAAACATATAGCACTTGCGTGGGAGTAAGCGGCGTGGGTATTTTTGGTGCTTTTAATCGGTTTTCGTTATCGCGTGACATGGGTATTGACCTCGGTACTGCCAATACCCTTGTTTACGTATCTGGTAAAGGTATTGTATTGCAAGAGCCGTCAGTAATTGCGATCGATCTTCACGATCAGACAGCCATAGCAGTAGGAGAAGAAGCGAAAAAAATGATGGGCAAAACGCCAGCAAATGTTGCTGTAGTTCGCCCATTGCGGGATGGGGTGATCGCTGACTTTGACACGGCTGAACTGATGCTGAAGCATTTTATGCAAAAAGTACACGGAGGGAGAATTGTTTCGCCTCGCGTGGTGATTGGCATTCCTAGCGGGATCACGAGTGTAGAACAACGGGCGCTGAAAGATGCAGTCTTACGAGCTGGTGCTAGAGACGTTGACTTTGTGGATGAGCCATTAGCAGCAGCAATGGGTGCGGGGCTTCCAGTAGCAGACCCAATTGGCAATATGATTATTGACATTGGTGGCGGCACGACCGAAATTGCCGTGCTGAGTTACTACCGTACAGTTATTTGTGAATCGGTACGTATTGCAGGCGACGAGCTGAATGCTGCGATCGTGCAATACATGAGGAAAATCTACAATTTGGTAATTGGCGAACGCACAGCTGAAGACATCAAAATTCGCCTTGGTTCCGCCTATCCCTCCCAAAGTGATGACAACATGATGGAAGTGAGGGGATTACATTTACTGTCGGGTTTACCGCGCACAGTCACAGTTAAGGAACCAGAGATCCGGGAAAGTATGGCCGAACCCCTGTCTGTGATTATTGAGGCGATCAAGCGGACGCTGGAACGGACACCCCCAGAACTGGCTGGAGATATTGTTGACCGAGGCATTATGCTGGCTGGCGGTGGTGCAATGTTGAAGGGACTGGACACACTGATCGCTCATGAAACTGGAATTGTCACTCATGTAGCACCTGAGCCCTTAAAGTGCGTGGTGCTAGGTACAGGAATGGCACTGGAAAAGTCTAAGCAAATGGAAAAGGTGTTTAGCGATCGCTCTCGTCGCACTATATAACTATCTATCAATCTTTAGGGGTATGTTTTGTTGCTGCTTTTTTAGCCACATTAGTAATTACCCCTAAATTTTAGTCATATTCAATTGCCGACAAAGAGCCTAATTTTTACTTATAAGGTCAGCAACTACATTCAATCGCTAACCGCAGCAAAGCTATGTATACAATACGTCGTCACTGGTGGGATAAACACGGAAAACCTATCTTGCTAGTTAGTTTAGCCATTATTACTGCCTTGGCGCTCCGGCAGACTCAAGGAGCAGCAATTTTTGAGCTTTATCAGCTCCTTACTCGTCCTTTCCAATCAACCACCACTTCAGCAGAGTGGTTGAGTGATGCCCAGACAAAGGAACTACAAGCGCGGTTAACAGAGCTAAACAGCCAAAATCAAAAGTTAAAACAGTTATTGGGCTATGCTGCCCCAAAAGCATCGCAACCAGCTATTGTGGCTCCTGTTGTTGGACGCAGTGCCGATCACTGGTGGGAACAAGTAACTTTGGGGCGCGGTTCTCAAGCCGGGATTCAAACAGGTTTCGTTGTTACTGCTCCTGGTGGTTTGGTAGGTCGAATTGTGAGCGTGACTCCTAACACCAGCCGTGTATTGTTAGTCAGCGATCCTACAAGTCAACTAGGTGTGACAGTCAGTCGCAGCCGCCATATGGGTTTTTTACGCGGACAGTCTGAAAACCGTGCTGTGATGCAGTTTTTCGATAAAGTGCCAAACGTGCGTAAGGGAGATGCGATCGTTACTTCTCAATATAGCGAGATCTTTCCGGCTGGCTTACCTATAGGACGAGTAGAGTCTGTAGATATGGGCAAAAGCCCCGCACCAGAAGCAACGATCTCGCTTTTGGCACCGCTTCCTTACTTAGAGTGGGTTGTTGTCTATCCCAAAACAGAGATGCTACCGCAAGGAGCTAAGAGCTAGTGAGAAATTGGCAGCAGAGATTTTAGATTTATTAAGTTTTAGCTAAAAGCTGAACGCTGACGGCTAAACGCTTTACAATCTAGAATCAAAAATTTTGGCTTACCGAATATATGCGGAAAACCGTTACCTTAAATCGCCCTTCTCAGCGCCGTTCTCATCAGCAGGATTCTAATAGGCGAGAGTATTTTAACTGGGTAGTGACAGTTGGCTCTGCGCTCTTATGTTTGTTGCTCTTGCCTATGCGTATACCAGGAATGGAATTACTAGGCATTGCACCCAACTGGTTATTGATTTGGGTGGTGGCGTGGAGTATCAAGCGCACAGTCATTCAAGGTGCGATCGCAGGCTTGGTGCTGGGGCTAATTCAAGATGGTATGACATCACCCGATCCTACTCATGTACTGGGTTTGGCGATTGTCGGAATTTTGACTGCGCGGTTGCAAAAGCAACGTTATCTCCAAGAAGACTTTATTTCTGTAGCCTTAATTGTTTTTGGCATGACTATCTTGGCAGAGACAATTGCCACGCTGCAATTCGCTTTCTTCAGCTATACCCCAGCAGGTACAGATAATTTGACAATTGGGAAGTTAGCTGAGATTTGGCAATATCGTCAACAAATTACCCTCACCTCAGCAATTGTCAGTAGCCTATGGGCACCGATAGTTTACTATCCCCTCAATCACTGGTGGAAGTGATTTAATCTGTTAGAACCATCAGCAAATATTTCTACCTTATTGATGAGCTAACATACTCAATTGCTCCTGTTGCGACATGACTTTAGATCGTCTAGAGCGTTCTGAAGCAACCCATCGAGCAGCTAAAAGTGTTCCCAGGAAGAGCATTCCGCCATAGAAGCAATGGGAAAGCAAAAACTTAACCATCCAAAATTTGACAATCGGATTTTCAGGTAAAATAATTAGTCTTACAGGCGGCATCATTAACATAAAGCTCACCGTTATAAGGCTAAACCAAACCCATCCCTTAGAAATCGCTAACTTGTTACCAAGATAGAGAGATAAAGGTAGTAATAACCACGCATAGTAGTATGTCCAAGAAATTGGGCTGATAATGAGTGTTAAACACAGGAAAATAGAAAACTCCAAGTTTTCTACTGTTAAACTGGTAGGTCTTTTTGAACGGAAACAAACCCAGATACTGCCACTTAATAGTAGTAAGACTAGAGCCGCTCTAATTAATTTGAAATTCAAACCCACTTCTAATGGATGGGGTAAATTTATGTCGGCGTTAGTTAGTAGCCGAGTTAAGAAGCCATTTAAAGATTGAACATTGAATAGAGCAGTTGGCTTTCCAACCGAAGGCTGAATACACCGCTCCCACCAAGTTAAATGTAAATCGACTCCAAACAGAAGTAATGAAGCTCCGACAATTGCTACTAATACTGTGCTAAAACCCACTAATACTTGCCATCTTTTTCTGAGCAAATAGTAAAAAGTTAAAACAAATAAAGGTGGCTTAATTACCACCGCCATTGCTAGTAAACTTCCAACCCAAAAGTCTCGCTTTTTCTGAATGCAAATCACTGCTAGTGTTAGCAAAAACAAGACAAAATGGCTTAAGTTGCCTTCGGCGAAGCTGTAATACAAAGGGCCACTAAATGTAATAAACCTTAATAAGAATATTTTTCTCCAGCCTGAGATATTCGTTAATTTAAGTAGTAAATAGCAATTTGTAATTACGGTAATAAGTCCTGTAATTGTAAATAAAATATATGCCTTATTCACCTCAAAAAAGGAAAAAGGCGCAAATAGAAAAGCTACAATTGGAATGTTTACAAACGCTTGAGCTTCACCTCCATTACTTCTTCCATATAATTGTGATGGATTTTTTAAAATTACATCACCAGCCGGATAATAAGCTTTCCCAAAGTCTCCGAATGAAAAAGAACGATTGAAAAAATTCCAAAGTAATATTACTAAACCTAAAGTAGAAATTCCAAATACTAGCCAGTATAACCATCGTTGTTTAAGAACTTTATATGTAACAGTATCTAACAACAATGTAAGGAAAAACAAAATAAAGTAATATTTGACCATAAAGATACCTCTGAAAGTTTAATGTAATGTTCTAGACAATTTACTGCGCCTAAGCAAAAGAGCGCGCTCGACATTTCCTAAAATTAACCATGCTTCGAGCGCATCAGCGATATGATTTATAGTCTCTAAGACTAGGCAAATAAGGTTGCCTAATTTTTTAACGTAATTGGTGAGAATACAACTTACATAAAAAAAGAAACTAATTTGAAAATAGTATTAGATAGCGTTCAATACTAATAACATCCGCTTTTTTTAGCTGCTATGATGAATTTATAGCAGCTAACATGAAAATCTTTAGATATTTTATATGTAAGACAGCTTTACTTAATGCTTTTATAACTAAAAAAAGTTTCGAGCCTAAATCAGTTCAACATACTACCCACGAACGCCCATTTGAATTAGCGCCAGATTTAAGATAACAGCGTACAGACTGATGGATAATTTGCCTGTAGACACTCAATTAAAATCATTCATATAAAGAAAAATGCCCCAGGAAGGAGTGCGCTCAGACTACCAGGTAGGTTCAAACTCAGACGAAATGGCAACTGATGCCGATCGCGCGATGATGCAGCGGTGCTTAGAACTCGCCCGTTGCGCCTTGGGACGCACTGCGCCAAATCCAATGGTCGGGTCTGTAATTGTCCAAAATGGGGAAATTGTCGGTGAGGGGTTCCATCCAGGGGCGGGAAAGCCTCATGCAGAGGTTTTTGCTTTGAGGGCAGCTGGCGATCGCGCGCGTGGGGCAACTCTCTATGTCAATTTAGAACCCTGCAATCACTACGGACGTACTCCACCTTGTTCGGAAGCTGTGATTGCCGCTGGTGTTGCAAAGGTGGTTGTGGGTATGGTCGATCCTAACCCACTGGTAGCGGGTGGTGGTATTGCTCGATTAAAAGCGTCAGGAGTTGAAGTACTGGTTGGTGTAGAAGAAGCTGATTGTCGTCAGTTGAATGAAGCTTTTATCCATCGCATTCTCTACCAGCAACCTTTTGGGATTTTAAAATATGCCATGACTCTGGATGGAAAAATTGCTACAACTAGCGGTCATAGTGCTTGGATTACGAATCAACAGGCACGGCAAGAGGTGCATCAACTGCGGTCTGCTTGTGATGCCGTAATTGTCGGTGGCAATACAGTCCGGCAGGACAATCCTCATTTAACTAGCCGGATGGCAGAAGCTGCAAATCCCTTGCGAGTAGTATTGAGTCGGACGCTGGATTTACCAACAGAAGCTTACCTGTGGCAAACAGAAGAAGTTCCAACTTTGGTATTAACAGAAGTGGGATGCAATTCCAATTTTCAACAACTACTACGGCACAAGGGCGTTGAGGTAGTGGAATTATCACCTCTTACCCCCACCAAAGTAATGGCTTACTTATATGACCGGGGTTTCCTTTCGGTGTTATGGGAATGTGGCGGTACTTTAGCTGCAAGAGCGATCGCAGAAGGATCTGTGCAAAAAATTCTCGCTTTCATCGCCCCCAAAATTATCGGTGGAAGTATAGCCCCCACTCCTGTAGGTGACTTAGGTTTAACCAACATGACTGAGGCAATATCTCTAGAACGAGTTTGCTGGCGCACTGTAGGTGATGATTGCTTGCTCGAAGGTTATTTGCCGCTCGAAAGAGAGGAGCGCTCTTGCTAGGGGCTAGGGGACTTGGGAAATTATTCGCTCCTCTGCTCTTCTGCATAGCTGCCTGCCGTGTTGCGATCGCATTTATATAGCGGTTTGCACTTCAATGTAATACAAAACCTCTCCCCTAACCCCTCTCCTAGGAGGAGAGGGGAACCTAATCCCCTTTCCTACCTCTCCAGAGGAGAACCTAACCCCCTTTCCCACCTCTCCACAGGGGAACCTAACCCCCTTCCCTTTAAGGGAAGGGGGTTAGGTTTAGGATTATGTATTTTATGCAATTGAAAACTGCTATATGTAACTAAGTTTTCACTACTTTCAACTGATTGAGGTTGGGATCGGCACAACCGCTAATATACCCACCCAAGGTTTTAATCTTTTGCAAATAATCTATCGCCTCTGGGGTGATAACTTCTCCGGGAATTAAGACGGGGATACCTGGTGGGTAAGGACAAACTAACTCAGCACTGATGCGATCGCTTGTCTGTTCTATGAGTAATGTTTTTGTAGGAGCGAAAAAAGCCTCACGAGGGGTGAGGGAAGGATGAAGGCTGAAGGATGAAGGCTGAAGTGTGAAGTGTGAAGTAGCAAGTGGCGAGTGGCTCGATGTAAATGGTGTTTCTTCCTCAGCTTCCTGGGCCCCCTCAGCTTCCCCAGCTCCCCCAGCCGTCATACGAGCAAGGGTGGTAAAAGCTTGCACTAGTCGCTCAATATCTGATGCTGTGTTGCCCAAAGTGATGATAAAAGTAAGATGCTGGAGCGATGGTAACTCGGCTGTGACTCCCAATTCTTGATGTAGAATTTCATCAGCCTCAAATCCTGTTAGCCCTAAACCAGAAACGGTGACAGTTAACCGCGTTTTGTCAAGTGCAACAAAGCCAGGTGATTTTTCAACCAATTGTAAAACTGACAATCCGGGTATCTGACTAATGCGGTTTCTCGCATCATTAGCTAGCTGCAAAGTTCTAGCCATTAGTTCTTTTCCTTGCAGTGCCATTTGTTGCCGCGCTGCATCCAGAGAAGCTAAAAGTAGATAGCTGGGACTGGTAGATTGTAGTAGTTGCAATGCCTTACTTACTCGGTCAAAATTTACCCTATTGCCTTGAACGTGCAGCATAGAGGCTTGAGTCATTGCTCCGAGTACCTTATGAATAGACTGAACAGATAAATCTGCACCAGCAGTTAAGGCTGGTGTAGGTAATTCTGGATGGAAGGCAAAATGTGCTGCGTGGGCTTCGTCTACAAGTAGGGGGATGTTGTATTGGTGGGCAACAGAGGCGATCGCTCTTACATCGCCACAAACACCGTAATAAGTTGGATACACCATCATCACGGCTTTAGCGTCAGGATGTTGTTCTAAAGCAGAAGCGATCGCTTCTCTTGTAATGCTGTGGGCAATTTCCAGAGCGGGATCGTATTCGGGATAGACGAAGATAGGAATAGCACCAGAGAGGATTAAACCAGCGATCGCGGAATAATGCACATTTCGAGGCAAGATGATTTTATCTCCTGCACCACAAGTAGCCAGAATTGCTGCCTCAACTCCACAAGTAGAACCATTGACCAAAAACCAAGTGCGATCTGCTCCAAATGCTGCTGCTGCTAGTTGTTGAGCTGCTAAAATTGCCTCTTGTGGCGCAAACAGATTATCTAACTCTGGTAGTTCTGGCAGATCCGCACGAAATATGGCTGCACCAAAGCGATCGACCAACCGTTGAGAAATTCCTTTCCCTTGCTTGTGTCCGGGGGTGTAAAAAGCCGCATGATGTTTGTTGGCACACTCCCAAAGGGCATCTAGTAAAGGAGTTTCTGCTTGAGAAGAGTTGGAGGATTGCATGAGTAACAGAGTTGAGTGTTAAGTTCTTGAGCAGTTGCCTTGGTCTTATATCGTTTTGGAATTGGGATCTCTAAATTTTGGCATCAGTAGGGACGGGTTTTGACAACAAATCTGTTTTCCCAGAAATTTTTTATTTAAACAGCGCTTTTACTTGGCAGAAGAGAATTTTAGCCCCCTAACGTCTGAGTAATTAAACTTTATGGTCTGATGCCTGTAGGGTTAGCCGTAATCAATATTTCTTGCTAAAGTATTAAATTTGTAAAGGTTGAATCTAACGACGGTATGTTGTCAAAGGAAAGTGTGGCTAATTGTAGGCATTTGGGGAGATGTTATTAAAGCTGTTGCCATCTAACTTAATAACGTCCATTACTTTAATCGCAGTTTCCCATGATCTATATTCCCGATCCACAAATTCCCAGTCCAACACCTAATCCCTTACCTAACCCAAACCCGGAACCTGCACCAAGTCCATTTCCTCAACCGATTCCCAGTCCAGCGCCAGAGCCAGTACCCGCACCAGTGCCAGAACCAGTACCCGCACCAATTCCCCAACCAGTACCTGCACCAATACCTCAACCAATTCCCGATCCGGTTTAAAACTGATTTAACATAATTTCAACTAGTAGCTAGACTTTTAACCCTCAATCTAAAATGCTAAGAGCCGGAATTGTCGGACTTCCTAACGTTGGAAAATCTACTTTATTTAACGCCTTAGTTGCCAATGCCAAAGCTGAGGCGGCAAACTTTCCTTTTTGTACAATTGAACCGAATGTCGGTGTAGTTTCAGTTCCGGATGAGCGGTTAAAGGTTCTAGCTGGAACTGCAAATTCAGTCCAAATTGTGCCAACTCGGATCGAATTTGTCGATATTGCGGGTTTAGTTAAAGGTGCAAGTCAGGGTGAGGGATTGGGAAATCAATTTTTATCCCACATCCGCGAAGTTGACGCGATAGTTCATGTCGTGCGCTGTTTTGATAATGATGACATTATCCATGTAGCTGGTTCTGTCGATCCTACACGGGATATTGAGATTATTAATCTGGAACTGGGTTTAGCAGATTTAGCGCAAATTGAGCGGCGGATAGATCGCACTCGTAAACAAGCCCGTGCCAACAAAGATGCACAGTTAGAATTAGCTCTTCTGGAAAAATTGAGTGCAGCCCTGAATGAGGGCAAGTCTGTGCGACAAATCAGTTTAACTGAAGAAGAAGCCGCAATTATTAAGGGGCTGGGGCTGCTCACCAGTAAACCAATTATCTATGCTACTAATGTATCTGAGGATGACTTGGCAACTGGGAATGAATGGGTAGAACAGGTAAGGCAAATTGCTGCTCAGGAGAAGGCGCAGGTTGTGATAGTTTCGGCTCAAGTAGAATCGGAACTGGTAGAGTTACCGGAAGAAGATAGGGCAGAATTTCTTGCATCTTTAGGCGTGGAAGAAGGCGGGTTGCGATCGTTAATTCGCGCTACCTATGAGCTTTTGGGCTTGCGTACCTACTTCACCTGTGGCCCCAAGGAAACCCGTGCTTGGACGATTAACGCCGGAATGCTAGCACCCCAAGCTGCTGGAGTGATTCACTCTGATTTTGAGCGCGGTTTTATTCGGGCTGAAACTGTTTCTTATAACGATTTGGTAGCGACAGGCTCGATGAATGCTGCGAAAGAAAAGGGTTTAGTTCGGAGTGAAGGGAAGGAATACACGGTACAGGAAGGAGATGTGTTGTTGTTCCGGTTTAATGTTTAGAGCGAAGGGCGATATACAGACTTCCAAATAATTTATTTTGCTCGACACCCCAAAAAAGGGGTGTTATTTTTGAGCAGTATCAGCCGTTAGCTATACGGTGAAAAGATGGTGATAAATGTTGGGATTTATCTTTGGTAGTTTAGTTAAGAAATTGAAAGGTGCTGCGAGTGACGTATCAGATTATTTTGTAAAATCTGCTGGACAAGAGTTAAGTTACTTTTTCGATGAAAAGCTCGATCCTTTGGCTGAGAAGCTCGACTATATAGCCCAAAAACGCATCGAACAATCGAAAGTGGAAATCGAGAAATTAGAAACTAAGATTAAGGTCGATCTTGAGTTTCTGCTTAATAACGCTGATGAGAAAGCTAGTAAGCAGATCGAACATATCAATCAAGTGCGTGAGTTAGCGATCGCAGATTTAAGATCGACTATAGGTCAAACCGATGCTTACTTATAAAATCGGATTAACCAAATATCTCTAGTAGTAATAAAAGCATTGACTTTGACTGAAGCAATTACAAAGAATACTCTGAGCGAAATAAATAATTTAGAAGATCAATTATTTCAAGACGCTAATCAGCTAGTTGATAAATTCATTGATAGTATAGATGAAGTTTTGGAAGGGAAGATAGAGCAAATTCGCAATGATTGAAAAAGAATTTGGCTCATCTTTTGCCTAACCCATTTGATAAATGTAAACAAAAGCTCAAGATTCAGTGGAAATTTGGTTCTAGGATTTCAGATATTGAGCTTTATGAACTAAATGAATGCTATGAACTAAGCAAGTTGAACGAGAAAACAGCAATTGATCGGGTGCTTAAAGTTTATGGTCAACTTCAACTAAATGCTGCGAGAATGGCAGCTTTAGCAAGAAATGCTCCAGAGTTAAAAAAAAGAGCGATTGAAGATTGGATCGAGTACGGTGTACTTTGTGAGTTTTGGCGCAACACTATAGAAGATTATACTTCTACTGAACCGCTGTTGCTAGAACCTTATAAGCCACCAAATCTAATTATAGGTCAAAGCAACGAGCAAAATTGGATAAATTTGAGCGATTAGTAGTTATATTTAAAATTTATAAATACTTGCTATGAACAAAGCTAGTGACTGGAAAACTCCGCTTGGGTACTATGAAAAAGCGATCGCAGAACTCAGAAGGACACGCGAAGAAGTTCAGACAGAGTTACAAACACTGAAACAGACAATAAGAGAATTGCAATCTTCTCAGGAAAGTTTGCGCTCGGAACTTGAGGCTACCAAGGCTGAATTTCAAGCTACGAAGACAAAGCAGGAAGCTACGCAAGCAGAGATGCAAAACAAAAATGAAGGTTTTGATAATTTGTTAAAAGAAGTTCAAGAAAAAGCTGAGTCTGCTTTGGTGAAAACTAAAAATACTCAAGACTCAGTAAACACTGCTCGTACTGAAATTGAGTCTGTGAAATTTGGAATTAAAAACGGTTCAATTGTTGCTCAAAAAGCCTTAATGTTACGTGGAAAAGATGACAATCACTGGATGAGATTTAGTAGTAAATTAGATGACGTTAATCATCATTACTTAAAAATCTGGAGAACAGATAACACATGGCATGATGATATTCGGGTTAAAGCCGCAACATTATTACGAGCTAGCGATGATAACCATTGGATGAGATTCCAATATCTTAAAAAAGATTATTATCACACTTTTTTGATATGGAAAAGCGACAATACATGGCATCATGCAGCAAGAGTTGGGGCGGCAGATAAATTAGTGAGGTAGAAACTGAGGCTTTTGAAGTTAATCAGTTCTTAAGGAAAGAGTTCTTAAGTATTGCCTAAAAACAAAGCGATCGCTCCTACTTCAGTCCGCTTAAAATTCCTAAAATCCTTTCATTATTTTCTTGGCGATCTTGGCATTTAACGGCAACGCTATCGCAAGCGCCTTCGGCATTGCCTATGGGATACGGCTGAGGCGGTTCGTAAAAAAAATAAATCTCACAACTCAAATCGGAGCGCTCCTATTACTGTTTACTGTCTTGTCTTACCTTGAACTTAAAACAGCATACTCATATACCCTAAAAAGAACTACACAATAGCTAAACTAAATACGTGCCTTTATCGTCCCAGGTTTAAACACTATGTCCCAGGCAAAAGACTTAAACAAGCACAAGCAGCACAGCAGCAGGTTGCAGAACTAGAATCTTTATTAGCTCGTTATCGGGAACGCTTTGGTGAGTCACCTGATTAAAGTAATTTACTCGCCCCAAAATAAATTAACCTTTACTCAGCACAAATACACTGCCTTCATTACCACGTCCGATGCGCATATCAGCATCTAGATAGGTGATATCTAACCAACCTTGTTGTCTACTGCTGTCAAGCTTAGTATCAATAGCAACAAATTTTTTTGCCGCCTCTATCTGTTGGATGAAATCAGTTGGAGATTGATAGGCAATTAAGCGCTGTAAACCTACAATTGAACGTTCAAACTTAACTTGAACTCGGCGCTCTGATACTGGTTCAAATTTAGCCACAACGCTGACTATTCCTTCAAGATAAGGCAAACCGTAGATCTCAGCAATATTGTAAACACTCTGGGTTTTAACGCGGATACATTGGTATATTTGACCGAGCTTGAGCAAAGGGAGTTGGTCAATGTTTAATAAACCCTTGCTGGTGGTGTAGAGTAATCGCCAGTTACCGTCAAGTAATTCGCCAGCTTCGATTGGACGGGGTGTGGGGTTGCGGTCTTCTAACTGCGCGATCGCCATTAAGATCGCCTGCTTATCTTGTTCTGTAGATAATAAACCGCGATTTTTCCCGGCGATCGCTTCTAACAGTTCTGATTTTCCTAGCATTGTCTCTTACCTCATTTGTAATTTGTAATTTGTCATTGGTCATTAGTGTTCCCAATTCTCTTTGTCTGCCTTTTGGCTGTGCTAATCTCTGCTCCTATACTATTGATTTATGCTGTTTTCTTAATCTGCATTTTGATAAGTTTTTTACCAAGTTGTTTTTCCATTGACAGTTGTCCTTCCGGCATCACTAATGACAAAGGACGAATGACAAATGACAAATGAGGAATGACTAATGACCAATTGCTAGTGATAAAATCGCTAGTGTATAATTGAGCTTTTCTATTCCAAGTCAGTTCACAATATGCAGAACTCTCCGCTGCGAGAACAACCGCGCGAACAACGAGCCGGTGTGATTCCCCTAAAGCACGAGTCTTCACTTTTAGACTGGTTGCAAGCTAATGGTCGTCTGATCTCGCGCGACCCACAAAAGGAACCTGAAGTTACAGCAGATGAAGAAGATGATGTGGCGGGTTTGATCGACTCTGATGATGTAGGCGACTTCTACGATGATGATGATGAATTAATCATCGATGATGAAGAGTAATCATCATCTTAGTAATGAGTCATGAGGACTGAGTATCTAAGCAGATTTTTTTGACTCAGTTCTCTGGACTCATCACTTCTTCACTGAAAGGACAATTTTGTGGAAGCTAAATCATCTTCTTCCTGGTCATTCAATTTGTCTGGCACCAGTCTGCTTGTGTTACTAAGTATCGTACTGGGTGGCGGGGGGATCGCTTTTGACTGGACTGCCCATCGGCTACCTTGGCAAGCGCGATCGCTAACTTTACCGTTGTGGGTGTGTGCTGTCGTTACAGCTGCGGTGGGATACTGGGTTGTACCTCTGCTGGTTCGCTTAAAAACTGGGCAGGTAATCCGCGACGATGGCCCCCAAGCACATTTAAAAAAAGCTGGCACTCCGACAATGGGCGGGGTGTTTTTTATCCCTGTAGCAGTATTAGCGGCTGCGATCTTATCAGGCTTTGCGGCTGACGCGATCGCTGTCGGTGGTATTACCCTTGGGTATGGTTTTATTGGCTGGATAGATGACTGGCAAATCCTGCGCCGCAAGTCTAATAAAGGCATTTCACCACGTATGAAACTTGCCCTACAGATTGGTTTTGGCGCGCTGTTTTGTTTGTGGCTGTGGAGTCGGTCGGGTAATATTACAACAATCGCTTTACCTTTCGGTTTTGCCATTCCCTTGGGTTTTCTATTCTATGCTCTGGCACTTTTTGTGCTATTGGCAGAAAGCAATGCTACCAACTTGACAGACGGTGTGGATGGCTTGGCTGGTGGAACAGTGGCGATCGCTTTTTTAGGACTAGGGGCAATAGTAGCTCCCACCTCTGCTGAATTAATGATTTTTTCTGCCTGTATGAGTGGTAGCTGCTTAGGCTTTTTGGTTCACAACCGCAACCCTGCCAAGGTTTTCATGGGAGATACAGGTTCCTTGGCATTAGGAGGAGCTTTGGCGGGTGTAGCTTTACAAACTAATACACTCTGGTCCCTGTTTATTCTCAGTGGTATATTTTTTATTGAATCTTTGTCAGTGATCGCACAAGTAAGCTACTACAAAGCCACTAAAGGATCGGACGGCGTTGGCAAGCGGCTATTCAAGATGGCACCCATACACCATCATCTCGAACTTTCAGGCTGGTCTGAACTACAAGTAGTTGCTGTCTTTTACGGGATTAGCGGGATGCTAGTACTACTGTGTTGGGCAATAGACTCGATCTGAAACTAGGCAAGAGGCGAGAGGCTAGCCTCCCCTCACCCCTTTTTGGTTAATTGTTTACTGCACCGTTATGCTGTTGTTACTACCATAGAGCGGCAGGTTAGCATCATTAGTGTTGTTGCTACTACTACCGAAACTAGGTATTCCGCCGCCTTCCGAGGAGTTGCTGCCACCACTTCCAGAGGAGCTACCGCCTCCAAGGAGGTTTTCATTACCTGCGAAGGAGGCGCTACCACCAGCCCCAGAGGTTTGTTCTAATTCCCACTGGTAGCTGTCATTATTCTCTGGCGCACCGAAGAGTCCCTTAAAGAAGTCGGGATCGCTGGTGTTACCACTAGTCGTGGGGCCGCCACCACCACTCATCAGGCTGTCACCACCACTAGTGGCGCTGCCGCCAGTCATGGAGCCGCCGCCACCACTAGTGGGACTGCCGCCAGTCATGGAGCCGCCGCCACTCATCAGGCTGTCACCACCACCTGCGGGACTACCACTACCAGCTGTGGGACTACCTGAAGCATCTGAACTCGACCCCTCGGCTGCCTGAGAGAATTGCCACTGGTAGGATTCATCATTCTGGGGCTGGTTGGCATCACCAGTCGCGGAACTTCCACCAGTCATGGAACTCCCACTAGTTAATGATGATGAACCATCATTGTTACCTAGAAATAAGGTTTTGTCCCCATCACTGGTTGCTTTGCTCGAATCGACAACACTATTATTGTTGCCTACAGACAAGATCTTGCTATCATCACTGGGGGCATTGTTCAATTGGTCTAGCACTTCTTCACTACCGACCACACGATAAGTTATTGAACTGTTCTCACCTACCGTTAACAAAGAGCTATCAGATCCCTTGCTCAACTCTTCGCGGACTGAGCCATCGTCGATGACAATAATAGTTGATGCATTATTGGTACCTACAAGCAAAGGATTGCCACCATCAGTAGATGATTTGCCCAATTGCTCAAGCAACTTGTCACCATTAAGGACAGGAAGAGTTTGCGAATTATTGTTAGCTAAAACCGTTAGTTCGCTACTACCACTAGGTGCGTCGCCCATCCGCTCCCGCAGTTCTGCTTCATCGACGATAAGAACGGTTGGTGAATTGTTGGTACCAACAATTGAAGGCTGGCTATTAGACGTTTCCATCGGAACTAATCCTCTTAGGTTTATTAGACGTAAATTTCACAGGTCAGAAGAACATCAAAAGGATAAGTACAATTTGTTTTTTTGATGTTCTTGTTGTCTTTCTCCATCATCAAAAATAATTTTTGATGAATTGAGAATTATTTTGGTAAGCAAGTAAAATTAGCTACACTTGTGTTCAAAAAATTGCTGGATTACTTTTCACCTTTGCTGAAGCATTTCTTAGATAAATTTCCTCGATTTGCCTGATTTGCTTTTAGGAAATTTAAGGTGTATTTGCAATGGACAATTTTTTGAGTGACTTGAGATATTGAATCTCATGCGATCGCATTTGTTGTAGATGAGTAGGGGGATTAAAGGCAAAAAGTGAAGTTAAAAAGCTTTTCCCGTTTCCCCTTCCTCCCAAATCCTTGCTTCCTGTTTCCAAGCCGTGAAATCTATATTTTGCAACAAGTCTATTGCTAGCTTTCCATCAAGGAGATGTGATTTAACAGTCGAAAACAGCTAGGTTCACCTGCTACCCTTGAGTTAACTCTATTAGGAGAAGTTAGAGAAGTTAAAGCTATATGCAGACGTACCTGAAGTACTGCCTTCCCCACCAGTCAACAGCGAATCTCCTTCGGACTCAGTGTTGGCGCTAGAACCAGAGGTGCTACCACCATCACTACGCTGGAGGTTGCCGCCAGCATTACCACGAAAGACTTGCTCTAAGCTGGTAAACCCGACGCTGCTCAAGCCACCCCAAGGCGACCCACCAAACAGTGCTTCCAGGTCGGCATCACCCCCAGAACCGAGGCTATTGGTGCCACCACCCATACCAGAACCGAAGCCACCCATAGCTCCACCAGAGCCACTCATGCCACTCATGCCAGAATCCGAGCCTGTCATGCCACCATCAAGACCACCAGCGAAAGCGCTGAAATCATAAGTTTCCATTGGAACTAATCCTCTTATTTCTAGTTACGGAATTTTACAAGACAGAGGAACATTAAAAAGACGAAATTAGTCCTGCTTTTTGACGTTCATCTTGGATAATTCCTATCAGCAAAAATAGTTCTTAGCTGATGAAGAATTATTTGCGATCGCAATTTCAAGAATTAGGGTTTTACTCCATATTTGGTGAGTTGTTTTAGCGGTCAACCCAAGAACTTTGAGGGTAAAACCAAAATGGCAACAAACACTATAACTGGTAAAAATTTTATGTTATCTAAAGTAAAATTGGAATGAAAAATCTTTTGATTGAGTTGTCAATCCTTTTGAATTTATTTATCCAGACAATATCTTATGCTATTTTAGATTTTGGCTGAGCAGATTTTCGATGATGAAAGCTGCACCAGTGGCGAGTTTTAGCTAACTTTGAGGTTGCAGCATAAACCCAATTGGTATTAGAAATAAGTTGTTATACCAAAAAATTGCAGATTTAACCTTATAGACAGTTGACAGTTAACGGTTGGCTGTCAATTGTCAACCACCTAGATGAAGGAATTGCGCAATATAGATATGTTTTAGCTGAGATATTTTTGTTGCAGTGACACAACAATTACCGCTTAATTTGAAAAGAAAGCGATCGCTTTCTATACTAAGTGGATTTAATTTGCAGATTTTTGACTAGGAAGAAAAAGCACGAATCTTTCTCCATCAATCATAAAGAGCTTTAAATTTCTAACAGCTTATGGCGCTTTATGAAGCTGGCTAACCAAGTGATTGAGTTCTGGCAGAATTAGCTTTTGCATCGCCAGAGAGACAGCATTAGAGGAACCTGGGAGAGAGAAGATTAATTTACCTTGATATATACCAGCGATCGCGCGCGAAGCGATCGCTCTCGAACCAATATCTTCATAACTCAACCAGCGAAACAACTCCCCAAAGCCAGGTAAAGTTTTTTCCAACAAACTCTCAATTGCATCATAAGTGGTATCTCTGGGTGCAATACCCGTACCACCATTAAAAATAACAGCCTCCAGATCCGAGCGCTGACCAAAAGATTTCATTTGCGCTCGAATCTGCTCTGGATCGTCTTTGACGATTGCATACGCTTCCACCCCATGACCAGCAGCTTGAAGTAATTGCTGAATCAGCTGACCGCTTTTATCTGTTTCTTTTGAGCGTGTATCGCTGACAGTAATGACAGCGCATTTTACTATCAGTCCCGGCACGTCAGGATGAGGCTGCTGTGTCATGAATTTTTGACAAATTATGCTTTCTCAAAGCCTAGATCGTGTTCTTGCGCATATCTTTCCATAAAGCGCATGAAGCGATCCCACTCATCTGTAGACTTCATTAGGTAAAGAGCTTCGATCGCTTCTGGTTTGCCATTGATAAACTTACCCTTGACTTCGCGGGTTGATATTTCCCCTTCTTCATCAATCATGTACATTCCGGTAACTTCTTGTGTGCTGCCCTCGCTCAAAACCTTCGGATTTTGAAAATAAAACGTGGCAGTGCCGCTGCTGCCATCCTTCGAGCGCGTCAAACGCACCTCTGGGATTACTTCTTCGTCAACACCTCTAGCAAATTGAATTTGAGCCATGATTAAGCGCTACTAAACTGTAATTTATCAGTAATTTATGTATTTTCTCATCATTTCGGACTGCTCGACCCAGTTGCTAGTAATTTTAAGTGCCGAGTAGCAACAACAGAGCAAGGGTAGAGTAGTACAATTACAAATTACTTAGGGCGAAGCCGCAAGCCAGTAAACTATTACGAATTACAAATTATTTTATGTAAAGCTTTGATGAAGAAAAGCTGTCTTAAATTTCCGTTACTCCTGCCATAGCTTGTTCTTAACACATCTCCAGTAGGTTTTTAGTGTGTTAATCCAACACCTTCCTCGATCGAGGATGAAATATGAGCAGGTCAAATTTATATCCTGTAAGTTACAACACTAAGCCCCATCTGTTAACTGATATGCGCCATATCTGGCGCTTCTGGGGCTTTAATTTCAGCAAGCGTCTTGCTTTGGTGGTATTTGCGGCTGTTTTAACAATATTTGTACATTCAATTGCTGCTACTCCTGCGACAGCCACCAAGCATTCCCAAGTAATTGTAATTTCCCTCGATGGAGCAACACCACCATTAGTCGATCGATACCTCAACAGTGGTGCGATGAACCAGAAAGAAGGAATCGGGTTGCTGCAAAGTCAAGGAATCAGAGCCAAGCAGAATGTTACAATTACGCCGTCTTTAACTGCACCTGCTCATATCGCCATTGGCACTGGTTCTAATGCTGCCCGTAATGATATCAATGCTAATAGTTTTCATTTAGTCGCTAGCCCATTTAACCAAAACATTAGTGGTTTTGCTGCACCTATTGGTGGCTACTCAGCCAGCATTGACGGGCCTTTGGACGACCATACACAAACTGCTGAATCACTTTGGATCGCGCTGCGAAATAGTGGAAAGAAGGTTGTTGCTGCTACTTTCCCTGGTGCAGATGGACTTGATGTGAAAATCCCAGGTCGTAACGATAGCCCAATTGTTCAACCAGCTAGCGAACGGACAGTGGACTATACAGTGCCTTTTGGTGCATTTGGCGGCGTAGCAGCCAGAGGCTTCAGTTTAACAGCGTCGGATTTTAGTGATGCAGCGTCAGCAATTGCAACTCAACTTGCAAGTGCGGGTAAACAATCCTTTAGCCCAATCAAGGTAGCTGCTATAGAAACTATACCTGCTAGTGGATCTGGTAGTCTTACTGGTGGTGGTGCAGCATACAATCTTCAAACTGCGGCGATCGACACAACCGACGATCGCACGGTTAATTACGATACTCTAGTCTTTTTTGATGCCGAGCGAGGTATTCAACCTCCATCTTCTCAACGTCCATCTACGGGTTCTGCTTTTGTTCGTGTGGGCGATCAAACTTCCAGCCCTTTCTACTTTGAAGGTAGCACCAATAAAGTAGGTACTAGTTTTTATGTAACAAATCTTGCTCCTGACTTGTCGCAAGTGCGGATTGCGCGCTATTCTGCTAACTTCATCCCCCGCAATCAAGCAGTGTTGGAGGATGTAAACGATATTAATAATAACGTTGGTTTCTGGCTACCTCAACCAGACTTTCGCATTCCTGAAAGACTTAGCCCTGGATTCAACAACTTTCCAGATACGGAACTCGAAGCAATTTATCAAGATCAAGTTCGTACCTTTGTAGACTACCAAGCTCGCGTTGCTTTAAGGGGAATTAGCCAACATCCCGATGCCGACCTAGTGCTAACTTATATTGAGCAACCCGATGGTTCCGGGCACCAGTTTCTGATTGCCGATCCGCGTCAAGCTACAGATTTCCGCAATCCGAATACAATTGGTGCAGGTCAAGACAAAGAAAAAATTCAGCGTTACCAACAATACCTACAAACAGCATACCAAGCCGCGAATCGCGCCGTACAGGGAATTATTGAAGCTGTTGGCACAGATAGTAAAGGTAGACCTAATAGTAATATTATCGTGGTTTCCGATCACGGTTTTGCCCCATTCCATACAGCAGTTAATCTCAACAACTACCTCAACAGTCTTGGCTTTGATAATAAAAAAGTTCGAGCTATTACCTCTGGCCCTGCTGTCAACGTCTACATTAACTTGCAAGGAAGGGAACCGGATGGGACTGTCAGCCGGGAAGAATATGTTACTCTTCAGCAGGATATTGTTGATGCTCTAGCTAAATTTGCAGACACCAACCCGAACTATACACTGGGTAGTGGATCAGAACCTGTCTTTGACAAGATTTATCGTCGTCCTGTCAGCGATCCTAATGATTCCTCTTTTGGTCTAGAAACCAACGAATTTATCGGTCAAGATTCTGGCGATGTTTTTGCACTTATGAAACTCGGCTATAACTTCGATGGCACTCAAAACCCAGTTGTGCAACGTCTGGGTGATGCTAGCTCTAACTCCCCAATCTTTTCCGTGCCTAACTTCTATGGCGCTCACGGTTACGATCCAACTTTGCCAGAAATGAGTGCGATTTTTTACGCTGCTGGCCCAGACATTGGTCGTGGCACAATTAATCAGGTTCGCAATATTGATATAGCTCCAACGATCTTGCAACTGTTGGGTGTCGATCCGGCGGAGACTGTGGAGGGTGAATCAATACCGCTGAATCCTTGATTACCTAATCCCCCTACCCCCTTCCCTACTAGGGAAGGGGGAGTCAAGGGAGGGAGAGTTTTTTGCTTCTCTAAGTAGCTTCGCGCTCTAATAGCAGGGTAACAGGGCCATCATTTTCAATCGAAACTTGCATCATTGCGCCAAATTTGCCAGTTTCGACTCGTAATCCACTTGCGCGTAATTTGGCAACAAAGCGATTATATAAATCTTCGGCCGCATGGGGAGTAGCTGAGCGATCGAATGAGGGGCGGCGACCTTTGCGACAGTCGCCGTAAAGGGTGAATTGGCTGATTACTAGAATTTCGCCGCCAATTTCTTGGATTGATTTTTCCCAGCGAACGACCGAAGGTCGCGCTTCGCTAACGCTCCCTTCTTCACCCCCAAACAATCGCAACTCCAAACACTTACGCACCATCCAGTCAAGTTCCGTTTCGGTATCTGTGCTAGCAATACCCACGAGCAAGTTCAGCCCGCGCCCGATTTTACCGACAACTTCACCATTGACAGTAACTTGAGAAAATTTAACTCGCTGGATGACAACGCGCATAAATAAATGATGAATGATGAATTATGAATGATGAATTATGGAAACCCTATAATTCATCATTCATAATTCATCATTTCCCAAATCCTTTACCGCGGCTGGCGGAAGGTATACAGACACATTTTTGCAGTTGACTTAGCAAGGTGTCACGATCCAGATTCTGTCCAATCAGTACCAATTGAGTTTTGGGTTGACCTTTCCACTCATCATCATCAATGGAAAAGCGCTTACCGCACAGGTGGAAAATATGGCGTTTGGGACTTTCATCAAACCACAAAATCCCCTTGGCGCGGAAGATTGTAGATGGTAACTGATTGTCTAAGAAATATTGAAACTTTTTAATTGATAGTGGCTGGTCGCTTTGAAAAGACAACGAGGTGAAGCCGTCATTTTCAAGGTGGTTGGAGTGATGGTGATGGTCGTGGTCGTGGTCATGGGTACAATTCCCATGTTCGTGGTCGCAATTTGAGTGGTCATTAGCATGGTCATGGTCATGGTCATGATGGTCGTGATGCTCATGTTCGCCGTCTGAATGAGTATCAAAATATTTGTCAGTCTCGAACAGACCGACGCTGAGAATTAAGGGTAGTGGTACTTGCGATCGCGTGGTGCGCAAAATTCTCGCCCCATCTTTAATATCCCTAATTCTGACTTCCAAAGCATCCAAATCTGCTTCTTCAACTAAATCTGTCTTGTTGAGGACAATTACATCACCATAGGCAATTTGACTATAAGCAGCCTGAGAGTTAAATAAATCTAGACTGTAATTTGCCGCATCTACTACCGTGATAATTGAATCCAAGCGAGTCAAGTCGCGTAACTCAGTCCCCAAAAATGTCAGCGCCACTGGTAGCGGATCGGCAAGTCCGGTTGTCTCCACCACCAGGTAATCAACATTTTCTTGACGTTCTAGTACTTTGTAAACCGCTTCCACCAAATCGTTGTTGATGGTGCAGCAGATACAACCGTTACTCAACTCCACCATGTCCTCGCCAGTGGTGATGATTAACTCATTGTCAATGCCAATTTCGCCAAATTCATTCACTAAAACCGCTGTCTTCAAACCCTCCTGATTGCTGAGGATGTGATTCAGTAGTGTTGTCTTACCGCTACCAAGAAACCCCGTAATAATCGTGACTGGTAGCCCTTTTTTCGACGCATCCATTACTTGAGATTGGTCAGAATCGATAGAAGATTGCATAGCGCTGCTCAAGAAAACGTCAGAACATATAATTGCTAGGGCATTCAATGCTGAGACTTGCCCCTCCCTTATTATGGCTTTTTAGCTGCCAACAACCAAAAGAAGTATGAATGCAGCAATGCAGCAATGCAGCAATGCTGAGTGCTAAATTCATAATTCATAATTCAAACTTCATCGTTCCTAAGCTCCCAAGCGTTTCTAATGCGATCGCCCCTCTACCAGGGCTACCCCGTTTAACATTAAAGTAGTAGTTCTATTCTGTATAGCCGAGTCCCTGAAATACTCTATCGTTTGATTACCTATCTCTCCGTTGTGTCATGACCTTAACGCTTTACAATACTCTTACCCGTCGCCAAGAACCGTTTGAGACTGTTGAACCAGGCAAAGTAAAAATGTACTATTGCGGTGTGACGGTTTACGACTACTGCCACTTAGGTCATGCACGGGCTTGTATTGTTTGGGATGTGGTACGTCGTTATCTGCAATTTATTGGCTATCAAGTAAAGTACGTCCAAAATTTTACTGATGTCGATGACAAAATTCTCAACCGGGCGCGCCAAGAGGGCGGCACGATGGAAGAGGTAGCCCAGCGCTTCATTGAGGCATATTTTGAAGATATGGCGCGGTTGAATATCAAAGAAGCAGATGAATATCCCCGTGCTACGCACACGATGAATGGCATTCAACGGCTAATTCATGAGTTGGAACACAAAGGCTATGCTTACCCAGCAGATGGAGATGTTTATTATGCCGTCAGACAGTTTTCAGAGTATGGCAAGCTTTCGGGACGCAAGTTAGAAGATTTGCAAGCTGGGGCTAGTGGGCGCGTAGATGTGGAAAATTCAGAAGCGCAGAAAAAGCAAGACTTGTTTGATTTTGCTTTGTGGAAGGCAGCTAAACCAGGAGAACCCGCGTGGCCATCGATTTGGGGTGAAGGCCGTCCGGGGTGGCATATTGAATGTTCGGCTATGGTGCGCGATCGCCTGGGCGAAACTATCGATATCCATGCTGGTGGTGCGGACTTAATTTTCCCCCACCATGAAAATGAAATTGCCCAATCTGAAGCCGTGACGGGTAAACCACTGGCGCTTTACTGGCTACACAATGGCATGGTGACGGTAAATGGTGAGAAAATGTCCAAATCTTTGGGCAACTTCATCACCATCAGGGAATTGCTCGATCGCCCTACCGATCCGATGGCGGTGCGGTTGTTTGTCCTTCAGGCACACTATCGCAAACCGATCGACTTTACCGATGAAGCGATCGCAGCTGCTACCAACGGTTGGCACACTCTTCAAGAAGGTTTACTCTTCGGCTACGAGTACGGTAAGCAGTTGGGATGGGAGAAAAAAGCAGGGGGAGCTGGGGATGCACTCTATGCAGGGGGAGAAAAGCCCCTTACTCCTTATATTGAACGTTTCCAACAAGCTGTAGATGATGATTTTAATTTCCCTGGTGGATTGGCGGTTTTATTTGAATTAGCCAAAGAATTACGCCGTCAGGGAAATCTTTTAGTACATCAAGGTAAAACAGACACGCCACCAGAAGAGTTGCAGCAACAGTGGCACACACTCGTCGCTTTAGCGCAAGTTTTGGGATTGGAAGCAGAGTGGAGGGAGGAAACTACTGTTAATGATGGTTTGAGCGATGGTGAAATTGAATCCATGATTCAACAACGGCAAGCAGCAAGGAAAGCTAAAAACTTTGCCGAAGCCGATACCATCCGCGATAGACTCCAAGTTCAAGGCATTACTCTGATTGATAGCCCTGATGGTACGAGATGGCATCGCAATTAAATCGTTCCAACCTGTCTGTATCTAACGTGCTGCTAATTGTTGCTACTGGTTTTCTAGTAATACTGCTGTGGCAGTTGCGGAGTTTGTTAGTAACGCTAATGATTGCAGTTGTTTTAGCAGCTGCGGTTACACCTCTGGTTGAAGCAGCAGAAAGATGGCGCTTCCCTCGCTGGTTAGCAGTAATTACTGTTTACTTGGCAATGCTTGCAAGTTTAATTGGGGCTGGTTTAATCATTGGCCCCACTTTAGCCACACAAATTCAAAGTTTAGTCACTAGGCTTCCCGAATATTTAGACAATCTTTGGGGGCTGGTAGAAAGATTCGCTATCAAAGAGGGAATCACTCAACCAGAGGCACTTCCTCAGTTTTTCGATCTGCAAGCTTTGACTAGTTGGGCGATTCGTTCCGGGCAGCAGTTATTAGTGCAGTCTTACGGCTTAACTACAGGTATTTTGGGCGCAGTCTTTAACCTGATTTTGGCTTTTTTACTTTCTGGTTACATGGTAGCTGGGAGGGAAAACTTGATTAAAGGTTTAGTCAGTTTATTTCCCCAACCTTGGGATGAACGCCTTGCTGCCCAAGTAAAGCCAATTACTCACCGCATGGGAGGCTACATTCAGGGTCGAGTTTTAGTGTCTGCCATTTTGGCAGTAGCAATTACTCTCGGTTTGGGAATTTTGGGTTTATCGGAATTTGCTTTAGCCCTTGGTGTAATTGCTGGTTTCACAAATTTGATTCCCTTTGTGGGGCCAATTTTGGGAGCAGTTCCAGCTTTAATTGTCGCTGTTTCCCAAGGTGAGTGGACATTCCTTTGGGTTCTGTTGTTATTTGCAATTGTCCAAAATATAGAAACTTATGTGTTAGATCCCCTCCTAGTCGGTTCTTCTGTCCAAGTACACCCGTTGTATCAACTTTTGGCTGTGCTTGGTGGAACCCAAGTTCTAGGTATTGTTGGTGCTGTAATTGTGCCGCCTTGGGTAGCAGGGGTATCTGTGTTATTGGAAAATCTTTACTTACGACCGAAACTTTTAGCTGAAGACACAACTACTGTGGAACCGCTTATAGAGTCAGCAATTGAGCCATTATCAGCTTCTGCTACGCTGCCAATTAATTCATCTAATTTACATGGAAATTCCTGATTTCCTCTTTATTACCTATTTCTGTAAACTGCATTAATGACAATATCTTTAATACTCAGGTAAATAATCAATATAGATAATAAAATTTGCATAAACTGAAGAATTGGATCTAAACGCCAACCTTGAAAAACTAAAATAAACCCACAAATAAACATTAATATAGGGGCAAATATAGCTTGAATAATATAAAGAACTAAAGCTGAAGCATTCAATCTTCTTGCAGTTTGAGCTAACCAAGCTATCACTAAAATAAAGTAAGCTACACCTAAAAGTATATAAATAATTCCTAATAAACCTGCTAAATTTATCCCGTAATTAACCATTCATTAAAACTCCTAACTTAATTAATAATAAAAATAGGCAATATTTACTATAAAAAACTCTTATGGGTAGTAAGCGGTACATGACAAGAGGCGATCGCGGTGTTTCCCGCCAACTCCTGCACCTCCTGCTACCACTAGAGGATTGAACCTTTATTTTGGAGAAGAAAAGCCAGAATTCGAGTTGAATGGCATAGCTTTAGCAGAGACATCAGGTTGTAGTTGTTGCCGCCCGTTGTGAATAACCCGTAACATATCTTTAAGCTGCTGTTCGATATCGCCCAAAACAGCATCAGCATAGGCATCAGCGCCGTTCTGAATTGCTTCAGCCTCAGCGATCGCCTTTTGTCGAATTTGGTTTATCTCTTGTTGAGTTTGCTGGCGGATCAAATCGATTTCCACCTCGTTTTCTTCCTGGGCAGTAATACAATCCTGTTGGGCTTGTTGCAAAATCTTCTTTGCTTCTAATTCTGCTTGCTGTACGATCGCCATTTCACTTATTATCTCTGTCGCTTGTGCTAGGGAAGCCTGAATAATTTCCTCAGCTTGTTGTTGTGCTTGGAGAAGAATAATCTGTTTTTGTGCGGCTATAGCTTGTGCTTCTTGCAACACTGTTGGTAGATGCAAGCGAATCAAATCTAGCTGATCTAGCAATTGTTCCTCATCCACAATTGTTCTGCGAGTCAAGGGAATGTGTGGACTAGAAAGCACCATGTCTTCCAGTCGGTTCAATTCCTGCTGAATATCAACACCTCCTAGTAGACTTGGGGTAGCTGCTAATGAGGTGCTGCTGACTTTGTTGTTGTTAGGTTCTAGGTTGGATGAGTTTTGGCTTGACATCGGTAGATATCTATAGCGACGTGCGGAGGAACCAGATGATCGATGGAACCGCCAAATTTGGCAATCTCTTTCACCAGACTACTACTTAAAAAACTGTATTCATTCGATGTTGCTAGAAAAACGGTTTCAATTTCAGTTGAAAGCGTCTTATTAGTATGAGCCATCTGTAGTTCCGCTTCAAAGTCTGAAATTGCCCGTAAACCCCGGATGAGAACCCCACCCTGTCGCATCCGGGCATAGTTAACGGTAAGACCATCGAAGCTGTCTACTTCCAAGTTAGGTAGATGACGAGTAGACAAGCGAATTTGGTCTAGCCTTTGGGGCACAGTAAACATCGGCGTTTTGTTGGGGTTGCGCAATACAGCAACAATTATTCGCTCAAACAGCCGACAGCTGCGCTCAATGATATCAACATGACCCAAGGTAATAGGATCGAAGCTACCAGGATAAATGGCAATCACGAGAGAAAAATTTCAGAGTTACTGAAAAATTATAATTCTTAATTAAGGTTTCATTCCCACAACAAAATTACAGGAATAATCAATCTGGAAAATAAATTTTCTTACCCTACAGATTATTTACTTCCTAGAACGCTACATAGTGGCTGTGTAACCCATAGCAGGTTTGGCTCTGCCTCGAACAAGAGAAAATTCAAGGAAAAACAGTTTAAACTTATCTAGCTTGTCCCAGCAAAATTTGCAAATCTGCCTATGCTGCTGCTCAACAAAGCTATTCTCCCAGAAAAATGTCTTAATTATCTAGGTGAATAAGTGACTAATATATAAAAAGCTTGCCATGCTTTTAGATATTTAGTCACATGAGAGTTTCGCTTGTAAGGCGGGTTAATAAATTAGGTTAGGAGAGTAAATATTGCTCTTGATTATCGCTACAATCTTATTGTTAAACATAAATCGAGTAGGTATTTGAGATTGAGAGGACAATTGGGGCAGCGATCTTTCTGGCTTTACCTTGCGTATGTATGTAAGTAGCATAAGCGCAAGTAGATTAAAAACCACCAAGGTAGAGCTTTGACCTGAAGTATTGTGACTGGTGGTAGTAGCTTTTTTGCCTTTGGCACTGACCTGAGATATAAAGTAGCAAGCCGTTCTCGACGTGCAGAAAGTTGGAGACGGGCAGAGGGGAATTTGTGGTATGACTGTAAAAAAACTAACTGATGCTGACAGAAAAGAAATTCTTGACTTATATCGCCATACCGGAGAAACAACTTCAACTCTGGCCGATCGATATGGTGTTAGTAATTCGACAATTAGCCGCTTTTTGAAAGTTACCTTGCCAGAGGAGGAGTATGAAACATTGATCGCTGCCAAGCGAGCAGCACGTACCTCTGGTGGAGAAGAGAAAACTGCGCCGCAGTTAAATGAACCAGAACCAGAACCAGCGGCGGCTCTGCCTGTGGTAGAGTCACAAGTCCTGACTGAAACCCCAGCCGAAGAAACTCCTGGCAAAACTGTTAGACGGCGACGCATTGCTGCTGAGATATCGCAAGAAACAGAAACCCCAGCAAAGGCAGAAGTAGAAGCGCATTTTACTAGCACATATATAGATACACAAGCTATTTCGTCGAACTCTGAGCAAGCATCTCTAGACGTTCCTAGCACTAGAGCAGATAGTTTCCAGGGCGCTCCCGCAGCACAAGTGAGCGCACAAGCCAATTCCATAGCAGAAATGCTGGCTGAAGACTTGCTAGATGAGTCAGAAGATGATGATGAGGATTTAGATGATGATATTGATGATATCGATGATATTTACGAAGATGATGAAGATGATGAAGGTGACGATCTCTATGAGGAGCAGCCTATACTCAGAAGACGCTTACCAGCGAACACCATCGTTCAAGTATTGCCACTGTCCGAAGCAATTCTTCCCAGAACCTGCTATCTAGTAATAGACAGAGCAGCAGAATTAATTACGCGACCGCTGAGAGAATTTGGCGACTTGGGGCAAATTCCCAGCCAAGAATTTCAGCAAAGAACGCTACCAGTGTTTGATAATCACCGCGTAGCAAGACGTTTTTCTAGTAAGCGCGATCGCGTGATCAAAGTTCCCGATAGCAGAATGCTACAAAAGGCTAGTTCCCATCTGCAAGCAAAGGGTATCACCCGCCTTCTATTTGATGGTCGAGTTTATTCCTTGTCTTCTATTTAGGTGGAAGAATTCAGGAGTCAGGGAAAGGCTGAAGGCACAAGACGCGCAGCGGTGAGACAGCGAGAAAGGGAGGGTTTCCCTCGTGTCGGCTCTGCTTTCCCATTGGGCTTACCGCAGTCCAAAATAAACGTTAAAAGTTGCTTGTTAATTTTTAAACGTTAACTATCAGCTAAGTTCACACTTCATCCTTCATCCTTCATCTGATAAATTGTGAAACGTCGTCAAGTTCTAAAACAACTGCTGTATACCTCCGGGGGATTGATCGGGGCTAGCTTGCTTCCAGGTTGCCAATGGATAGGACAGCAAGTGGAACCGATATTTGGGCTTGACTTACTCCAACCAGAATCTCATCTACCAGATCATATAATTACTCCCCTGAGTGAATTTTACGTGCAATCCTACGCCTTGCCTCCTAGTGTCAAGGTAGAAGATTGGCAACTCAAAATTACTGGTGCAGTCACCCAACCTTTGGCATTAACCTTTAGAGATATTTTGGCAGAGGAGCAGCAAGATTTTTACCTGACAATGGAATGTATCGGTAATCCTGCTGGTGGTAATTTAATTGGTAATGCTCAGTGGACTGGAACACCTTTACTTCCATTTTTAGAACGAGTCGGTGTGAAACCGGAAGCAAGAGAATTTATATTGCACGGTGCTGACTCTTACGAGACAACTTTGCCTGTAGCAGAAGTCATGCGCAAAGAAGTGCAGCTAGTACACCGAATGAATGGCGAACCACTTAGCCAAGCGCATGGCTATCCATTACGAATTTTAATTCCCGGTCATTTTGGCCAGAAGCAGCCCAAGTGGTTAGTGGGAATTGAAGCAATTAGCGATCGCAAGCGAGGGTTTTGGGAAAGACAAGGTTGGTCAAATACAGCCGAAATTCCTACCCACGCCTTGGTACGCCAGTTACAAAACACGCGAGTATGGAATCGTCACCATCGCGTTAGTTTTAGTCAAACAAGTGAAACAAGTTGGGATAAAGGTATCTTAATTGCTGGCGTAGCATTAGATAAATCTAGTCCTATTACTGCCGTTCAAGTGAGTACAAACGGCGGAGAAACTTGGGAGACAGCCGAGAAAAATTATCCTGCATCGCCGCATGAGTGGACGCTTTGGCGTTACCTCTGGAAACCTGAAGCAGCAGCAACTTATACTTTACTAGCTCGTGCTGTATCTGGGCGAGAACAGCAGCAATTGGAAGATAAAAATTCTAAGGATGGCAGTACTGGAGTACTAAAAATTCAGGTAACGTTGCAGGGGTAGAAAAAGAGGAAACCAAGACTATGACAGGTGCGATCGCCCAGTCTGAAGAAAATATTACAGAGCTGCTCACTTTAGCCAAAATTAGGTGGTTTCACCGCCAGTTGTCTACTTGGGCTTGCCAGCACTTACGGGAATTTCCTTGGCGGAATACCTCAGATCCCTATGCGATCTTTATAGCAGAGTTTCTACTACAAAAAACTGCCGCTGCTACGGTTGCTCCGATTTACGCAACTTTCCTGGCTCGATATCCAACTTTAAACGATTTGGCAACAGCATCACTAGCAGAAGTTGCTAGCCTTTTACAACCTTTGGGGCTTCACTTCCGTTGCGATCGCCTATGCCAGTCAGTAAAGGTCATACTCACAGAATATCAAGGAAAAATACCAAATACAGAAGCCGAATTACTAGCCTTGCCCGGAGTTGGCAAGTACACAGCGCGATCTATCTGTGCCAATGCCTTCTCTCAACCACTAGCAGTCCTCGATACCAACGTCGCTCGAATTTTAGAGCGATTCTTTGGTTTGCAGGGAAACCGAGTCAAATCACGCTGTAAGCTGTTATGGAAAGCAGCCGATCGAGTAGCTCCGGGGCAAGAAGTTAGCAAGTGGAATCTAACGCTGTTAGACTTTGGTGCGGCAGTCTGTACGGCTAAAAACCCTAAGTGTGCTGAATGTCCGTTGCAACAGCAATGTAATTACTCAATTGCATCAATCGAGGCCAAAGCCTCTATTTTCTCGTTACCAAGCTGAGCCTGGTAACTAATGTCAGGAGGCTCCAGCCTCCCAAGTAAAGTGAAAACGAAATTGATATCAGTGTATAGCGGTTGGAAAGATGGATAAGAACTCTAACTTAACTGGCTATGGTGTAGTGCTGGTGACGGCAGGTTCACAGCAAGAAGCGGAGGCGATCGCAATTTCTCTAGTAAAGTCTCAATTAGCTGCTTGTGTAAATATAGTACCGCTCCAATCAATTTACACCTGGCAGGGAGAACTGCATCAAGAGCAAGAATGGCAGATGCTGATTAAAACTGACTTATCCCAATTTCCCACTCTAGAAGCTAAAATCCGAGAACTGCATTCCTACGAAGTACCAGAAATCATCGCGCTTCCTATTGTTGCTGGTTCTCAACCTTACCTCAACTGGATTTCTCAGAACACAAAAGGAAAGTAGGAAAATAATTAATTAGAGCTTTCCAAAGAATTATACTCACTTACGACTTACTCTTGACGTAACGTCAATTTTGTGCTATATGCGAGTAAGCCGGGCAACAACTGCAACTAACTCGTCTGGCTCGATTGGCTTGGAAATATGCACTTGAAAACCAGCCGCAAGTGCCTGTTTCTGGTCATGCTCCCCAGCATAGGCTGTGAGCGCGATCGCCGGAATCAGCCCTCCAAGCTCTGGGGTTCGAGATCTGATCTGACGTATCAGCGTGTAGCCATCCACATGAGGCAGCCCAATATCGATCGCCAGTAGATCTGGCAAGACCTTAGTTAGTGCTTCTAGCGCCTCATCAGCCGATGTAACTATGGTGACATCAGCGTTATACTGTTCGAGTACGAAAGTGACAAATTCCCGCGTCCCAAGGTCATCTTCTACTACCAAGACTTTTACACCACTCAAATCCAGGGTAGCTTTTGGCAGTTCGCTGTTTGAGTTTGTCTGTTGAGAAGCCGTCATTAGCGGTATTCTAACAGTAACAGTTGCCCCCTTTCCCACACCAGGACTTTCTGCCACGATCGTGCCGCCATGCGCTTCCACTATTTGCCGGGAGATCGCAAGTCCCAACCCTAAGCCCCCAAATCGACGCGCGATCGAACTATCTTCTTGCCGGAAACGGTCAAATACAAACGGTAGGAAGTCAGGATGAATACCTTGTCCTGTGTCACTGACTGCGATCTGGGCATAGCGCTCCACTCGTTCTAATTCCACCAAAATGCAACCGCCCTCTGGGGTGAATTTGATCGCATTTGAAAGCAAGTTCCACATCACTTGTTGCAGTCTGCCTACATCGCCCATGACTTGTCCCACAGTTGAGTCAAGCATCGTCTTAATCCGAATTGATTTGGCCTCAGCCGCTAGACGAACCGTTTCAAGCGCAGCAGCTAGAGGCACAACTAGCGTGACTGAAGTTAGATTCAGTGCTAATTTACCCTGTACGATCCGCGAGAGATCGAGCAGATCATCGACCAGTTGCACCTGACGTTTGGCGTGCAGCTCGATCTTTGCCAGTACCTCTTGGAGCTTCGCTTCTGATAGCTTGTTTGTTTGCAGCACCCTTGACCAACCTAGAATTGGAGTGAGTGGGGTTCTCAGTTCGTGAGAGAGCGTTGCCAAAAACTCATCTTTGATTCGGTTTGCCGCTTCTGCTTCGGCACGAGTAGCTTGTTCGCGCTCTAGCAGGCGATCGCGTTCTTGCTCCATCAGTTTACGAGCAGTAATATCTCGTTGAATGGCTACGAAATGCGTAATCGCAGAGTTGACATTACGAATCGGGGTAATATGCCATTCAATATAAAATTCTGTGCCGCCCTTATGGTAGTTGATAGCCTCGCCGTGAAAAGGTATTCCGTCAGATAGATGTTGACGTAAATCAGCTAGAACGGCGCGATCGGTGTTGGCACCTTGCAGTAAACGTGGAGTTTTGCCAAGCACTTCCTCAGCTGTGTAACCAGTCATCTGGCTAAAAGCTGGATTGACAAAGACAATCTTAGGGTGCGGTGGATCGAGTTTTGCTGTGGTAATAATAATCGAATCTTTGGATTGCTGCACCGCAGAAAGCAAAAGCCGGATGGTTTCCTCCGTTACCTGCAAATCCCTCAAAGCAGTACTCAATTTCTCAAGATCTGGAGTCAACTGACTTTGTTGCTGTAAAGGTAATTGGCTGGCATTCTGTTGCAGTTCAGCCATCCGTTTATGCATTTGTTGAATCTGCTTAACAAACTCGTCTACGTTCACTTGGTATCTTCCGAAGCGCTCACTAATAGATTCTATTGTGAATAGTAGAGTCGAGCGAAGCATTTATATTGAGAGAGATTTTTGGAATGCAGTTTGAGATTCGTGCCTTGGGAGCGCTCGATCTTTAGTAATACCATTTTGTTTTATCGTTGCCAGATTTAAATTGCTGAAACGTCCTACCAGTAAGACTTACAAAATCCAAGGTTCCAAAATCTATGGCTCCAAAATGGTATAAGTGCTTGCCGACTCGAAGCCTTGAACCAATGGGCTTGCACTGAGTCTAATCGTAAGAAATTAATTCAGAGCCGCGCCTCCATTCAGAGGATCTAGAGTATGTAGCCTACTGTGATCGCCACTGCAAAGAGCAAGGATTTCATCCGTTCTATCGGAAGCTTAAGCTGCCCAACTTAGCACCGTAAATAATTCTAGCGGGCAAGGAATGGGAAAGGCAGAAAGATTCGGCTTGGGTGGCAAAAACTGCTTAAGGTTAGAACAACTTGTCCGTCTGTGTTTGTAAATGCAATCTCAGTGTTATTTCTGTAGGCGCTAAAGAAAAATATTAATAATATTAATATTTTATCCAGCAATGGGGTATAGATGAGTACTGCCGCCCGTCGATCGCGAATTGCAGCAAAGCTCGATGCATCAAAAGTAGGAACAATAATAATCAACGCTCCACTGCCTCAAACCGAAGCAGCGATCGAATCTATTTGGCAGTGTAAAATCCTCGACACTGGTGTTGAACCTGTAATTGAAGAGCTAACTCGTAAAGCGGCACAGATTTGTGAAACCCCCATTGCCTTCATCAGTTCTATCGATCCCAACCACCAATGGTTCAAGTTGAAAGTAGGAAAAAATGCTCAACCTCATAACAAAGCATTTTGCGCCTATACCATTCGGCAGCCGCAAATTTTAATTGTGCCGGATGCGCTCAAAGACGAACGATTTACAGCCAACCCACTAGTAACTTCTCATCCCCAGATCCGGTTTTACGCTGGCGTTCCTTTGATAACATCCACTGCCCAGGTTTTGGGGACGTTGTGTGTAATTGATTATGTAGCGCGAGAACTAAATTTTCAACAAATAGAGGCACTACAAACATTAAGTCATCAAGCAGCCCAAATACTTGAGCAACGCCACAACTTAGCAAATTTAGAACGCATCTCTTTTGAGCGCAAAAAGTCAATGAGCAAGCGCAAACAATTCTTTCATAAGATTGTCACTGGCTTTGGACTAACTTCAACCATATTAGTTCTTGTCGGCTGGAACTCATACCGCAGCGTGACTAATTTGGTTGAAACTTCTAACCAAGCAGCGCAAAACCAAAAAATTATTTTATCTCTGGAAAATGTCCTCTCCCAAATCAAGGATGCTGAGACTGGGCAACGCGGCTACATCATTACAGGACAAGAGCGTTATCTACAACCGTATCGGAATATATTAACAAATATTGGTCAAAAAGTCAAGGAGTTACGGCAATTAAATCTAAATAATCCCAAGCAAGAGCAGAGGCTGAATACTCTAGAGCCGTTGATTGCTGAAAAACTTGCCTTCCTCAAGCAGACAATCGAACTACGCAGAGACAAAGGATTTAAGCAAGCTGCCCAGGTTGTGCTAACCGATAAAGGAAAAAATCTCATGGATGGCATTCGCTTGGTAATTCACGAGATGGAAGAAGAGGAGAAGATGTTGTTGCTAGAGAGATCGCTTGCGGCACGAGCAAGTACTAGCAATACGCTTTTTACCTTCTCAAGTGCCTTTAGCCTAGTTCTGTTCATCCTCATAGCAATCTTCTACTTAATTTATCGTGAAATTAGCGATCGCCAGCGAACCGAGGTAGCACTAAAGCAAGAGCGCGATTTCAATGCTGCCGTGCTTGATACCAGCAGCACTTCGATCGTAGTTCTCGACTCACAGGGGAAAATTGTTCGCTTCAATCAAGTGTGCGAACAAACCACCGGTTACTCGGAAGCTGAGGTAGAAGGTAAGCATTTCTGGGACTTGTTCCTGATTCCTCAAGAAGTGGAGCCAGTTAAAACTGTTTTCAGACAACTTCGAGCCGGGCATTTTCCAAACGAGCATGAAAACTACTGGATAACGAAGGATAAAAGCCGCCGACTAATTGCTTGGTCGAATACCGCCCTGCTCAATGAAGAGGGGGAAGTTGAATATGTTATCGGCAATGGCATAGATATTACTGAGCGCAAGCGTACAGAACAACGTTTGACAGCACAGCACGCTGTAACCCGTATATTGGCAGACTCTGCCACTTTGAGCGAGGCTACACCAAAAATCCTCCAAGCTATATGTGAAAGCTTAAGGTGGCAGCTAGGAGAATTCTGGAGTGTGGATCGACAAACAAATCTACTACGTTGTGTGGAAACTTGGCATTTGCCGGAGTTTGAAGTTCTAGAATTTGAGGCGATCGCTAAGCAGATGACCTTTTCGCTTGGCGTTGGAATGCCAGGTTGGATCTGGGCGAATTGTAAACCTTTCTGGATTACTGATGTTATTGAAGATGCAAATTTCCACCGAGTCAAAATTGCTTCTGAGATAGGGCTGCACGGAGCTTTCGGTTTCCCGGTTGTGTGCAACAACGAAATGTTTGGTGTAATTACCTTATTCAATCATGAAATCCAGCAACCCGATCTAGAATTGCTCCAAATGATGAGTGCTGTTGGCTACCAGTTTGGTCAATTCATCAAGCGCAAGCAGGCAGAAGAGATGCTGCAACAGACAACCCTGCTGCAACAAGCAATTCTGGATAGTGCCAACTACATGATTATTTCTACAACTATTGACGGTAGAATTCGCACTTTTAATGCCGCTGCCGAACACTGTTTAGGATATGCTGCGGCTGAGGTTGTGGGCAAAGCAACCCTAGCAATTGTCCACGATCGGGACGAAGTTGTCAGGCGATCTCAAGAATTGTCCCAGGAGATGGGAGTAAGCATTGAACCAGGTTTTGAGGTATTGCTTGCTAAGGCGCGACACCAAGAACTAGACGAGCGTGAATGGACTTACATTCGCAAAGATGGCAGCCACTTTCCAGTACTGCTATCAGTGACGGCGTTACGCGACGCAGAAAACAACATCACGGGTTTTCTCGGAATTGCTAGCAATATGACTGAACGTAAGCAAGCAGAGGCTGCACTACGAGAAAGTGAAGAACGCTTCAAAGCTTTTATGAACAACAGTCCTGTAATGGCATATATGAAAGATGAACAAGGACAATACGTTTATATCAGCGAACCATTTGAACATACATTCAACATAAAAGCTACCGATTTGCAAGGGAAAACCGATTTTGACTGGTTACCAGAAGAAAGTGCAAAGCAAGTGCGCGAAAATGACATTGCTGTTTTCTCCACAGGTAAGACGATAGAGGTAATTGAAACCGTTCCCACTCCCGATGGCTGTCCCCACTACTGGTTATCTTTCAAGTTTCCGATCGCAGATGTTTCAGGGCGACGGTTGCTAGGAGGTGTGTCTGTTGATATTAGCACTCGCCTGCTACAAGAGTCTCTGGAGAAAGAGCGGCAGCAACTCCAAGAAATTATTGCCGCAGCGCCTGTGGCAATAGCAATGTTTGACAATCAGATGCGCTTTCTTGCCCATAGCCAGAAGTGGTTGATTGACTACAACCTAGAGGGACAGTCCATCGTCAATCGTAGCTATTATGAACTCTTTCCCGATCTACCCCAAGGTTGGAAAGCTATTCATCAAAGAGCGCTGCAAGGTGAAGCTATTTCCAACCCAGAAGATGTATTTGAGCGGGCTGATGGATCTAAAGTCTATTTGCGCTGGGCAATTCACCCTTGGCGTAACCCAGAAGGTGAAATCGGTGGCATCGTTTTGGTGACTGACGTAATTAACGAGTTAGTCGAAGCGCGAGAAGCTGCTTTGGAAGCGTCGCGGTTTAAGTCTCGATTCCTTGCCAATATGAGCCATGAGATCCGCACTCCCATGAATGCCGTTTTGGGAATGACTGGTTTGTTGTTGGAAACTTCCCTAACTCCAGAGCAGCGAGATTTCGTCGAAACAGTTCGTGTTAGTGGCGATGCCCTGTTAAGTTTAATTAACGAAATTTTGGATTTATCAAAACTTGAAGCCGGGGAGATGGCTCTAGAAACTCTAGACTTTGACTTGTCCAGTTGTGTGGAAGAGGTGTTAGATTTACTTGCGCCCCAAGCTCACAACAAAGGATTGGAAATTGCAGCATTAATCTATAACAATGTTCCCACTCACCTGCAAGGAGATGCTGGTCGCCTGCGACAAATTCTGATGAACCTAATTGGCAATGCGATCAAGTTCACTGAAGTTGGTGAAGTGGTGCTGCGGGCAGAAATGCAATCGGCAACATCTGATACTGCAACAATTCGCTTTGCTGTAATAGATACTGGTATTGGGATTAGCCCTGAAAACCAAGGCAAACTCTTTGCCCCGTTCACCCAGGTAGATGCTTCCACCACCCGCAAATATGGCGGCACAGGTTTGGGATTAGCCATCTGCAAGCAGCTAGTAACTTTAATGGGAGGAGAAATTGGAGTAGAAAGTCAGCTAGGGCAAGGCTCTAAGTTTTGGTTTGAGATAACTTTCGCTTTTGCAATCCAGGCTTGCCCAATAGAGGATCTCAGTTGTTTAACCAATCGGCGCTTGTTAGTAGTCGACGATAATGCTACCAATCGGAAAATTGTCCGCTATCAAGCTACTCGTTGGGGAATGCAGGTGGATGAAGCTGAAAGTGCGGCTACTGCACTTATTACTCTACAAAATGCTTTGGAGCAGAGGATACTTTATGATGCTGTCTTAGTTGATATGCAAATGCCTCAGACAGATGGTTTAACCCTGGGAGAACAAATTAAGGCAAATCCTGTTTTAGCTGAGATTCCACTGATTATGCTCACCTCTACTAATCGACGGGATGAGGTGCAACAAGCGCTCGCAATCGGATTTGGGGCTTACCTGGTTAAACCTGTTAAATCATCTCGGCTTTTCGATACGATTATGACTATCTTGGCAACAAAAACTTTGGCTACCCAAACGTCGAGCATTCCTACTACCTCTCCTTCCATCCCTATTCAAAAGTCTCTAAATAATAGCCGCGTCGCTGCTAAATTCAAGTTAAGAATTCTGTTAGCTGAAGATAATTTAGTAAATCAAAAAGTTGCTCTCAAGCAACTTCAGAGCTTGGGTTATGAAGCTGATGTTGCTGCCAACGGTAAAGAAGTTTTGCAGTTATTAGAAAAAATTCCTTACGACTTGATTTTGATGGACTGCCAAATGCCAATTCTCGACGGTTTGGAAACTACACGAGAAATTCATCTTTGGCAAGAAAGCTCTTTTGCTAATGGTTGTCGTCCTGCGATCGTAGCGATGACAGCTGATGCAATGAAAGAAGACCAACAGAAGTGTTTAGATGCAGGGATGGATGATTATCTAGCAAAACCAGTGTCGAAAGCTAAATTGGCAGCTATGCTAGAGCGTTGGAGTGATGCCATTCTCACGACAAAAAATGAAGCAATTCTGCCTGAGACACAAAATGTTTTTACCAGTACCAATTCAATCAATTTACAGCTTGACTGGGAACAATTACATCAGCTTTCTGAAAACAATACAGAATTTGAATTTGAATTATTGCAAATGTTCGTTGAAGATGCCCAGACTTGTTTATCAGCAATAAAAGCAGCGATCGCTGCTAATGACTTTAAGCTGATTCAATCCCTGGCTCATAAGCTTAAAGGTTCCAGTGCCAACGTTGGAGCTACGAGCCTGTATCTAGACGCGCAAAAACTAGAAAAACTTCCTCAACATCAATTAGTTGAAGAAGCTAACAGTTTAATCTCAAATATGGCAGCGTTTATCAACCAAATTCAAGTGTATTTAAATAATAAAATATAGCGTTAATCAATAGTTAATTAAAGTTTAGTAATACTTTCTTATGCGCAGACAATTTTGATTATCTTGTCTGCATTCATAACTTAACTCATCTGCATATTCTTCCATTATTTTCAGTCCACGTCCGCCCTCAGTATCATTATCCTCAAGCTCAGGTATTTCTCTTAATTTTTGCTCTAAATTAAAGCTAGAGCCAAAAGACAAAATAGTAATTTCTATGTATTTATTACTACGCTCAGCTTCAACAAGAATATGAGTTTGAGGTGGTAAATCTTTGTGGGCGTGTTCCACAACGTTCGCAAATCCTTCCTGTAGCAATGTTTGGCATTGCCACCATATTACTGGTTCGGAAATAGGCGGATGGTTCAACTGTTCAAACCACAACAAAATTTCGTCTAAAGTGTTAAATTCACTATTTACTTTGATGCTGATTTTATGACACACTAGTGGCTACCAAACTTTTCTCGATCATATAATAGCTTATAAATAATTAGCCTAGAATTAAAGTAATTTTATATAATAGGGCTTTTTGTTTACTCGCTCTTTAAACAATCAACTTGTAATAAAATTAAAGTTATCCGTAATTTATGTTTAAAGTTCTAATTATTGATGATGACACTACGATTCGGACAGTACTTAAAATAGCACTCGAACGCCAAGGTTATGACGTTACTGTAGCAAGCGATGGTGAAGCAGGACTGTCCAAAGCACATTTGATTCGTCCGGCTCTAATCATTTGTGACTGGATGATGTCGCAACTAGATGGACTAGAAGTGTGCCGCCGGATTAAGACTACTCCAGAATTGAACACTACCTTCTTCATTCTGTTAACAGCTCGCGCAGACGTAGAGGATCGAGTTAAAGGACTAGACATAGGAGCAGACGATTTTCTTACCAAACCAGTTGATATTAAAGAATTAAAGGCGCGGGTAAGAGCAGGGCTGCGGCTACACCAGATGAATCAAGAGTTACAAAACCAAAAGCAAGCTTTGGAGATACTAAACCAGGAGTTGCGAACCCAAAAACAAATTTTGGAAGCAGAATTAGCTGAAGCAGCTGATTATGTGCGATCGCTTCTACCTCGACCGTTGACAGGAATTGTAAGCATAGAAACACTGTTTGTTCCCTCAACACAACTTGGCGGAGATTGCTTCGACTATTACTGGCTTGACGATTGCAACTTAGCAATTTATTTATTAGATGTTTCAGGACATGGAGTGGGTTCAGCGCTGCTATCGGTTTCTGTACTCAATGTCTTGCGATCGCGATCTCTACCTAACACTAACTTTTATCAACCTAGCGAAGTTCTTAGAGGACTTAATTATGCCTTCCAAATGATTAACCATGATGATAAATATTTCACTATTTGGTATGGAGTTTATAACGCCATTAACCACAAACTCGTTTACGCTAGTGCTGGACATCCCCCGGCTGTATTGCTAAGTACTACATCTGCGGCAAACATTCAGGTAGAAAAATTGGTAACTCCAGCACTGCCAGTAGGTGCAATACCTGATAATGACTTTGATGATAATTATTGTGAGATTGAACGCAACAGTACTTTATACGTTTTTAGTGATGGTGCTTACGAAGTTCACACAGCAGATAGTGAGCTTTGGGGATTAGACGCATTCATTAATTTACTAACTGACCTTGAAAAGACAAATATTTACGCTCTAGACTATGTGTTAAACCAAATTCGGACTTCGACTTCCAGACAGACTTTTGAGGATGATTTGTCTTTGCTAAAAGTTAGGTTTAATTTCAGTACACTAGATTGCTTGCAAAAGATTCCCCAGTTATAGTTAACTCATGGTTGTAAAAACCAGCAATTTCTTTAAAGCGCAAGCCGCTTCGCTTTCGTTGATTTATATAACGCCAAAGAGAATATTAAACACTTTTAAACAACGTCGCTCTGCTTAATTAACACACCTTGTTTGACTCATCCCATTTTGGAGCCATAGATTTTGGAGCCTTGAATTCTGAAAGTTCTGCTAGTAAGTAGTTTCAGCAATTAAAATGTTGCAACGATAAAACAAAATGGTATCAGTAGTGATTGATAGTGTCTGCCAATCTCTAGCTTGAGTCAACCGACTAATTTTAAATAAGCTGTAGTTATGTTGTCGCCCTTTGCCAGGCGCTATATAAATAATTTACTTGCTGCGCCCAGCGATAAGCACTTGCGACTTGAGAGTATGCTGCTTGTTGTTGCAGGAATTTGTGTCAGCCCCACGAATACTGCCCCTATTTCGTGGTTATAATCAAGCAGTTTCTTTGTTTTCAAAAGTTACTGCTTGCAAAGTCTACTCGTTTTTTATTAGCCCAAATAATTAGCTTATTCAACAGATAATTCTGTTAGAAAAAATTGATTTTTAAAATCCTCTTGATCCACAAATATTTCAAAAAATCTATCCATTTTATTCAAATCAAACAACATTTTTACTTGTTCGTTAATTGAACATAAACAGACCTTACTATTAGCTAATTTTGCTATTCTCTGTGCTGCAATTAAAACGCCTAAACCAGAGCTATCTATAAACTTTACATTTTGCAGATCGACTAATACTATATTAACTCCTGTATTTACTAAATCATCAATTTGATAACGTAATTGTTTAGCATTATTACCAGTTAAAAGACCTATAGGTTGAACAACTTTAATAAAATCATTCATTGATTTTAATTCCTAACTTTAGGATTGCTAATTAATTTTAATTTAGTTTCATAAACTAAGTTATAAAATAAATTTAACGCCAACTTAGGTAAGTGTTTAAGCGTGATATTACTGAAAATTTTGTCAACTAATACTGTATTAAAATCTATTTCTAGTAAATTTACTTAATCCTTAAAACCTAAAGGTTGAGGTGGGTGGTATTGACCACAATAAGTCGTAAGTAGGGGCGCACAAGCCTTGTACCCGTACATCTTTTGTCGTAAGTAAACACAGAAGTTTTTATGCTACTAGTCCCTTGCCAAAGATATAAAAATAACAACACATCGCTTAGGACTTACGGCTTATCACTTACGACTTACTTTGGTCACGTGTGGAATACAGAAAATTATTGATGAGTTCCGATCGTAGATAAAGCAGCTTAAAGTTAGTAAAGATTTAGACATAAAGACTGAATCAAAACCCCCATCCGCAGACTTACTTCAAAAACTAGAAAAAAAACAGGACTTACGCAACAGACATAGCGATCGCAAAACGCTTAAGTTGCTCAATTAAATACTGAGACAATCGGTGTTTTAAAGCATAGACAGTCTGCCCAGTAGAGTAAGCGATCGCGCCTGGAGCCAAAACCAGACTAGGGTTGCACAACTGGCGTACTAGCAACTGATTTTCTCTTCGATCAGCGAATTGGTAGGTATCCTGCCTTATCAACTAACTTTTGACCTTGATCGGACAGCAACATATTCACATAAGCTCTGCCAGCTAATTCATCCAGTTCTCCATCTTCGCGGATGATAACGAAGATACGCTTAATCAATGGATAAGTACCATTGAGTAGTGCTTGTTTGTTGACTGTGCCAAAAGGAGTAATTGGTTGCACGTAGTCTTTCGAGTCCCCTTTAGCAAGACCAAGCAGGTGAATCGTGCGCTGACCAACAACCAACGCCTGCGCTCCATAACCGATGGCTCCTGGTGTTGATGCGACTTTACGAATGGCAGCAGTCGTATCGCGGACAACTTGGACATTGCGACCGAAATGGCGATCGGAACCAACCAACCCTTGCAAAAGAAAGCTAGTGGAAGGTTTGGCATCAGGGTCTTGATTGATAGGAACAATTGGCAGATTCGGCCCACCGAGTTGTTTCCAGTTAGTCAGTTTACCGCTGAAGATTTGCTGCATCTGTCCCAGTGATATTCCACGCAGATTCACACTAGGATGGGTATAGAAAGCGATCCCACCCATAGCCACAGGAATTTGCTTGAGAGTAAAACCACGCAGTTTGGCTAAGTTGTACTCAGAATTATTCAGCGGACGGAAAGACTCAGCAAAGCTCAATTCACCATTGAGAACCATTTCGATCCCCTTACCGGAGTCGGGTGGGACATTGAGAGGATCGGTATAGCGCAGGCGAAATTCTGGGTGGGCGCGGGCAAGTTCATGGAGTACGCTTTTAGAACGTAGAGCTGCTGAAGCCATAGCACCACCGTAGGGATAAACTCCTTTGGGGACGTTGGGGACATCGCGCAGATCGTTATATGGCTGCAAGCCTGAAACCGGACTGATATCAGCTAATGGTGAGCCGCTCTTTGCTGGTTTAGCAACTGTAACGGGGCTGTCAGCTGTTGTGGGAGATTTATTAATTCTCCACAAAAAGTAGAATCCTAGAGTCAGCAACAATAACCCCACCAGTGGTATTACCGACCAAGGAATGGCAGGGGAATTATTGATCGAGATATCGCTGAGGTTGAGGGTATAGTTGCACTTCTGACAATGGGTAGCATTAATTGGATTGTCATCGTAGCCGCACTTACGGCAAACAACTTTAGTTCGATGGGCTGTCATAAAGATTTTTCTTAGATTTGATTAAATTAGAACGATCTTCTACGCTCACACCAATTAGCCAGTAAAAATAAATTAAGTTTGTTAGGCTACCGCTATTTGTTTAATCATATCCGGTACAGCCTGGAAGAAGAAAAAGGCAAAAAACACTACCGCTAGCAACACGACTACTTCTTTCCAGCGTGGTGGTCTTAAATCGGCTGGTAAAAACTTACGATTGACATACAGAGTGTGTAGTCCCAAAAAGACAAAATTTAGTCCTGCCATATTTGCCCCTAGCAGTACCAATAACAATGGTTTTAAACCACTTAACAGAATAAAGACACCCCAGACTGTAAACAGAGATAACACGCTGTAGTAGACAAAGCGAATATCTCCACTGCGCCACGCACGCGCATGGCGACTACCCGACCAGATAATATCTGTCACAGTTCGCGCGAAAGCATCAGTGATTCCAAGCTGAGTGCTATACAAAATCCAGAAGCCCACCAGTAGCGTGACAAACCACATGAAATCGCTTCCTACAGCCCACGACAGGTACTGAGCTTGGTAGACGGCTATACCAAATTCGTTTTTGAATTCAGTGCCAGCAGGGATAAACTGCAATGTCAGCAAAGCTGGTAAACCCACACCTAAAAAGCAACCCACCGCCCACAGCCCGTATTGATCGACAGCGGCAAACTTCCACCATTCTCGCCACCGTCGCTTATTCTCGGCTGTGAGTGGAAAGACTTTACCTGCGTGGGTAAGAGGTACTTTACGACCACCGATAATTGCAGGAATATATCCGACCACACCCCCCATACCAAATCCCTTGTCACGGAACCAGTTACTGATGGTGCCATTTAGCACCCCCCCAGCACCCGCATCAGCTACAAAGCCGCCAACCAGCGACCAATCTACTTTCTGTGGTACAGCACCGAAACTGACGAAGCCATTCGCTACCCTACCCCAAGTAGCGGGTGACACAAACACTACACCGATTACGATCAAAAACAGTAGAATTGCTGCGACAAAAAACCACTGCACTAGCTCCATTGTTTGCTCGATCTTAGCTCCAAAGGCAACGATCGCTACAGTTGAAAGGAACCAAAATAAACCAAAAAATTTAATTAGATCGGCGTGTTCTGGCCCTGGCATATCACCGATGAATAAGGCAGTGAGTGCGGTAGCAGCTGCACTCGCCCATCCCGGCCAGCCCAACTGGAGAAACGCAAGGACGGAGTAGACTACCGCCCAAAAGCTTGCTCCTGGCTTGGTACGCATAAAGCCAGTGTAGATCGGTTCTCCCGTGTACATGGTGTAACGGATGAATTCCGTATTCATCATCACTTGAAGCACAATTGAAGCAGTGGCAAGCCACAGCAATGACCCACTATATTGTGCTGTCACCGCAGGGCCTAGCAGCCATTCACCACTACCGATGGATATACCAAGTAGAATTGCTCCAGGCCCGACGATGGTAAGCGCGTTGCTTAAGTTGAAGCGCGGCGGGTTTGGCAAATCGGCCATTTCCCAAGGTGGGAGAAATCCAGCCTCTACTGTTGCGCCTCTACTGGGCGTTGCGATCGCGTTTGCCTCTCTTGGCATTCTTACCCTTGCGCCCATCGTTGACACTTTTTCCGGGCTTTCACTTTCTTGTGGTTGATCTACTGTCCGCCTGCCAAAGATTTGCCAGCCTAAATAAACTAAATAGCCAATAACGATAGCAGCAGCTAGCCAGCCGTATAGCCCAAACCAAAAGGCTGTATCGGTAAGAACTTGTAGTCCGTGCCTGATGATTCCTGAAATAAACCCCGCAACTAGGACACAGTAAGCTGCATACATTCCATATTTCGTTGCTGGGGCTTGATGTTTAGACATAAACACGCTCTAGTTAGCTTTTCTATTTTGTAGCTGGACTTGGTGTTTGGACATAATTACTATCAGTTACGTTTACGCCTTAATTAGCATATACATAACCTAAAAAAGTCAAGAGCCGGAATCACTATTTTTTTGCTATATCTTCACTAATTGCGGCTCCACCCATAAGCCGCGCAAATTATTTTTATGAATAAATATTAACTATGCTAATTTCTATACTAGTTTCCTCATTTTTTGAGGAATTATTTTGTGATGAATTATTAAATGTATAGACGCGATCGCTTCTGCATCTATACATCCAAGCTTGCATTTATCCCTTTTTCATTTTTGAGAGGCACCACACCCAATCAATATTAGCAACAGGGCAAAATATCTATTCGCGTTCATTTGTTACCCGAATTTTTGTCTAGCTACAGCTTTTCAAATTTAACGGGATTTGAGCGCCGCGATCGCTCCCTTTGTCACCCCGGCGATCGCAGAGTCGGTTGCTTTGGGTAAATGATAATACTTTCCTCCTGCTGTTTGTGCCAATTCCTTAGCAAACCCAGTAGAAATAAACTTATTCTCTGTATCAATTACCAACAATTGAATTCCCAACGCTCGAATTCTAGCAGCAATTGATAAAAGTTCCTTTTTAATATCCGGCTTTTCGCCTTCTGGCAATGGTTCACCGAGCGATCGCGCCAAGGGAATATTTCCCCGTCCATCGGTAATCGCTACAATCACCACTTGCCCAATATCTCCTGACATCTGGGCGTTCGTCCCAACTCGCACCGCCTGAGTCAAGCCATGCGCAAGAGGTGAACCACCGCCACAAGGCAATAACTCCAACCGTCGCCGCGCTAGGGCAATCGAACGAGTCGGGGGTAGCAATACCTCTGCCTGTTCTCCCCTAAAGGGAATCAATGCTACAGAGTCACGGTTTTCATATGCTTCTGTCAATAACCGCAACACAGCTCCTTTGGCTGACTGCATTCGGTTCAACGCCATCGAGCCAGAAGCATCGACAACAAAGACAATTAGCGCCCCAGCTTTACGAACTAAACGCTTAGAGCGAATATCCCCCTGTTCTACAAATACCCGTCGATCTTGCTGGGAGGATCTTCCGCGTCGAGCCTTTTGATAGGGAGCAGCTGCCCTAAGAGTAGCATCAACCGCAATCCGTTTTACAGCGCCTTTGGGCAACATCGGCTTAACGTAGCGCCCTCTATCTTCAGAAAAAATCAAACTGCGACTACCAGACTTACCTCGCTCCTGCGCCATTTGGGCAAAGTAAAGAACGCTAGAGTCAAGGATTACCCCTTCAGGATCGAAGACAAATTCTTCTGGGATACTGGGTGGCTCTTGTTCTGGTGACTCTGGTTCGTTTTCTTCCTGTTCTTCTTGCTCTTGCTCGGATTCATCCTGGGGTTCGTCTTGATTCTGCTGTGGCGGTGGTGGTGGCGGCGGTGGTGTTTCTTCGGGTGGAGTTTGCACAACCGTTGCCCTTGGGACGATTACCAACTCTACAGCACGGCGCAAATCTTCAGAAGATACTGTTGTTCGCCCATCTAAAGCAGCAGCTGCTTTGGCAACTCGCACTGCAAAAAGTTCGGCTCGATGTCCCTGCACGCGGGCGCGAACTGCTTCATCAACAAGATAGGCGATTTGTTCGTGGGTAATTTGGACATCTTTCAACCATTCCCGCGCCAAGATGATTTGAGTTTTGAGGTTGTCAATGTCTTCGCTGTACTGATTGAGGAATTCTTGTGGCGATCGCGCGTATTCAATTGCTTGTTCTACTGCTTCTACCCTTTGATCTATTCCCAACACCCCATCTGCTGAAAGAGCGATCGCAATTCTGTCCAGTAAGTGTTCCCGCAGCGCTCCTTCTTCTGGGTTATAAGTGGCAACGAATAAAGATTTACAAGGATGCTGAAAACTAATGCCTTCGCGCTCAATGGTGTTCCGCCCGTCGGTGAGAACGGTTAAAAGTTGGTTGCTGATGCCGTCGTCAAGTAAGTTAATTTCATCTACATACAACACGCCCCGGTGCGCCTGTGCTAGCAATCCTGGTTGAAACACTGTTTCACCCTGTTTCACCGACTGTTCCACATCCACCGAACCCAAGAGTCTATCTTCTGTAACTCCCAAGGGAATTTGTACAAACGGGGTGGGAATGATTTCTGTTGGGATTGGATCGTTTGTAGAGACGTAGCAGGCTACGTCTCTACAAAGGGTATCGTCCCATTCCTCTGGGTGGTTAGGATCGCAATTACAAATAGATTCTTTGACAACTTCAATCGGTGGTAGCAAGGCGTGTAAAGCGCGTGCCATTACTGATTTTGCCGTTCCGCGACGACCTGCGATTGCCACTCCTCCCAAACCCGGATCGACTGCTGCTAATAGCATGGCAAATTTGATTGCTTCTTGCCCTACAACAGCTGTAAGGGGAAAAGTAGTAATGGTTGCAGTAGTCGGCGCAGGCATGGTTTTAATCTTCGCAAGTCTAGGTTTCTAGCATATCAATATCTCGTGCCACCTCTACAACAAGTATGGCTAGGTGAATAGCTACAGATAAGGAAATTCAGCAAGCAGGAGAAGATTTAGCAACAGATAATGGTCAAGCGCTAGAGACTAAAATTATAGTCTGGTAAAAATGCGTTTAGAAAACTAACAATGACACAAAAAGAACCCGATGAAAAGGAACGCAAAGCAAAAGAAATGTGTGAGCCGTTATCGACTCACACAAAGAAGTAGCAACTTAGGGCAGAAGCAAAGGCTGCGGCTAAGTCACAAAGGTAAACTCTATCCGACTCAATCCGTTTGCACTGTTATGTTTCCTGGTTCTACAACCGCAGGCCCCAGGTGTAGTTGTTGTTCTACTTCAGCAAACTTTTGCTGTGCCAACCTTTCTGGAGCCAGCAGTGAAACTACAATACCGACGATGAAAGAAAGCGGAATTGTAATTAGTCCTGGGTTTTTCAGCGGGAAGAGTGCTGTAGGATGCTTGAGGATTTCGATTTGGATGGCGGGAGAAAGATAAATCAGCACCAATGCTGAAATTGTACCTATTAACATACTTGCTACTGCTCCCTTGGTGGTGAAACGCCGCCAGAGCATGGAGAGTAGCAGGGCGGGGAAATTGGCACTTGCTGCGATCGCAAATGCCAAACCAACCATATATGCTACATTTTGCCCCTTGAAGACAATACCCAAAACGATCGCCAAACTACCCAGCAACACCGTCGCCCCACGCGCTACTCGCAGTTGCTCTGACTCGTTTGCACGACCGCCACGTATTACATTCACCCACAAGTCATGAGACAATGCTGCTGCTCCTGAGAGCGTTAACCCTGCCACAACTGCCAAAATAGTAGCAAAGGAAACTGCGGCGATAAAGCCTAATAAAGCATCACCACCCAACACTTCTGCTAACATCGGTGCTGCCATGTTACCGCCTGCATCAATTTTCTTGATGTCATCTTGACCGACATACACCATCGCCCCAAAGCCCAGGATGAAGGTAAGTAGATAAAAGAAGCCGATAAAAGCTGTCGCATACGTCACTGAGTTGCGCGCTGCTTTGGCATCTGGCACAGTGTAGAAACGCATTAAAATATGCGGCAGCCCGGCAGTACCAAACATCAACGACATTCCCAATGAGATCGCATTCCAGGGATCGGAAACCAATTTACCTGGAGCGAGTACAGTTGGTTGATATTTGTCAGCCGCCGCCGCGAAAAGTGCCAGGGGATTAAAGCCAAATCTAGAGAGTACCAAAAGTGACATCAACACAGCCCCGCCCAGCAACAAGACTGCTTTGATAATTTGCACCCATGTGGTGGCAATCATACCGCCAAAAATTACGTAGGCAAGCATGACACCGCCGACAATTACTACGGCTAATTCATAATCCAACCCAAACAGCAGTTTAATCAGATTGCCGGCACCCACCATTTGGGCAATTAAGTAAAAGGTGATTACTGCCAACGTGCCAATGGCTGCTGCAACTCGTACCGGGGTTTGACGCAAGCGATAAGCTACCACATCAGCAAAGGTGTATTTACCCAGGTTGCGTAGCGGTTCCGCAATCAGGAACATGACAATCGGCCAGCCGACTAAAAAGCCAATCGAGTAGATCAATCCATCGAAGCCGTTGAGTGCTACTAGTCTGGCGATGCCTAGGAAGCTTGCCGCGCTCATGAAGTCGCCAGCGAGGGCAAGACCGTTTTGGAATCCGCTGATCTGGCCTCCAGCAGTGTAGAACATGGCCGTGTTGCTGGTACGTTTTGCTGCCCACAAGGTAATGCCGAGGGAGCTGATAACGAATAGCAAGAAGAAAGCGATCGCTATTGGATTAAATTGTCCCAAGCTTGTATTCATTTTGACCTCTGGGTGAGTCGAGCAACTTTTTCGTCATAGCTGTTGTTTGCCCAGCGCACGTAGATATAGATCAGTACCCAGGCTGAGATAATCACCAACGCCCCTAGCAAGATGCCCCAGCTTAGCCCCGGAACTACCAATGTCCCCATCAGCGGTTTATTGAATGCAATCAGTAAAATAAACCCGAAGTAGAAGAACATCATGGCAAGTGTCAGTAATAGCGCTACCCGCCAACGCTCCGCTGCAAGGGCGGCGAGAGCTTTTGCTCGTTCGTCCATATTTATTTTTTTTCTTTTGTGTGATTTGAGTACTGAGGTGGTGTTTTAAATTCGTTGACAGGAGCGCGATCGCGCCCTTGCTTAAGCTCAATGTTTTAAAAGCTTGAGCTAACAAATGGTATTTTTTTATTCCCAACACATATCAGAACGTAAACATATAAAATTCAGCAAAAATTGTTGATATTCTTAATAAACTCAGCGATCGGCAGCAAATTTACTTTTGGTCAGTGCGCCTTCAGTATATATAATATTTTGTATAAAATAATACTTATTATTCATGCGAGTGTCGAGTGGTAGAGACGCAATATATCGCGTCTTTCAACTGGTGAGTGGGGAGAAATAAGCGGGAGGAAAGAGCTATTAGCCGATCGCGAATTACGAATTACTTTCGACTTTTACGGGAAAGAACACTGTAAAAGTAGAGCCAACGCCAACTTGCGAGACTAACTCGATTGTGCCTTGGAGTAATTTTACTAGGCGCAAGACGATCGCTAACCCCAAACCAGTACTATTTGACGCACGAGTAGCAAGTTCTCCGACTTGAAAGTATGGTTCAAAAATATGTTTCTGGGCTTCTGGATCTATACCAATTCCAGTATCAGAGATAGCGATCGCCCACTGCTCGTTTTCCAATTTTTCACAATTTACTTCGATCTTCCCGGACTTTTCCGTGTAGCGAATGGCATTGCTCACAAGGTTCATCACCACCTGCTGTAAGCGCAAGGAGTCTGTAAATACTTGTTCTGGTGCGCGTTCGATATTGACTACAATCTTTAGTTCCTTCTCACTTGCCAAAGGCTCCATCACTTCCAAAACTTCGTTAATCACAATACGCACATCAATTATGGTTGGCTGTAGTTTCATCTTCCCTGCTTCATAGCGGGAGATTTCCAGCGCATCATTAATTAGGTGAAGTAAATGTCTGCCACTGCGTAGCACTCGCTCAATGTGTTCGAGATTTGTAAATGCGTCTCTTTCCTCACCGTTGAGTCGTTGTTGGCGTAAAAATAAATCGGCATAGCCAATAATCGAAGTCAAAGGGTTTTTTAATTCGTGTGCCAGATGAGACATATTATCCTGACCAGAGCGGACTAAACGAGTTAGTTCCTGGTTGTTAAGGGCGAGTTGATGTTGCAATTGGCTTAGTTCCCCCAATCGCTCATCTGTATAGCTTTTGAAGCCCCGGGCCAGCGCTTCATCGATTACACTATCAATCAGTCGCATTGCTCGAATTACTTCGGCCGGTGAGCCTGAAAGCAGATTTTCCTCTAAATTTGAAAAAATCAAACTGCGTAGAATCCGATACTCCCGCGCCATTTCTGCTGCCTCGTAACCTTGTTCAGCTCGGACAGCACCATGCTCCAAACTTGTCTCCACTAGCATCTTAATATCACTGTCTTGAGATTGAGAAAGCACGGTTGCCATCGCCCTGAGAACTTTGGGCATACTATCCTGCACAGATTTGTAGGGTAAGCAATCGGCAGTTTCAATTTGGCTATCCTGACGAACAGCTTCAACCCACTGTTCTATAATTGTGTCAATTTTATTAGCTAGCGCTTGACTAAAATCCTTCATTGCTTAGGGGTGACAGTGAGATTGTTATGGACGCTTCGGTTGCCCGTCTTTACTCTAGCGCCTGGTTAGAACGTTTTAACTAAATTATAGGCAGGCGATCGCTCATCTATCTTAAGATATATTTATATGAGAGCAAGATAACATTTGATGTTTCCTCGGCTCGGCATTGAAAAATGCAATGGAAAAGTACTTTACAAACGACATATTTTATATATCTGGCGAAGGGTTGCTGCAAACAATTGAGTCATGTTATGCTTTGGCTTAAATTAGAGTAAGTCAGCCTAATCTGGCATCTCCCCTTACTAGCAGTAGCGTAACCGCTGAAATTTAATTAGATAAGGTGAGAACTGGAACGGAGGAACCAACATTTGGGGCGTATCCAAATAAAGGATGAAGAATAAAGGATGAAGAATAAATATTAATTTTATACTTCAGACTTCAGACTTCAGACTTCAGACTTTATTTAGAGGGGCATCTCTCAGTCCTAGCCCGTCAGCTAACTTCGTCGGCATTGAGAGGAGACTGAAGAGTCAGCATTCTTAGTAATGACTGGAACTCATCAGTGTTCCTGGCTGGTACTGCTCGATTTTTCATGTACCTGCAATTGACTCTGAGGAGTATCAGATGATATTTCAACTAAATATTGCTGCCCTTGCGGTGGCTGGTCGGGCTGTTTGGAAACAGGCTAGACCAATTGTGATTCGGGATGCAGTTTTACTACCTGCTGCTGGTTTTTTGGGAATTATTATACTGTGGTGGGCGATCGCGCTTGCAAACCACGACTTGATGCCCACTCCACCAGAAGCACTGGTGGCAAATTTGGATTACATCCTCAACCCGTTCTACCAAAGAGGTCCAGGAGATTTAGGCATAGGCTGGTTACTCCTGGCAAGTTTACGGCGGGTTTTAATCGGATTTTTGCTAGGTGCTGTTGTTGCAATTCCGGTGGGTTTTCTCATCGGTATGTCCAGACAAGCAATGATGGCACTCAATCCTATCATTCAAATTTTCAAGCCCGTGTCACCGCTAGCTTGGCTACCAATTGCCTTAGCTATCTTCAACTTGGCAGATCCTTCAGCTATTTTTGTCATCTTTATCACTTCTTTGTGGCCGACGATAATTAACACAGCCCTTGGTGTTTCCAGCGTTTCCAAAGACTATATCGATGTAGCAAGAGTATTGGAAATGCCCCGGTGGCGAAGAATCACAAAGATTATCTGGCCTGCCAGTTTGCCTTATATTTTCACTGGCTTAAGGATCAGCTTGGGCATTGCTTGGCTAGTAATTGTTGCCGTAGAAATGCTCACTGGCGGACTGGGTATCGGCTTTTTTGTTTGGGATGAATGGAACCGCCTCAACCTCAGTTCTGTGTTCCTAGCAGTGCTGGTAATTGGATTAACGGGATTACTGCTTGACTGGGCTGTTGCCAGAGTTGAGGCTTTAGTGACTCGTCGTCGGGCTAGGGCTTAGAGAAGGAAAGGGAAATGATAAATGATGAATTATGAATTGAATATTTCAGCATTCATCATTTTTACCGTACTGGCTAATCGACCTTGGTAGCTGAGCGAAAAAAAGATTATGAGTGACTGGACAAGACGGAAATTTATCGAAGGCATGGGGGCGACGGCGACGGGAATGGCACTTAGTAGCTGTGCTATAAGTGGCGATCGCTCAGCTAAAGGATTGACAGCAGAAGCCGCAGCGGTAGAACCAATAGTAGACCCCCTCACCCTAGAAAAACCAAATCTCACGCTGGGATACGTGCCAGTGAATGACTGCGCCCCGTTTGCGATCGCTTGGAAGAAAGGATTTTTCCGCAAGTATGGGTTGAATGTCAAACTCAACAGAGAAGCTAGCTGGGCGACTTCGCGCGATGGCGTGATTTTTGGTCGCACAGATGCTGCACCAGTTGTCTGCGGTGCTGTCACCAATGCCAGAACTGGGGCTGAAGGCGCACGTCATGCACCTTTATGTGCTGCTATGACAATTCACCGTCACGGGAATGCGATGACGATGAACCGGGCAATGTGGGAAGCTGGCTTACGACCTTGGCGGGAATATAACGGCGATCTTGAAGCGTTTGGGCGCGATTTTAGGCGCTATTTTGACAACCTACCAGCAGAAAAACGGGTTTGGGCAGTGGTTCTGAGTTCTGCTATTTATGAATACTTTATCCGCTACTTATCTGCTGCTGCGGGTGTAGATCCTTTGAAAGAGTTTCGGGTGATTATTATTCCACCGCCTCAGATGGTGACAAATGTCAGAATTGGCGCAATGCAAGCATACATGGTTGCAGAACCTTGGAATACACGCGCAATTACTGGTAACGAAGGTGTGGGCTTTACCTTTGCACAGGGTAAAGAAATTTGGCAAGGACACCCAGATCGATTGCTAGCGGTGATGGAAAGCTTTATTACCAATTACCCCAAAACTTATCGTTCTTTAGTTAAGGCGATGATTGAAGCTTGTCAGTATTGCAGCAAACAGGAAAATCGGGAAGAAGTTGCTAAAGTGATTTCTGAGCGTTCTTTTACTGCTGCTAAACCCCAGTTTACCCGACCAGCAATTGTAGGAGAGTACAACTATGGTGGCTTTGATGGACAAAAACGCATAGCGCGATCGCCTGCAACAACTATTTTCTTTGATCTTCCCCCTAATATTTCCACAGTGCCAAACGATCATTCAACGTTTCTCTGGCAATCTGAAAGTCTTTGGCTGATGACGCAATCAGTTCGTTGGGGACAAATCCGAGAAATTCCAAAAAATGCTGAAGCATTAGCTCGTAAAGCCT